>OKTL01001504.1_pt1 | contig 9902 bp, 9 predicted proteins | sample 1606211 | NCBI WGS metagenome assembly OKTL01 (sample SAMEA3879538, study PRJEB24766) | human gut metagenome | biome: human-associated habitat; feature: feces | place: USA | collected 1985/1987 | reverse complement strand
GGCAATTAAAATCTTTTTTAAAGATTTTAATTGGAGTTCAGTATTAGAAGATACCGGCGTTTTTGAACCGTTCGATGTCTTTCTCGCCGAAGCCCAGTTCCCGGAGAATCTCCTCGTTGTGCTCACCCAGAGCCGGGGGCGTTCTGCGGATGGTGGGGGGCGTGGCGCTAAACTCAATGGGGGTGCCGATTGCCTTGAACTTTCCGGCCACCGGATGGTCGATCTCCTTGATGATCCCGTTGTGGAGAATCTGGGGATCCTTGGGCAGGTCTTCGTAGGTGTTGACCTTGGCACACCAGATGCCCACGGCACGGAACTTCTCGATCCAATGCTCGGTGGTGTCCCGAACCAGCCGATTCTCGATGATGGTGTGAAGCTGGTCCCGGTTTACCATCTTGGCCTCGTTGTCCTTCATCAGAGGGGCAACCTCGGAAGAGCCGATCAGTTCGCCCAGCTGGGTGGGGTTGTCGCCCGCGTTGGTGGAGAGCACCATCCAGCCGTCTCCGGTCTTGTACACGCCGTAGGGCGAGGCCTGGAGCACATGGCCGGAATGGTTGTGGGGCCGCTGAGGCACCTTGCCGGAATTCAGGTAGTAGGCCAGCTCCTGGGACTGCATATGCACGCCGGAGCTGAGCAAGTCAACGGAGACCTTCTGTCCGATGCCGGTCTGCTTGGCATAGTACAGGGCAGACAGCATACCGATGACCAGCATCAGCGAGCCGTACACATCCACCTCGTAGATGCCGCCGGCCACCGGGCGGCCGTCCTCGTCGGGGCCGATCATGGTGGTCAGGCCGGACAGCGCCTGAGCAAGCAAGTCCTGGCCGGGCAGGGAGGCGTAAGGGCCGGAGCTGCCGTAGCCCAGAGCCTCGCAGAATACGATTTTGGGGTTGATCTTCTTCGCTTCCTCGAAGCCAAAGCCCAGACGATCCAGAGCACCTGCCCGGTAGTTCGTCATGATGACATCGGATTCGGCAATGAGCTTTTCCACAATCTCCCGGGACTGGGGAGCCTTCAGGTTCAGGGACATGCTCCGCTTGTTCCGGTTCATGGCCAGGAAGAACACGCCTTCGCCGCCCAGGTTATCCAGCTGCTGGAAGTGCCGGTTGAAGTCGCCGGTTCCCTGCCGCTCGATGTTGATGACCTCCGCGCCAAGATCGCCCAGCAGCTGCAAAGCGAAGGGGCCTTGGGCGAAGTGGGTAAAGCCCAGAATCTTTACCCCGTCCAGTGCGCCTGCCATGGCTTACTCCTCGTCCTTGGGCTCGTTCGGAGTACCAAAAGCACTGCGGCGGCCAATGTACTGCTTGTCCACATAGAAGATGACGGTCTCGCCTCTCTGGTTCAGCACGTTCACGTTCCAGGTGATGACACCGAACTGCTCATTCTTGATGTCCTGACCCACGACTTCGGTCTCGCAGTGGACGGTGTCGCCGGGATAGGTGGGCTTGACGAAGCGAACCTTGTCCATGCCGTAGTGGATGGAGGGAACCTTGCTGGGGGTGATCTCCTTGGCGAAGAAGCCGTCGGCCACGCCCAGAATCAGATCGCCCTGGAGAATGCAGCCGGTGACGGAGGGGTGACGCTCGCAGTACTGGGCGTCTACGTGGACGGGATGGGTGTTGTCGGAGCAGCCGATGAACAGGCGGATGTCCGCCTCGGTCATGGTGCGTCCGCTGGTGGTCTGCTTCTGACCGATGGTGTAGTCTTCAAAATACTTGTAGCCGGGCATGGGAATCGATCCTTTCTTGTTGCAAATAATATATAATGTAGGAATGTGTCTTTCGTGCTGATTTACTCGGGGATATAGACGTTCTGCTCCCGCAGGCTGGCGCGGATGTCCTTGGCGTCCACGTCCTTCACATCGATGCCCTTGGCGGCGGCGATGGCGGCGGCGGTGCCGCAGGCCTGGCCCATCAGCATGGCGGTGGGAATGACCCGGAGCATTTCGATGGCACCCCAGTCGCCGGAGATGCACCGGCCGGCCACCAGCAGACCCTTGTTCTTCTTGGGCAGGAAGCAGCGGTAGGGAATCTCCTTCAGGGGGTCGTCCACGTTGAACTGACGGTAAGGAGGCTGAGCCACCACCACACGGTCGTCATAGTGGGCACCGGCGTGAAGCTCCTTGCGGGTGATGATGTACTCGCCGTCCAGCATCCGGCTGCACCGGGTTCCCAGCTGGGGAGAGGTGTCCATGACCACGGCCTTCTCGAAGCCGGGCACGTTCTTCCGGAAGTAATCCAGGGTCTTGAGCATAGCGTCCCGGGTCTCGATCTCCACCTTGGCCAGGTCCTTGATGTCGATGGCACTGCCGGCGGTGGTGTTGTTGAACCAGACCACGTTGTCGATGCTGCTGCGCATATAGAAGCCCTGAGGCAGCTCGCCGAAGCTGTAGCCCCCCCGGATACCGCCCAGCGCCTTCAGATCGTCGTTGATCTTCTTGCCGGTAGCCGGATCCTCCAGGAATTTCTCCGCCCGCTCGCAGTCCACATTGCCTACCCGGAATACCAGACCCAGGGGCAGGTTGCCGATCCGGTAATCCTCACCGGCGGAGGCGAACACGTCGCCGTCACCGGTGCAGTCGATGGTGGTCTTGGCGAGAATCGCCTGACGGCCGGACTTGGAATCGAAGATGGCGCCCTTCACGGCTCCGTCCTCCACATAGGCCTTGGAGAACCAGGCGTGGAGCACCGGTTGGACACCGGCCTGCCGAACCATGTCGTTGGCCACGCACTTCATCATTTCCGGATCCAGTACCGGGCTGTAGCGGACGATCTTGTCCTCGCCGCCGGTAGCGCCGTAGCGTCTCCACTTGAGAATCTCGTTCACATTGTCGCTGCCCCAGACTTCCTTAGGAGGCTCGATGATGCCGTCTACCTTCCGCAGCCGCTCAATGATCTCCTCCACCTGACCCTTGATGACCAGGTTGCCCTTGCCGTCGCACAGGCAGTCCAGCAGAAGCACAAAGCCGCCGGTGGCCATGCCGCCCAGGTAGCCGTAACGCTCCATCAGAACCGTCTTGGCGCCGCATCTGGCCGCGCTGACCGCAGCGCACAATCCCGCGGGGCCGCCGCCGACAACCAGCACGTCCGCTTCGGCGTATACAGGAATCTCCTGCTTTTCTTCTACGATAAAGCTGTTCATCTTGCTTAATCTCCATTCGCATCGTAATTTCGGCCCGATGTAATCGGTTACATTCTTTCTACCACAGACCTGATTATTTTTCAACCCCCAATTTTATTTTCACCGTCACTTTCTGCTTTTTACACGATTGAAAACATTTGCTTTTGTGCATCATATACAAAAGCAAATGTCTTTTCTTTGCCTTGCAAGCCAGCAAATCCCGCAAATCTCCCGGGTAAATGTAAACTGTTCCATAGTCGTTTCACAGAGATACGCTCCGTTCTTCCATGCGTTTCTGCGCAAATTGCCAGATATATGTTCAAGAAACTAGATAGTTTTCACAAAATATTATCTGTTCTTGACTTCTAATTTGCAATGCTCTATAATTGATGTAGAAATTAGTGAAACCCCCGTTTTCACTCTATTCCCCATTTATCTGGAACAGAAGAGAGAAAACAATGTAACGCATTTACATTGCGGACGCAAAAAATGCCAAATTTGAAAGAGAGGAGACTGTGCTTCGGTGAATATCAAGGATATCGCGCTCCTGGCGGAAACCTCCGTAGCCACCGTATCCCGAGTGATCAATAATGAGGACAACGTGTCCCCCCAAACCAAGCGGCGGGTTCTGGAGGTCATCGAAACCACCGGCTATCAACCCAACATGGTGGGCCGGGCTCTGCGCTCCCGAAAAAGCGGAAAGATCCTGGTGCTCATTCCCTCCATGGCCAACCCCTATTTTTCCCGGATGCTGGAGGGTGTGGAGAACCGGGCCCAGGTCAAGGGCTACGACACCATCGTCTGCATTACCCACCGGGATGCCCAGGTGGAGAACCGGTATCTGGAGCTGCTGAAGACCAAGCAGGTGGACGGCGCCATCAGCTTCACCATCGCCATGTCGGAAGCCAAGCTCCAGGTCATCTCCAAGAATTACCCCTATGTCCAGTGCGGTGCCAAGGTCAGCAGTCCCAGCATTCCCTGTGTGTGCATCGACGATGCCGCCGCCGCCCAGGAGGTGGTGTCCTACTTCGCCAAGGCCGGTCACAGCCGCATCGCCTTCATCAACGGTGGCTTCTCCCGGATGTACGAGGTAGAGCGGGATCAGGGCTACCGGGCGGGCCTGGCCGCCAATCAGCTTCCCTTCCGGCCGGAATACGCCGTTACCTGCGACTACGATGTGATGGGGGGCTACAACGCCTGCGAAAAGCTCATGGCCCTGCCGGAGCCTCCCACCGCCATTTTCACCACCTGCGACCAGACCGCCGGCGGCGTGTGCAAATACCTGCTCAAGCACGGAAAAGAGCCGGGCAAGGACGTAGAGGTGGTGGGCTTCGACGGCACCTTCCTGTCCGACATGTGCACCCCCGCCATTTCCTCCGTCAAGCAGCCGGGCTACGAAATGGGCAAAACTGCCTTCGACCTGCTCTTTGAGCGGATGTCTGACCCCAAGTCCGTGGTCAAGCGCATTACCATGCTCCACTCCCTGGTGCATAAGGAAACCACCCATCCCGACAAGGCCGTCTCTGAATAACTTTTCCTCGAAAGGAGAAATACCATGATCGTCGATACTCTTGACAACATCAACTTCTATTTCGGCATGTCCCGGGAGCTGGACGCGGCTCTGACGGTGCTGAAGCACTACAATCTGTCCCTGCTGGACCCCGGCGACTACTATGACTTTCCCATCGCCGGGTGCAACACCACCCTGAAAATTCTGGAGCCGGAGATCGTCACCGACGAGAACGCCATCCCCTGGGAATACCATGAAAATCAGATTGACGTGCAGTGTGTCCTCACCGGCGGCACGGAGCTCATCGGCTACGCTCCCCGCAGCAAGCTCTCCGGCTGGAAATACGACGAAACCCGGGACACCGCCTACACCACCGCCCAGTGCAACTATCTGCCCATCCGGCTGGATGAAAACGATTTTGCCATTTTCTTCCCCCAGGATGCCCACCGGAAAATCCACAGCAGCGGTTCCGAGGGCTACCGGAAGCTGGTTCTGAAAGTACCCATCAGCGGCTTCAAACTGCCCAAGAATCTGTAGGGAGGATTTCCCATGGACTACACCCCCGCTCCCGACCGCTACGAGACCATGTCCTATCGCCGGTGCGGCAAAAGCGGCCTGATGCTTCCCGCCCTGTCCTTAGGCCTGTGGCACAATTTTGGGGATATCACCCCCTTCGGCATCCAGCAGAGCATTCTGCGCAAGGCCTTTGACCTGGGCATCACCCATTTTGACCTGGCCAACAACTACGGCCCGCCCTACGGCGAGGCCGAGCGGAATTTCGGCATCCACATGGATCGGGACTGGCGCGCCCACCGGGACGAGCTGGTGATTTCCACCAAGGCCGGCTACGACATGTGGCCCGGCCCCTACGGCGACCACGGCAGCCGGAAATACCTGATTTCCAGCCTGGATCAGTCCCTGAAGCGGATGCACCTGGATTATGTGGACATTTTCTACCACCACCGGCCCGATCCGGATACCCCCATTGAGGAAACCATGGGGGCTCTCGATCAGATTGTCCGCAGCGGCAAGGCCCTCTATGTGGGCATTTCCAATTACTACGACCCCCAGCAGGCCAAAACCGCCATCGAAACCCTAAAGAAGCTGGGCACACCCATGCTCATCCATCAGCCCCGGTATTCCATGCTCAGCCGGGTGCCGGAGCAGGGGCTGTTCGACGTTCTTCGGGAGCAGGGCGTGGGCTGCATTGCCTTCGCCCCTCTGTGCAACGGCATTCTCACCGGCAAATACTTAAACGGCATTGCCCCGGATTCCCGGGCAGGCCACGATCCCCGGTATCTGAAGCCCGGCATGATTACCCCGGAAAAGCTGGAGATTGTCCGGCAGCTGAAGGAAATCGCCGACCGCCGGAGCCAGTCCATGGCTCAGCTGGCTCTGCAATGGGTGCTTCGGGACAGCGTCGTCACCAGTGCCCTCATCGGCGCCAGCCGTCCGGAGCAGCTGGTGGAAAACGCGAAGGCTCTGTCCTTCCCCGCCCTTTCTCAGGAAGAATTGGCACAGATTGAGGCTATTCTCGCTTCCAATGTGTAATCCATTTACAACGCGGCACAGGCACCACCGAAAGATGATGCCTGTGCCGCGTTCTGTTTACTTCTGTCTTTCCGCAAAGTCCTGATCGATCTTCTGTTTCCAGTCCGCCGCCAAAGGCGCGGCGCAGGAACGAACCTGGTGTACCGCCTGACAGACGGATTCGTAGACCACCGCCGTGCCCTTGCTGTCCGCATGGTAGTCCGCGGCGCACTCAGGCCGAATGCCGAACCGTCCGGCTTCCTCGGCAGCGTCGATGTTGGCGCCCAGGAACAGGAATTCCCAGCCATACTTCTCCTGCTGACGCTGAACCATGGTCCGAACCCGGTCATAGCTGTAGCGGCGGCTGGCATTTTCCATACCGTCGGTAGTGATGACGAAGAGGGTCTTCTCCGGCCGGTCTTCCTCCCGGGCGTACTTGTGGACGTTGCCGATGTGATGGATAGCCCCGCCCACCGCATCCAGCAGTGCGGTGCAGCCCCGGACAAAGTATTCCTTTTCCGTCAGCGGCGGAATTTTCTCCAGGGGCACCCGGTCGTGAATCACCTGAATTTCGTTGTCGAAGAGCACCGTGGAAACCAGAGCCTGACCCGGCTCCCCTTTCTGCTTTTCGATCATGGCGTTGAAGCCGCCGATGGTGTCCGCTTCCAGCCCTGTCATGGAGCCGCTGCGGTCGAGGATAAATACGATTTCCGTTAAATTCTTTTTCATAGAAAATTCCTCCATAAATTTGATACTATTTCCTGATTAAAATTTTAATTTTAATCAGGAAGGCATCGCCTGAAGGCGCTGCCAGTTTTGTGATTTATAAGGAAAGAAATCACAAAACAAGTCTCATATGAACTCCATGCCCTTCAGGCAATTAAAATCTTTTTTAAAGATTTTAATTGGAGTTCAGTATGACAGGAAAATCACCGGTTCTATGGTACAATTTCCGGCGGGAGGGATACCAATGAGGAGAGTTTGGAAGGAAATCGGTACCGCTCTGCTGCTGGGGGGCGTGCTGCCATCGCTGATGGTGAATGCTTCCGCATTGCTTGTGCGGGAAAAACCAAAGGAGCTGCCCATCACGGTGACTACCGCGCCGCAGACGGAAACAACCCTGGATATCCGGCTACGGCAAGCGGACGGCACCGTGAAGGAAATGGGACTGGAAGCGTATCTGACCGGGGTGCTGCTGGGGGAGGTGCCGGCGGATTTTGAGCCGGAGGCCTTAAAGGCTCAGGCGGTGGCAGCCAGAACCTACACCGCCAAGGCGGTGCTCACCGGAGGAAAGCACGGAGACGGAAGTCTGTGCACGGATTTTAGCTGCTGTCAGGCCTACCTGTCTGAGGATGCGTACCTGAAGGCCGGGGGGACGGAGGAAGGCCTGGAGAAAATTCGGGGGGCGGTGACGGACACGGCGGGGCTGGTGCTGAGCTACGAGGGTAGCCTCATTGAGGCAACCTATTTTTCCTGCTCCGGAGGCCGGACGGAGGATGCCCAGGCGGTGTGGGGGACGGATTATCCCTATCTGCGTGCGGTCGCCAGCCCCGGAGAGGAAGAGGCCGCCCACTATGAGGATGAGATTGTGGTGGAACCCGGTCTCTTTCAGGAAAAGCTGGGGCGGCCGCTTGGGGGAAGCCCGGAAGAATGGTTCGGCAAACCCTGGAAATCGGCGGGGAAAGCAATTCCGGCGTTCGGCTGCGGCAGCTGTTCGAACTGCCATCCACAGCCTTTACGGTCAGCGTGGAGGCGGGGAAAATTGCGTTCCGAACCAAGGGCTTCGGCCATCGGGTGGGCATGAGCCAGTACGGAGCCGATGCCATGGCGGCTACAGGAAGGGGCTTTCTGGAAATATTGGAGCACTATTATCCGGGGACAAAGGTGGAAGAATTGGCGAATTTTGTTTCTTAACTGTAAATTGTTCACAAAATCCATTGCGAAAACAGGAGGTATCTGCTATAATATGCGCAAAGATTCGAAGGTTACAAAAGGAGGAGTCTTTGTGATGCTGAATATTGACGGCTATTCGGTAGAAGCCGGGCCAGGGGAAAGCCTGCTGAATCTGATTTCCAGGCTGCCCATTCCGGCGGAAAAGCTATCGGAGCGGCCTTTGGCGGCGAAAATCGCCGGTGAGGTTTTCACCCTCAACTATGTCCCTTTGCGGCAAAAGGATGCCCAGGGGGAGCGGCCATCCATGCGGCAGGCCATGGCGGCATCGGAAGGAAAGGTACATCTGCTGCGCTACACCGACGAGGCCGGAAAGGAATGCTATCTGCGAACCGCCCTCTTTGCCATCTTCCTGGCTCTGAAGCAGTGCTGTCCTCGGGCCCAGGGAAAGGTCAGCTGCACTCTGGGTTCCAGCGTGTATGTCCAGGTTTCCGGGGCCAAGAATTTTTCTGCCGAGGAGCTGAAGGAAACCCTTCAGAAGCTGGTGGATCAGAACATTCCTCTGATTCGTCGGCGGGTGCCGCTGCATCAGGCCATGGAGCGGTTCCGGGCAGAGGGGCAGGAGGACAAGGCCAGGCTCCTTCGCTGGCGCAGCACCAACTATTTTGACGAATATGTATACAAGGGCTACGCCGATTATTTCTACGGGGAAATGCTGCCCACCACCGGCTATTTGACGGTGTGGGACATTGTGCCTGCGGAAAACGGCTTTATTCTGGTCTATCCCGACGACCAGAACCCGGATTTCTGCGCAAAGATACCGGATATGCCCAATTTCTTCTCGGTGTTTGCCGAGGGGGAGCGGTGGTGCTCTCTGATGGAGTGCAAAACCGTGGCGGATCTGAACGAGCTGACAGGCTCCGGCAGAATCCGGGAGCTGATCCGGGTGAACGAGGCTCTGCACGAAAAGCGGTTTTCTCAGGTGGCGGATATGGTCTGCCAGCGGGGAGCCAAGGCCGTCATGCTGGCAGGGCCCAGCTCCTCCGGCAAGACCACCTCTGCCCATCGGCTGGCGACCCAGCTGCGGGTACACGGGAAAAAGCCTGTGCTCATGAGTCTGGACGACTATTACATCGACCGGGACAAAATCGCCCCTGGGCCTGACGGAAAGCTGGATTTGGAGCACATCAACACCATTGATACGGCTCTGTTCCGGGAGCAGATGGGAAAGCTTCTGGCAGGGGAGAAGGTGGCGCTGCCTACCTTCAACTTCATTACCGGCCGCCGGGAGTGGCGGGGACAGGAGCTGGAACTGGACGAGGATTCCGTAATCATCGTGGAGGGGCTTCATGGACTGAATCCTGCCATGCTGCCGGAGAATGTGGACAAGAGCCTGATTTTCCGGATGTATGTCAGCCCTCTGCTGCCGCTGAACCTGGACGATCACAACCGGATTCCCACCAGCTACTTGCGGCTGCTGCGGCGAATCGTCCGGGATTACGAGACCCGGGGAGCCACGGTGCAGCACACCATCTCCATGTGGGACAGCGTGCGCAGGGGAGAGCAGCGGTGGATATTCCCCTTCCAGGAGAACGCGGATGTGATTTTCAACAGCTCCACCCTCTATGAGCTGGCGGTGTTGAAAACCTACATCTTCCCTCTGCTCACCGCGGTGCAGCCGGAGGATTCCTGCTATGACGAGGTTCGGGGCATCGTGAAAATCCTTAACTATGTGAAGGCTGCCCAGGTGGACGACGAGATTCCGCCTACCAGTCTGGTGCGGGAATTCATTGGCGGCAACACCTTCTATCGATAAAAGGAGATATTTTTATGGCAGACAAGCGGTTTGTGC
>OKTL01001501.1_pt1 | contig 9935 bp, 7 predicted proteins | sample 1606211 | NCBI WGS metagenome assembly OKTL01 (sample SAMEA3879538, study PRJEB24766) | human gut metagenome | biome: human-associated habitat; feature: feces | place: USA | collected 1985/1987 | reverse complement strand
GTCAGGGCATCGGCGATAAGAACATCGTGACGATGCTGCTCATCTTCCTTGCCGCCGGTATCTTCGTCGGCGTGGTGGGCCGCGCGAGCGCGGAGAGCGTGGCGTATTTCATGCTCTCGATCATCCCGTCCAGGTTCGCCGTGGCGGTGCTGTTCGTCGTCAGCTGCTTCGTCTCCACCGCCATGGGCACGAGCGTCGGCACCATCACGCTCATCACGCCCATCGCCATCCCCATTGCCGCGGCAAGCGGCTATTCCCTGCCGCTGTGCATCGGCTCGGTCATGGGCGGAGCGATGTTCGGCGACAATCTGAGCTTCATTTCCGACACCACCATCGCCGCCTGCAACGGTCAGGGCTGCGCCATGAAGGACAAATTCCGGGGCAATTTCGGCATTGCCCTGCCCGCCGCCCTGGGCACTCTGGTACTCATTCTCCTGCTGACATTGGGTCAGGCTCCCGCCGCGCCGGAGCACAGCTACAGCCTGGTGCAGATTCTGCCTTATGTGCTGGTGCTGGCAGGGGGCATCGCGGGCATCAATGTTTTCGTGGTGCTTCTCATCGGCATTGTCTCCGGCAGTCTCATTATGCTCGCTACCGGCCAGACCGCCCCCACGGAGCTGCTGGCCGGCATGGGCACCGGCGCCGCCGGGATGTTTGAAACCAGCATGGTAGCCGTTCTGGTGGCCGCCATGTGCAGCCTGATCCGGGTTTACGGCGGCTTTGACGCTCTGCTTTACGCCATCGGCAGACTCTTCCGGGGAAAACGCGGCGGTCAGCTGGGCATCGGTCTGCTGGTGGGTGCCATGGACATCGCCACCGCCAACAACACGGTGGCCATCGTCATGGCAAACCCCATCGCCAAGGAAATGAGCGGCCGCTACGGCATCAGCTCTCAGCGTTCGGCCTGTCTGCTGGACACCTTCTCCTGCATTTTCCAGGGGATCATCCCCTACGGCGCCCAGATGCTGGTTGCCATTTCCGCCACTGCCGAGCTGGGAATTACCCTGTCCGCCTTTCAGATCATGCGCTGGCTCTTTTACCCCTATTTGCTGCTGATCAGCTCCCTGATCGCCATCTTTTTCACCAAAGAAAAGGATTAAGCTGATTTTTTGGAAACGTAACCAAAAAAGACGGGACATTTCACTATTTACCTCTTTACCTTTTATTCAAAGTCTGTTATCATGTAACTGTAATCAAATTTGCCGTTTCCGGCGGTATGTGTTTTATCGAGGTGGAAGAGAATGCTGTCACAGGAAAAAATTCTGGTTGTCGAGGACAACGAGCTGAACCGCACTATGCTGGTGGAAATTCTTTCCGGGCAGTACGCTACCCTGGAGGCCGAGAACGGTCAGACAGCCCTGGGCATTCTGCAAACCCACCGGGACGATATCGCTCTGATTCTTCTGGACATCGTCATGCCCGTCATGGACGGCTATACCTTCCTGGATATCCTCAAGAAGGATTCCCAGCTGTCCCTGATTCCGGTCATCATCATGACCCAGAACGCCAGCGAGGATGCGGAGGTGGCCGCTCTGTCCCACGGAGCCACGGATTTCATACCCAAGCCCTACCGCCCCCAGGTAATTCTTCATCGGGTCGCCAGCATTATCCACCTGCGGGAAACTGCCTCCATGATCAACCAGTTCCGCTACGACCAGCTCACGGGGCTTTACAGCAAGGAATTTTACTATCAGCAGGCTCAGGCCGTGCTCATGAGCAATCCCGACCGGGAGTACAGCATCGTCTGCTCCAATATCGTCAACTTCAAGCTCTACAACGACACCTTCGGCATCGCCGCGGGAGATCAGCTTCTCAAGCGCATTGCCCGGGGCATCAACGAGCAGCTCGGTGCGGGCGGCGTCACCGGCCGTTATTCCGCCGACCGATTTGTGTGCTTACAGGAACGGGAAAAGGTGGATGTTGCCAAGGCGACCATCGCCCGGCATATTGACATCCCGGATGAGCTGAAAAGCGTCGAGCTGAAATGGGGCGTTTACGAGATTCACGACCGGTTCCTGCCCCTGGAATATATGTGCGACCGGGCTCTGCTGGCCGCGGACAGCATCAAGGGGCAGTATGACCAGACCATCGCCGTCTACGATGACGCTTTGCGCAGAAAGCTTCTGCGGGAGCAGAGCATCACCTCCAACATGGAGTCGGCTCTGGAAAACAGCCAGTTCACCGTCTATTTACAGCCGAAATACCGGGCCAGCGACAGCCAGCTGTGCGGTGCCGAGGCTCTGGTTCGCTGGATTCATCCGGAGTGGGGCTTCATGTCTCCCGGGGAGTTCATTCCCCTGTTCGAGCGCAACGGCTTTATTTACCAGCTGGATCGGTTCGTCTGGGAGCAGGCCTGCGTTCTGCTGCATCGGTGGCAGGAGGCCGGTTATCCCCCTCTGCCCGTTTCTGTAAACGTTTCCCGGGCGGATGTGTGTCAGCCGGATCTGGTGGATTTTCTTCTGGAATTGACCCAAAAATACGGCATTGACCCGAAGCTTCTCCATCTGGAGATCACGGAAAGCGCCTACACCGAAAACTCCAAGCAGATCATCGCCACGGTAGATGCGCTCCGGGCCAAGGGCTTCATCATCGAAATGGACGACTTCGGCAGCGGCTATTCCTCCCTGAACATGCTCAGCCAGCTGAAGCTGGACATTCTGAAGCTGGACATGAAATTTGTCCAGAGCGAGACCTCCCAGAGTGCCGACCGGGGGATTCTCCGGCTGATCGTGGAGATGGCTCATCGCATGAATCTGAGCGTGGTAGCCGAGGGTGTAGAGACCCAGCATCAGCTCAGCCGTCTTCAGGAAATCGGCTGCGACTATGTCCAGGGATATCTGTTCTCCAAGCCCGTGCCCCATGTGCAGTACGGCGAGCTGCTGGAAAATTTCTCCCAGCGTCAGGATGTTCCCCTGCCCGCTTCCCCCGGCAGTGCCGGGGCCAAGCAGTTCCTGCTGATTGCCGAGGAGGATTCCCGGTGCCGCAACCTGCTGGCGGAGGCCTTCGCGGACGTTTATCAGGTGGTGCAGGCGAAAAACTGTGAGCAGGCTCAGGCCTTCCTGTCGGAAAACGCCAACGGCCTTGCCGCCATGATTCTCAGCGGCTCCCTGCCAGAGCCCGGCGCGGCCAGCGTCGTCAGCGCCCTGCGGCGGGTCACAGCCCCAAGGCACATTCCCATTATGATCGCCACCACCTTTCAGCAGGAGCCGCAGATTCAGGAGCTGGGGCTGGATGTGGACGACATTTCCTACAAGCCCAGGGACATCCAGTGCACCCGATGTCTGCGCAAGCGGGTGGAATGGTTGAACACCCTCAACGCCTACAAATCCCGGGAACGGTCCATGATCTCCGAGGCCTGCCGGGACTACCTGACCGGCCTTCTGAACCGTCGGGGCTTCCAGTCCGCTCTGGACGCCATGCAGCCGGAGGACTATCCCATGGCGGTGTTCCTGCTCCGCCTGGATGACCTGAAGCATGGGAACGACTCCCTGAGCCACGCCACCGGCGATAAGCTGCTCAAGCATTTTGCCAGCGTGCTGCGCCAGAACACCCGCAACGGCGACATTCTCTGCCGCTACGGCGACGATGAGTTTGCCGTCATCCTCAAGGGAATGCGGCTGGCCTCGGCGGTTCTGCGCAAAGGCGAGGACATTGTCCGGGATACCTCCAAATTCATCCTGCCCGACGGTACCGGTGCCACCTGTTCCGGCGGCGTGGTGCTGTGCGAAAACACGGAAGTTTCTATGGCCGCCCTCTTAGAGCGGGCAGACCAGGCTCTGTATCAGGCCAAACGTCAGCACAAGGGCGGCTGCGTCCTCTGCGATGTGGCCTGTCCCTCCGGGAAAGCATAACAAAATCCCTCGCCTGAACATTCAGGCGAGGGATTTTGCGGTTATTATTCGGAAAAAGTATAGCGCACCATGCTGCCCTTGCCGTCGCCGGTAATAATCAGCGTGTCCCCGGCAGGCGTTTTCACCGTGTCCATTACAGGGTAGGGAGCGTTCTCCCGGACGTAAGCCTCCGGGCTTTCGCATTCGGCTTCCAGGATCTCCCGCTTTGCGTGACCCTCGCCGCCGCAGGGGTTGATGGTTTCCACCAGAATTTCATATTCCTTCATAAAAAACACTCCTTTCTCTTTTAGAATACCATAAAGATAAAAATTCTGCCATGGGCGTTTTTCCCAAAAAACTCAGTCAAAAATGGTGCAAATCAGCTCCGTACATTTTTCGATTCCCAGAACGCCGCTGTTCAGCATCAGATCATAGGTATCCAGCTGACCCCACTTCCGGCCGGTATAGAATCGGTAGTAGGTGCTTCTGCGCTTGTCCTTCTCCTTCAGCCGCTGCTCCGGGGATTCCTCCCACTGACCGTAGACCTCCACGATCCGCTTGGCCCGGAAGGCCATATCCGCATGGACAAAAACCTTCAAAACATCCGGTCTGTCCCGCAGAATGTAGTCCCCACAGCGTCCGACGATAACGCAGGGGCCCTTCTTCGCCAGCTGCGTCACAATATTGCACTGAATCTGCCAGAGAATGTCCTCGTTGGTGGGGCCGCCGGCCCGACTGGTAAACATGGAATTCAGCAGGCCGCCGGGAGCGTACTCCCCGGCCTCCCGCACATAATCCTCCGCGAAGCCGGACTGCTTTGCCATTTCCGTAATCAGCTCCGCATCGTAGCAGGGGATGCCCAGCTTCCGCGCCACCCCTTTGCCGATGGTTCGGCCGCCGCTGCCAAATTCCCGGCTGATGGTAATAATGCCCTGTTTCATAGGGTTTCCACTCCTTTTTCATTTAGGGTCTATCTAAAAACCGTCAACACGCCCAAACAGCGGGTTTTTCCGATAATCACCGCAGAAATCACAAAGGTCAGAATATCCGACACCGGCATGGAGTACAGCACTCCGTCCAGGCCGAAAAACCGCGGCAGCAGCAGGGCGAAGCCCACGCCGAAGACCACCTCCCGGAACATGGACAGCATGGTAGAGGCCAGCGCCTTGCCCAGAGCCTGCAGAAAAATAAAGCAAGCCTTGTTCACGCAGGCCAGCACCATCATGCACAGGTAAACCCGGAAGGCCTGGATGGCGAAATCCGTGTAGAAGCTGCTTTCGTTGGCCGCGCCGAAAACGACGATGAGCTGTCGGGGGCACAGCTCCACCAGCAGCAAAGCGACCAAGCCCACCAGCGCCTCATAGGTCAAAAGCATGGTAAACAGTGCCTTCACCCGATTTTTCTTCCCTGCGCCCATATTGAAGCCCACAATGGGAATGCACCCTGCCGCCATACCGACCACAATGGAAATGATAATCTGGAAGAATTTCATGACGATGCCCACCACCGCCATAGGAATCTGGGCGTACTGTTCCTGACCAAAAACGGGATCCAGGGCTCCGTACTTACGCAGCATATTGTTGATTGCCGCCATAGCCGCCACCAGGCTGATCTGAGACAGGAAGCTGGTAATGCCCAAAACCAGCGTCCGTCCGCAAACCTCCCCCTTCAGCCCATAGTCACAGGCGGCAGGCCGGATGATGCGCATCCTCAGCAAATACCAGACCGCCAGGACAGCCGTTGCCGCCTGTCCAATCACCGTAGCCACTGCCGCCCCCATCATGCCCCAGCGGAATCCGAAAATAAAAATGGGATCCAGGATGATGTTGATGACCGCTCCCGTCAGGGTAGAAACCATGGCAAACTTGGGGCTGCCGTCTGCCCGGATGATGGGGTTCATCGCCTGGCCGAACATATAAAAGGGGATGCCCAGGGTAATGTAAAAGAAGTATTCCCGGCTGTGGCGGAAGGTTTCTTCATTCACCGTGCCGCCGAACATGGCAATAATCCCATCGGCAACCAGCAGATACACCGCCGTCAGCACCAGGCTGGCAGCCAGAGTCAGCACCACGGCGTTGCCCACAGAGCGTTTTGCCTTTTCCGGCTCCCCCCGTCCCAGCGCCATGCTGACATAGGCGCAGCAGCCGTCGCCAACCATCACGGCGATGGCCAGCGCCACCACCGTCAGCGGGAATACCACTGTGTTGGCCGCGTTGCCATAAGAGCCAAGATAGCTGGCATTGGCAATGAAAATCTGATCGACAATGTTGTAAAGCGCGCCGACCAGCAGGGAAATGATGCAGGGAACGGCATAACCACGCATGAGTTTCCCGATGGGCTCCGTGCCCAGAAATGTGTTTTTGTTGTCCATTGGAACCACCTTTTCCTCAAAAAATGCGTAAGTCCAGAAGTACATCCGGACTTACGCATTTCGCGACACGATGAACATATGGACTTAGGGAAGCTCTGATTAAATCGGCGAGAGCTGGTGGCGGAAGATTTTGGCTCAGACGAAAGTTCTGAAAGTGGAGGAATACTTTATGTATTTCCCACTTTCAGAACTGCACGGATGGGGCGAAAGATTCGCCATCCAGCCGAAGACGATTTATTCAGAGTTTCCTTAGGCTGAATAAAGAAAGGGGCGGGTATGCCCAACTGGATTTACGCACACCCGCCACTCGCTGTAAAGTCATTATAACAGATTCCGTTTGCATTTTCAAATGTTTTTTCGCAGGAAACCGCCGGATAATATGCAATTGACTTTCCGCTTTTCCCATGCTATACTTATTTTACCGCTTGAGGGGATGTACCAGATCCCCTCAAGGGGCAAGGCTGTCGCCCGAGGCTAGTCGGGAAGGCGGTCAACCAAGGCTTGGTGAAATTGCCGCTTCTCGCTAGGGTTGGGGGGCGGCTATTTCTTTATCTGGGTTCCCAGAGAAACAGCCGCAATCACGAGCATAAGTAACGCAATGGTTTCTGTGATACTCATGGGCGATTCCTCCTTTCGGGAAGGCCTTCGCCGCCTTGCAGGATTATATTGCCATAGGTGTGCAATTCTGTCAATCTGTTTTTTCGGCAAAAAAGGCCGGGCCTGATGGCCCGGCCTTTCCGCGTTTCATACTGAACTCCAATTAAAATCTTAAAAAAAGATTTTAATTGCCTGAAGGGCATGGAGTTCATATGAGACTTGTTTTGTGATTTCTTTCCTTATAAATCACAAAACAGGCAGCGCCGTCAGGCGATGCCTTCCTGATTAAAATTAAGATTTTAATCAGGAAATAGTATCAGGATTACTTGGTGCCGAAAATCCGGTCGCCGGCGTCGCCCAGACCGGGAACGATGTAAGCGTTCTCGTTGAGCCGCTCGTCCAGGGCAGCCAGATACACGTCCACATCGGGGTGCGCCTTGGTCACTGCCTCCACACCCTCGGGGGCGCCGATGATGTTCATCATAATGATGTTCTTGCAGCCGTGCTGCTTCAGAAAATCAATGGCCGCAATGGCGCTGCCGCCGGTTGCCAGCATAGGATCCACCACGAATACCTGCCGGTTGCCGATGTCATCGGGCAGCTTGCAGTAGTACTCCACAGGCTTGTGGGTCTGCGGATCCCGGTACAGGCCGATATGTCCGATCTTGGCAGAGGGAATCAGAGACACCATGCTGTCCACCATGCCCAGGCCTGCCCGCAGGATGGGCACGATTGCCATCTTCTTGCCGGCCAGCATCCGGCAGGTAGCGGTGGTGATGGGGGTCTCCACCTTGACCTCCTTCAGAGGCAGGTTCCGGGTCGCTTCATAGCACATCAGGCCGGCGATTTCGCCAACCAGCTCCCGGAACTCCTTCACCGAGGTATCCTTGCTGCGCAGGATTGCCAGCTTGTGCTGAATCAGGGGATGATCGAGGACGCATACTTTAGCCATTGTTTCTTTCTCCTTTATTCACTTATTTGATTTTCCGCTTTCAATCGTTCCGCCCGCTCCCGTTCGGCCTGGCTCAGGCGCAGATAGTTGGGGGTCAAGGCGTTGGCATCGCCGGGTTCCCCGGCCTTCGCCATAGCCTCAGCGCCCAGGGCAACGCCGGAAGCCCGCTGGTGCATCCGGTGCTCCGGCGGCAGAACCAGGGCAGGAACACGCTCTAATAGGGTATTATAGCACAGATTGCTGCCATCGCCAACCAGAAAAATCGGTTCCTTCAAATTTTTCAGTTCTTCTCTCAAATCCGCCAGGGAAATTGCGCGATCCGGGGTCTTCCGCTCCAGCGTTCCGTGGTTAACATAAAACAAAGCGTTATAAACCTGGCTTCTTCTGGCATCCATGCAGGGGCACACATAGCCCTGATAGCCGCCAAAGGACAGCGCCATGGCTTCCAACGTGGACACGCCGTAGCAGGGAATTTCCCGTCCCCAGGCAAAGCCCTTGGCCGCCGCCACGCCGATGCGCACGCCGGTAAAGGAGCCGGGGCCTGCCGCCACTGCCGCGGCGGTCACATCCTCCACGGTTTTCCCGCATTGGTCAAGCAGGGATTGCGCCATGACGAGCAGGGTCTGGCTGTGGGTCAGTCCCGTATTCTGGTAGCACTCTCCCAGAAGCTTCCCGTCCTCCAGCAGCGCCACCGAGGCCGCCTTGGCACTGGTCTCAAAGGCTAAAATCAGCATATCCCTGTCCCCCCTCAATGGTGATCCGCCGGGTGGTTTCCCCCAGCTTTTCGATGGTCACGGTGACGGCGTTCTCCATGGCATCGGCCACATTTTCGCTCCACTCCACGGCGCACACGCCCTCCCGATCCAGATAGTCCTCCCAGCCGATATCCCACAGGTCATCGGAGGAGGCCAGCCGATACATGTCAAAATGAAACAGCGGCAGCCGCCCGCCTAAGTACTCGTTGACGATGGTGTAGGTAGGGCTGGTAACCGTTTCCTTGCAGCCCAAACCCCGGGCAAGGCCCCGGGTAAAGGCGGTCTTGCCCATTCCCAGATCTCCCCGGTAGGCAAGAATTGTCCCGGGCTGTAAACTTTTTGCCAGTGCTTCCCCGATTTTTTCCGTTTCTTCCGGGGAATGGGTGATGAATTCCATATTCTCTTTCCTCTAAATCAATGTATCAGGCGCGCGAAAGCCTTCCCCTGGGAGGGGAAGGTGCCGAGCACGGCGAGGCGGATGAGGTCGCCCCCTAACATTCGAATCTGCCCGACAAGCACTATTTTGCAACCTCATCCGGCCTCCGGCCACCTTCCCCTCCCAGGGGAAGGCTTGGGACTGTGCGGGTTCTGGGCAGCTTATTTCGCGTTCTTTAATTTCTCCGCCTGGTCGGCAGTGGCCAGAGCGTTGATGATTTCGTCCAAATCTCCGTCCATGACGGAATCGATCCGATAGAGAGTCAGATTCACCCGATGATCGGTGACCCGACCCTGGGGGAAATTGTAGGTGCGGATCCGCTCGTTGCGCATCCCCGTGCCCACCTGACTCCGGCGCAGACCGGTGACCTGGGAGTCCAGCTTCTCCTGCTCCATTTCATAGAGCTTGGAGGCCAGCATCCGCATACATTTTTCCCGGTTCTGCACCTGGCTGCGCTCCTCCTGGCAGGCCACCACAATGCCCGTGGGCTTGTGAATCAGCCGGACGGCGGAACTGGTTTTATTGACGTGCTGACCGCCGGCACCGGAGGCCCGGTAGACCTGCATCTCGATGTCCGCCGGATTGATCTGCACGTCCACCTCTTCCATTTCCGGCAGAACCGCCACGGTGGCCGTGGAGGTGTGAACCCGGCCGCCGGACTCCGTCTCCGGCACCCGCTGAACCCGGTGAACGCCGGACTCGTACTTCATCCTCGAATAAGCTCCCCGGCCGTTGATGACGAAGTCCGCCTCCTTCACGCCCCCCAGCTCGGTTTCATTGTAATTGAGCAGCTCCACGCTCCATCCCTGCTTGGCGGCATACATGGAGTACATCCGAAAGAGGCTGTGGGCAAACAGGGCGCTTTCCTCCCCGCCCACACCGCCGCGAATTTCCACAATCACGTTCTTTTCGTCGTTGGGGTCTTTGGGCAACAGCAAAATCTGCAATTTTTCGTGGAGTTCTTCCTTGGCGGTCTTGGCGGGCTGAGAGATGT
>OKTL01001496.1_pt1 | contig 9965 bp, 7 predicted proteins | sample 1606211 | NCBI WGS metagenome assembly OKTL01 (sample SAMEA3879538, study PRJEB24766) | human gut metagenome | biome: human-associated habitat; feature: feces | place: USA | collected 1985/1987 | reverse complement strand
TCTTATTATTTTCACGCAATTTATATGTATATATTAATAAATTTATTATCATAAGTCAATGAATTGTTGTGTAAATTATACAAATTACAACATATTTTTCTTAGTTATGGCATTACATAACAAATGGCTTATTTTAACATTTACACATATATTAACACCTGTCTTGTCAATTGTAAATATATATGTTAATATATGTTCACTTTGTAACATTTAAAGTTTGATACACATTTGTGTACTCATATGTTGCACAGTTTTTTCAAATACTATGCTTTTAAATATTATTCTGCGCCGAAGCGTCGCAGGCAGTTAAATAAGCCTTATATTTATCCCCTTTTAACGCTTCAGAATGGAGACCAAAGTGAAAGACTCAATCAAGGAACAAATTAATAAATTAAAGAAAGAAAACAATGCCGTAATTCTAGCTCACTACTATGTGTCAGGCGATATCCAGGATATTGCTGATTATGTAGGTGATTCATTCTATCTGAGTAAAATTGCCACACAGACAGATGCCGATGTAATCGTTATGTGTGGTGTTGAATTTATGGGTGAAAGTGCTAAGTTACTTAACAAGGACAAAACCGTATTATTACCCGACACTAATGCAGACTGTCCGATGGCTCATATGTGTGATGCAGATAAGATTAAAATTGTCAGGGATACCTATGATGATGTTGCGGTTGTCTGTTATATCAATTCAACTGCCGAATTAAAATCATTGTCAGATGTGTGTGTTACTTCTGCCAATGCTAAAAAGGTCGTAGAGAATCTTCCTAATAAGAATATATATTTTATTCCTGATGAAAATCTCGGAAGATATATTGCTAAACAGCTTCCTGATAAACATTTCATATTCAATGACGGTTTCTGTCCAATACATAAAGACTTAACTATTAATGATTTACGTGCAGCTAAACAGGCCCACCCTGAAGCCTTAGTACTTGCTCACCCTGAATGTACTGAGGAAATCCTTGAAAATGCAGATTATATAGGAAGTACCTCGGAGATAATTAAATATGCCAAAACAAGTTCATCTAAATCATTCATAATTGCAACAGAAACCGGTGTATTTCATAAATTGCAGGCTGATAATTCTGATAAAACTTTCTATCCGGTCTCTGATAGACAGGAATGTCCTGGAATGAAATTAATTACTCCTGAAAAAGTTATCGATGTATTAAAGAATAAATCTAACCAGGTAATCCTTGATGAAGAATTCAGTAATCTTGCAAACAAGCCACTTGAGAAAATGTTATCTCTCTCTTCTAAAAATACTATTAAAACAGATTATGTAATAGTCGGCTGTGGCGTATCAGGTCTATATACTGCACTTAATCTTCCTGATGATTCAGATATCATTATGATTTCTAAAGATGCTTTTGACCATAGTGATTCGTTCCTGGCACAGGGCGGCATATGTGTCCTTACTGATGATGATGATTATGACAGTTATTATGAAGATACGATGAAAGCAGGACATTATGAAAACAATCCTGAAAGCGTGGATATTATGATTCGTTCATCAAGAGAGCTTATTAATGATTTAATTAATTATGATGTGAATTTTCAGACAAAATCAGGTGAAATGGTGTATACTAAAGAAGGCGGTCATTCTAAGCCACGTATCCTCTTCCATGAAGATATAACCGGCGAAGAAATAACCTCTAAACTTTTGGCCGCAGTCAGGAAGAAATCTAATGTCAAAATGCTTGAATACGTGACAATGACTGATTTAGTCACATATGGCAATAAATGTCTTGGTATCGTCGCTAAGACATCTGATAATAAAATATTAGAAATTCTTGCTAAAGATACCATATTAGCTTCAGGTGGCATTGGAGGATTATATAAACATTCAACAAATTTTCCACATTTGACTGGAGATGCACTTGAACTGTCTAAGAAATATAATATTGAATTAGAGCATTTAGATTATGTGCAGATTCACCCAACCACCTTGTATTCTGACAAGCCTGGAAGAAGGTTTCTCATATCAGAATCAGTTCGTGGAGAGGGTGCAATTCTGCTTGATAAAAATGGGGAACGCTTTGTAAACGAACTTCTTCCAAGAGATATTCTTACACAGAAGATTCATGAGCAGATGGAGAAAGACGGAACTGATTATGTTATGCTTTCAATGGCTCCTATTCCAGAAGAGACTATATTAAAGCATTTTCCTCATATCTATCATCATTGTTTAGAAAATGGATATGATGTAACTAAAGAACCTATACCTGTCGTTCCCGCACAACACTATTTTATGGGTGGAATCAAGGTTGATTCTAATAGCCACACTTCAATGGATAACCTGTATGCAGTCGGCGAGACAGCCTGCAATGGTGTCCATGGCAAGAACCGGCTTGCAAGTAACTCTCTGTTAGAGAGTATGGTTTTCGCAAAGCGTGCTGCACTTCATATGCAGAAAAATGCAGAAAGGAATTAAGTAGAAGAAAATGAACAATATTACAATGAAAATCAATGCCGATGAGCTTATTATGATGGCGCTCAAAGAAGATATTACAAGTGAAGATATTACAACTAATGCAGTTATGCCTGAATTTCAGTTAGGAACTGTAGACCTTATATGTAAGCAGGACGGTATTATTGCCGGACTTAATGTATTTAAACGTGTATTTGAATTATTAGATGATACTGTCAAAGTCGAATTGTTCTGTAAAGACGGCGATACAGTTACTAATGGTATGCACCTTGCAAAGGTAACCGGGGATATTCGTGTTCTATTATCAGGCGAACGTACTGCTCTTAACTATCTTCAGAGAATGAGCGGTATCGCTACTTATACTAATAAAATCGTTGAATTATTAAAGGGAAGTGGCATAACTCTTCTAGATACCCGTAAAACAACTCCTAATATGCGTATCTTCGAGAAATATGCCGTTAAGGTCGGTGGCGGTTCAAACCACAGATTCAACTTATCTGACGGAATACTTCTTAAAGATAATCATATCGGTGCTGCCGGAAGTATTACAAAAGCTATTGAAATGGCTAAATCATATGCTTCATTTGTCCGTAAAATCGAAGTCGAGGTTGAAAATCTTGACATGGTAAGAGAAGCTGTTAATGCCGGTGCGGATATTATTATGCTTGATAATATGTCACATGATGATATGAAAGAAGCTGTCAGAATAATTGACGGACGTGCTAAAACTGAATGTTCAGGAAATGTTACCCTTGAGAAAATCAATGCTTTATCCGATATAGGGGTTGACTACATTTCTTCAGGTGCTCTCACTCATTCAGCACCTATACTTGATGTATCTCTTAAAAATCTTCATAGCATTTAAGAAAGGACACTATAAATTATGACCGGAAAAGAGCGAAGAGAATCTATAATTAAAATGATAAGCGATAAATCACCTGTTTCCGGTGGTTCACTTTCTAAATCACTTGATGTAAGCCGCCAGATCATAGTATCTGATATTGCACTTCTACGTGCCGAAGGCTACGACATCATTTCTACAAACAGAGGCTATTTTCTTAATTCTCCGTCTGGTGCTACAATCATCGTTAAAGTTAATCATACTGATGAACAGACCGAAGATGAATTAAATACCATTGTAGACCTTGGCGGTGCTGTTATCGATGTATTCGTACATCATAAAGTCTACGGTAAAATAAGTGCTGATTTAAACATCCGCTCAAGACGTAATGTAAAAGAGTTTATCGAAAATATAAAAAGTGGTAAATCTACACCGCTTAAAAACATAACCTCTAACTACCACTATCATACAATCTCTGCTGAAAATGAAGAAGTTCTGAATATTATCGTGGAGGAGCTTAAGAATAAAGGGTATCTTATGAAAGAAAACTGATGAAGGCAGATGCTTTATATCTATCTAATATGACATTAGTCAAAAGAAAAACCGGATAACTTTTCAGCTATCCGGTTTTTCTTTGTGTTTTTCGTGTTTTTCGTGTTTTGTGTGTTTTATTTATGTTAAAAATGTAATGTGTTTTCGCCAGCGATTAAGCTAATAAATCGTCATCACCCTGAAGTGCATCGAAGCCCTGCTCACCTGTTCTTACTTTAATTACATTTTCTACATCGTATACAAATATCTTACCATCTCCGATGTTGCCTGTATAAAGTGCTTTCTTAGCTGCATTTACTACATCTAATACAGGAACTTTACTTACTACTACTTCTACTTTAACTTTTGGAAGTAATACCATATCTAATTCAACACCACGATAGTATTTAACATTACCTTTCTGTGCGCCACAGCCAAGTACCTGTGTTACGGTAATTCCCATTACGCCAATTGCATTTAATGCATCTTTTAATTCTTCAAATTTACTCTGTTTACAAATAATATCAACCTTAGAAAGTTTAACATCACTTGCAACTGGTTTATCATCTGATACTAACTGTACCGGAACTGCTTCTGATACTGGAACTTTTGTTTCTTCTTTATCTTTCTTAGAAGATGAACCTAATATAGTAGGAACTGATGCCGGCATAAAGTCTGCATATGATGATTCAAGATTATGTTCTGTAATATCAAGACCAAGAATTTCTTCTTCTCTTGAAGCACGTAAACCAATTGTATGTTTAATTGCTAAGAATACAAGTCCCATTGTTATGAATACCCAGGCACATACTGACACAACACCAAGTGCCTGAACACCAAGTAATTTAGCACCACCGCCTGTGAATAAACCTTTTACAGATTCACCATCAATTGCTGTTGTAGCACCATCTGAGAAAAGTCCTACACAGATTGTACCTGCTAAACCATTTAAGAAATGTACACCAACTGCACCAACAGGATCATCTACTTTTAATACTTTATCTACAAATTCAATACCAAATACTACTACGAAGCCTGAAATTATACCAATGATTGCTGCACTTATTGGTGAAACTGTATCACAGCCTGCTGTAATAGCTACAAGTCCTGCAAGCGAACCATTAAGTGTCATTGAAACATCAGGTTTCTTATATCTTATCCATGTAATAATCATTACTGTACATGTTGCAACTGCTGCTGCAAGGTTAGTTGTTACGAAAATCTTTCCTGCTAAGGCAATTGAATCGCCCTCCATCGAAACTGTTGAACAACCATTGAAACCGAACCAACAGAACCAAAGGATAAATACACCGAGTGCACCAAGTGTTAAACTGTGTCCCGGAATAGCTTTTGGCTTTCCGTCTTTACCATATTTACCAATACGAGGTCCTAATATCCAGGCACCGATAAGAGCTGCTGCACCGCCACACATATGTACTGCTGTTGAACCAGCAAAGTCGTGGAAGCCTCTTGTAGCTAACCAGCCACCGCCCCATATCCAGTGTGCTTCAATAGGATAGATAACTAAACTAATAATAAAACTATATACGCAATAAGAAATAAATTTTGTTCTCTCTGCCATTGCTCCCGAAACAATTGTTGCTGCTGTTGCACAGAACACTGTCTGGAAGATTAAGTATGCATAAAATGGAACTCCATCAGGTAACATTCCTGTTCCGTAATTAGATGCGGTTGCAATACCTTTAATAGAACCGATGAAACCATTTCCTTTACCAAACATCAATCCAAAACCAACTAACCAGAATACCGGAGTACCAATACAGAAGTCCATCAGGTTTTTCATTATAATATTACCGGCGTTCTTTGCTCTGGTAAATCCAGTCTCAACCATCGCAAAACCAGCTTGCATAAAGAATACTAAAGCGGCACCAAGAAGTACCCATATCGTGTTAACAGCACTAAATTCCATAAACACTACCTCCATTCACATTTCTTTTCTCTTTTCAAATATTTTGCATCTTGCGATGCACCAGGCTAGTTCGCGAAACAAAAAAGACGTCTAAGAAATTAATCTTAGACGCCTTCGCCGTTTATGATGTGTATTATACACCCTCTGAATAATATGTCAAGCACTTTTTAGAAGATTTTTATTTTGACACCATTATTATTGCATAAATTTCCCTATTATGTTATATTTTCTACGAATTACATTTTAGAAAGGCTCACATAAACTTTATATAAGTGAGAACTAAGTGAGGTCTATATGATAGAAATAAAAGGAATTAGTAAAAGCTACGGCAGACACAAAGTTCTTAATAATATATCATTTTCTGTTAAACCCGGGGATTGTATCGGCATCGTAGGTGCAAATGGAACGGGTAAGACAACTTTACTTTCTATAATAAGTGGACTTAGCAAACCCAATAGTGGTGAAATTCTTCTAGATGGCAATAATATTCTTGGCTCATCTAAGAAAGCCAGAGATAATATCAGCTATGTTCCACAGGAGAACCCATTGATTTCAGAACTTAGTGCAATAGACAATCTAAGTCTCTGGTACAACGGTAAGAAAAAAGATTTGGTAAAGCAATTAGAATCAGGTATATTAAAAGAACTCGGCATAAATGAGTTTGCAGAAAAAAAAGTTATGAAAATGTCCGGTGGAATGAAGAAACGTCTAAGTATTGGAATCGCTTTACTTAATAATCCGTCTCTTTTAATCTTAGACGAGCCAAGTGCTGCACTTGACATCGCTGCCAAACACGACATCAGAAATTATATGAAGTATTATACTTCTAAATTAAATGGTTCTATAATTGTCGTATCGCACGACCAGAATGAACTGTCTGTATGCAACCGGTTATTCTTACTTAAAGATGGCTGTTTATCAGAGATTTCCACGAACCTTACAGATGATGAACTTGTTAAATTACTTTAATTCATATTCAGTTAAATGCGTCACAGGTGTCACATTTAACTTTTACCGCATATTGAATCTGATATTCAGTTTGCAGATTTTCCGACATATACACCTGTGGAATGGAGAATACAATGAGAAATAATAAAAAAGAGCCTGTAAATATTAATAATGACTCTAATCAAAATGTCGCAACTGACGCAGCAATCAGTAATCTTTTCTTTACAAATGTTTCTGAGGAAGCTGAATACAACACAACTAATGTAAAATCTGAAGATAAGACAACTGATATAAAAGTTGAAACTTCTATTGAAGATAATAGTAATAATAAAACTAATGCACAAATTGATAAAGTCGAAGATAATTCAACAGATGTAAAACCTGAAGCTCCTATTGAAGATAAGGTAACTGATGTAAAACCTGAAGCTCCTGTTGAAAATAAAGTAACTGATTCAAAAGCCGATGCTTCTATCGAAGATAATGGTAACAACGACACTAATGATAATGTTAGTAGCAAAATTGACAATAACATTAATGAGCGAAGAAATCTTGCACCTAAGCCTGCTAAGACACGTAAGCCAATATTCCCTGTAGTTATAGCCTGTCTTATTCTTGCTGTAGTAGTTGGTGGTATCGCATATATCCTTAACAACGGTAAATCTTCTAAGAAAGATTCCCTTGCCAATAAGCCATCTTTATTTGAAGGATTGTTCGACTTTACATCACCTGTTGATTCAGCTATTGGAAGTTCAGAACTTATTGCAAACTACAATAAATGTGGAAGTCTCAGCTCAACAATTACTGTTGATAACATATATGCCGATACAGATATTAGTGGTGCAACTTTAAATGCTACATTTAATCATAATACAGCTTCAAAGCAAGCATCACTTGATGCAGACATTTCTTATAGAGGAATGAAATTATATTCTCTCTTATCCTTTTTCAATGATAAGAAGATAATGTTTAAGATACCTACTTTTAATGAGTCAGTGTATACATATAGCGATAAATTATTTAAAAATGCATTTGATTCATTCAATAATACTGATATAATAAGTCTCTATGTATATGCGATTAAAGAAACATATCCTGATGATTTCAAGACTATCCTTTCAGGAATATCAAGTAACGATACTGATGCTGATTCATATGGTAATAAAGGTACTACATACACAATCAGCGAAGATAGTGTGAAGCTGTTTATTTCTAAATTAATTACTGTAACATTTGATAACAAAGAGTTATGCGCAAGTATTGAATCATTATATAACAAAGATGAAATAAGTGACCTCAAAAAACAAGCTGAATACGTTGCACATAATTCTGCAAAAGCATATTCGGGCGATATTGCATTTACAGTATGGAAGAACAAGAAAGGTCAGTTAACTAATTTTAATTCTAACAATTCCATCGAAATATCTGGTGAGGAATTCAATATTGATTTCTCAATCGAATCATATGACGAAATCAATCCTGCCGATAGTATGATATTTACATTAACGATTACGGATTCAGATAATAATTTTTCAATAATATATGACAGAACTAAAGAAGTCGAAGATAATACTACTTATTTAAGCCATGATATTTCAGTCCTATCTGGCTATGACTCCTTATTAGAATTAAATGTAGCTGAAGATTTTAACGCAGATTCTAACGACTACAATGTTGAAGCAACACTTAATACTGATACAATTATTGTGTTACAGGGTAAATTTAACAATATCAAAAAAGGAAAATCTTTTGATTTTGACATGACAAGCTTTCAGGTTGCACAAGGATATAATAAGCTGATAACACTTAATGGCAATTTATCTCTTGATACTGGTAAGCCAAAGATTACTAAGCCATCCGGTTCAACTGTAGATATCAATTCACTGTCTGATTCAGAGAAATATAACCTTATAGGCAGTATTAGTAATTTCTTCACTAAAACTATTGAGGATTAAATTTGAAGCTGGTGAAAATATGAATAAGTTAATTTATTTAAAACTTGAATTAAAAAGAAAATTTAAATTAATTCCCCAGATACTAATAGGAACAATTGCCCTGTCACTCGTGGTAGGGGCAATTGTTTTTTGTGCTTCTAAATTACTATATTCAGATGTCTCTATAAAAGAAAAAAGAACCATTGTATTTACGTCACAAGACGATTCAGAAATGACAGGACTTATAGTCTCTGCTCTCAGAAGTTCTAAAAGTATTAATTCTGTTTGTAATATAATTGAATCTGATTATGATACCGCTATTAAAATGGTTCAAAATGAAGATGCTATAGCTGCAGTAATAATACCTAAAGATTTTATGAACAGCCTTATGAATGGCGAAAACTACCCTATATCCATACGTTATTCGTCTACAAAATCTATTTATACTATGATTATAACTGAGCTTACAAAAGCTGCACAGTATACACTTCAGACTGCCCAGGCAGGCGTTTATACCCTTCACGACTATTATAAGGCTAATGATGTATTAGAATATGAAAACAAAGCTAATAAGTCACTTAATATGATTTATCTTGGCAAAGCCTTTAATAGGGGCAAATTCTTTGACAGACATATAATAACCGCGACTGGTAATTTAAGCACGACTAATTATTATTTTGCTTCAGGAATTATGCTTATCCTGCTACTTCTTGGCTGCGTATTTATTCTTAAGAGTAAAGATACTGACGAGGTTATATCTTTAAAACTGCACCAGAATGGAATTGGCGCAGTTTCACAAACCCTGGCACATCTTATCAGTAATTTTACTGTCTTATATGTGCTTGCATCAACATTTATGATTATACTATATGCCTTAAATTCAAAGATAGATATTGGCTTTCAATTAAGCCTTAAGAACATCTTAATTAACAACTTATTTATATGTCTGTGTTGTTCAGCATTTATGTGCTTTACAGGTAATCTTATGTCCGGTAAATACAGTGCAATCCTGCTACATTTCATCTTAGTTATAATATGTTCATTTATTTCAGGCGCATTTATTCCAGATATACTGCTTCCTGAACCAATATCGAAAATTGCTGATTATATGCCAACGACCTATATTCTTAACATTATTGGAACAATGTTTACAGGTGAAATCTTTACAGAACACATAATTAAATTGCTAATATTTACTGGCATTTTTACATTATTAACGACTATATTTATTAAGATACATTTATTAGAAATTAAGCATTTCGGAAAGAGAGGTAATGACTAGTGAAGAAACTTATACTATGTAATTATCTTTTTATCAAAAGATGCCTTAAACGTACATCATTT
>OKTL01001494.1_pt1 | contig 9967 bp, 8 predicted proteins | sample 1606211 | NCBI WGS metagenome assembly OKTL01 (sample SAMEA3879538, study PRJEB24766) | human gut metagenome | biome: human-associated habitat; feature: feces | place: USA | collected 1985/1987 | reverse complement strand
GACTTTTATTTTTGTATCTTTGTTCTTACTCAGACAAGTCACCCAAAGCAATGAGAGCAAATTGTTGGCATCCAATTGGGCCCTGATTATAGGGCTATTTTTAAAACTGTGACGACCGGATACGAAAAAAACCCGTCAAACTATATGTTTAACGGGCTTTTATTTCATTTCGGATTGAAAATTGTTGGACTACCAAGATTCGAACTTGGACAAACAGAACCAAAACCTGTTGTGCTACCATTACACCATAGTCCAATCATTATGTGCTTTCCTTGGAAAGCGGTGCAAAGATACGTTTTTCCTGCAATATATTCCAAATATTTTCGCACTTTTTTTTGCAATAAAGTGCAAATGTTTAACTTTGCGTACAAACTAAAAGAAATAAATACATGAAAAAACTTCTAACTTGCCTTGCTTTAAGCCTTGTTGCAGCAAGCAGTTATGCAGCTACACCTTTATGGCTGCGTGACGTGCAAATTTCCCCCGACGGCACGGAAATTGCATTCTGTTATAAAGGAGATATCTATAAAGTACCCTCCAACGGAGGAACTGCCACCCAACTCACTACGCAAGCCTCATATGAGTGTAACCCCATCTGGTCACCGGATAGTAAACAAATTGCCTTCGCCAGTGACCGCAATGGTAATTTCGACCTGTTTGTCATGTCGGCCGATGGCGGAGCAGCCCGGCGTCTTACCACCCATTCGGCTTCCGAAATACCGTCAACCTTCACCACCGACGGCAACTATATCCTGTTCTCGGCCTCCATCCAAGACCCTGCCAACAGTGCCTTGTTCCCTACCTCAGCTATGACAGAACTATACAAAGTCCCTGTAACCGGCGGACGTACCGAACAGGTGCTGGGTACTCCCGCAGAAATGGTCTGCTTTGACAAATCAGGAAAAACATTTCTCTACCAAGACCGCAAAGGTTTTGAAGACGAATGGCGCAAACACCACACCTCGTCCATCACCCGTGACGTATGGTTATATAATTCGGAAAACGGCAAGCATACCAACCTGACCGCCCATGCAGGCGAAGACCGTAACCCTGTATTTGCACCCGACGGACAAACCGTTTATTTCCTGAGCGAACGAAACGGCGGTACATTCAACGTATATTCCTTTCCAATAAGTAATCCTCAATCATTGGAAACGGTCACCAACTTCAAGACTCATCCGGTCCGCTTCCTGTCAATGGGTAGCAACGGCACTCTCTGTTATACGTATGATGGAGAAATATACACTCAAAAACAAGGAGATAAACCGCAGAAAGTCAAGATCGATATCACCCGTGATGACCAAAATACAATAGCGGATCTGAATTTCAGTAATGGAGCGACCTCAGCTACCGTATCACCGGACGGCAAACAAATTGCTTTCATTGTACGAGGTGAAGTATTCGTCACTTCTGCCGATTATAATACTACCAAGCAAATCACACATACCCCTGCCCGTGAAGCAGGACTTACTTTCTCACCGGACAACCGTACTTTAGCGTACGCCAGTGAACGCAACGGAAACTGGGAACTTTACATGGCCAAGATTGCACGTAAGGAGGAAGCTAACTTCCCCAATGCGACTACCATTGAAGAAGAAGTACTCCTGCCTTCGGACAAGACAGAACGTACCTATCCGCAATTCTCGCCGGACGGGAAGGAACTAGCCTTTATAGAAGACCGTAACCGGTTGATGGTGCTTAATCTGGAAACCAAAAAGGTACGTCAGGTCACTGACGGCTCCACCTGGTTCAGCACCGGCGGTGGCTTTGACTATTCATGGTCACCGGATGGCAAATGGTTCACATTGGAATTTATCGGAAACCGGCATGATCCATATTCCGATATAGGTATGGTGAATGCACAAGGAGGAAAAATTATCAATCTGACCAATAGCGGCTATACCAGTGGCTCCCCCCGCTGGGTACTAGATGGTAATGCCATTTTATTCATTACCGAACGTTATGGTATGCGTGCCCATGCTTCATGGGGATCACTAAACGATGTGATGCTGGTATTTATGAACCAAGATGCGTATGACAAGTTCCGCCTGAGCAAAGAAGATTACGAATTGCAAAAAGAACTGGAAAAAGAACAAAAGAACACAACCGAAACCAAGAAAAACGGTAAAAAGAAAGGTGATAACAAAGAAAAATCCGAAGAGAAGAAAGAGGAAAAAGTAAAGGACATCGTGGTGGAACTGAACAACATCGAGGACCGCATCGTACGCCTTACTCCCAACTCTTCCGATTTGGGGAGCGCCATTATCACAAAAGACGGTGAAACCTTATATTACCTCTCTGCCTTCGAAGGCGGCTATGACCTGTGGAAAATGAATCTGCGCAAGAAAGACACCAAGTTACTCCATAAAATGGATGCCGGATGGGCCAACATGGAAATGGACAAGGATGGAAAGAACTTATTCTTGCTAGGTAGCAACACGATGCAGAAAATGGGTACTAATTCTGAAAGCTTGAAACCCATCAGCTATCAAGCCCACGTGAAGATGGACCTCGCAGCCGAACGTGACTATATGTTCAACCACGTATACAAACAAGAACAAAAACGCTTCTACAACCTGAACATGCACGGAATAGACTGGGATACTATGACCAAAGCCTATCGCAAGTTCCTGCCGCATATCAATAATAATTATGACTTTGCGGAGTTGTTGAGCGAATATCTGGGCGAACTGAACGTTTCACACACAGGAGGACGTTACCGTCCGCGCCTGAAAGGAGATGCCACCGCTACCTTAGGATTATTGTATGACTGGAATCATAATGGCAAAGGCCTGTTGATTTCTGAGGTAGTGGAAAAAGGCCCCTTCGACCACGCCCGTTCCAAAGTGAAAGCCGGAGATATCATTGAAAAGATCGACGGTCAGGAAATCACTCCCGAAAGCGATTACTCTGTTCTGTTGAACGGTAAAGCCAGAAAGAAAACACTGGTTACGCTTTATAACCCGCAGACCAAAGAACGTTGGGAAGAAGTAGTTGTTCCTATCAGCAATGGTGTTTTGAATGACTTACTTTACGCACGCTGGGTAAAACAACGGGCAGCCGATGTAGACAAATGGTCGAACGGCCGTTTGGGATATGTGCACATTGAATCCATGGGAGATGACAGCTTCCGTTCCGTTTATTCAGATATTCTGGGCAAGTACAATAACCGTGAAGGTATCGTCATCGATACCCGTTTCAATGGCGGAGGACGTCTGCACGAGGATATCGAGATTCTATTCAGCGGAAAGAAATACTTTACACAAGTAGTTCGTGGACGTGAAGCTTGCGATATGCCCAGCCGCCGTTGGAACAAACCGAGTATCATGGTGCAGTGCGAGGCTAACTACAGCAACGCACATGGCACTCCATGGGTATATAGCCATCAAAAAATAGGCAAACTGGTAGGTATGCCTGTACCGGGAACCATGACCAGCGTATCTTGGGAAACATTGCAAGATCCGACACTGGTATTCGGCATTCCTGTTATCGGCTATCGCTTGCCGGATGGAAGCTATCTGGAAAACTCACAACTGGAGCCGGATATCAAAGTGGCTAACTCACCGGAAACAGTAGTGAAAGGTGAAGATACCCAGTTGAAAGCTGCGGTAGACGAGTTGTTGAAAGAGATAGACGGAAAATAAGGAGAAAAAAGATACAAAAAACCGGAAGAAGAAAACCTATCATTTCTCCTTCCGGTTTTTATTTTTATCTATAAAAGAAATTCTCTTTTTTCTTATTTGGCAATCACCAAATAATAATTCTTCTTCCCGCGCTGAACCAGCAGGTATTTTCCGTCCAGCAGATCAGCAGTTGTAATTACCTGGTCAAAGGCATTTAATTTCTCCTTATTCAACGAAACACCACCGCCCTGTACAAGCTTACGCATTTCACCTTTTGAAGCGAAAACAGCGGCATTATCAACAAACAGGTCTACTGCTTTCACCCCTTCGGCCAATACATCCTTGGACACTTCAAACTGAGGAACACCTTCGAACACTGCCAGCAACGTGTCTTCATCCAGTTTTTTCAATGCTTCGGAAGTGGCGTTACCAAACAGAATGCCTGATGCCTCAACAGCCGCATTATAATCTTCTTCCGAATGAACCATCACAGTCACTTCCTTAGCCAGACGCTTCTGCAATACACGCAGATGCGGAGCTTCAGCATGTTCTGCTGTCAATACTTCCACTTCTTCCTGACTCAGTGACGTGAAAATCTTTATATAACGTGCGGCATCCTCGTCACTTACATTCAACCAGAACTGATAGAACTTATAAGGAGAAGTATAACGGGGGTCCAACCAAATATTACCAGATTCAGTCTTACCGAACTTACCACCATCAGCTTTTGTAATCAACGGACAAGTCAATGCAAACACTTCACCGCCATTGGTACGACGAATCAGCTCGGCCCCGGTAGTGATATTACCCCATTGATCCGAACCACCCATCTGAAGTTTGCAGCCCTTTGTTTCATAAAGATGCAAGAAATCGTATCCCTGCAACAGCTGGTAAGTAAATTCTGTAAATGACAAACCGTCACGAGCCTCACCGTTCAAACGTTTCTGTACAGAATCCTTAGCCATCATATAATTTACGGTGATATGCTTACCTATCTCACGGGCGAAATCAAGGAAAGTAAAGTCCTTCATCCAGTCGTAATTGTTCACCAATTCGGCTTTGTTAGGAGCATCGCTCTCAAAGTCAAGGAACTTAGCCAACTGTTTCTTGATACAAGCCACATTGTGACGCAATGTTTCTTCAGTCAGCAGATTACGTTCCTGCGATTTGCCGGAAGGGTCACCAATCATACCGGTCGCACCGCCCACCAATGCCAACGGCTTGTGACCGCAACGCTGGAAATGACGCAGCATCATCACACCACACAGGTGACCGATATGCAAAGAATCAGCCGTAGGATCAATACCCAGATAAGCTGTTACTTGTTCTTTAGCCAATAACTCCTCGGTGCCCGGCATCATCGTGTGCACCATTCCACGCCATGTTAATTCTTCTACAAAATTCATCGAATGATTATCTATTTAAATGTTTGATTTATACTTTAATGCCACAAAAGTACGACTCTTTATCTGAAGAAACAACTCTTATCGCTGAAAAAAGATTTTCCGTGTGTTTTCACTTATTCTATCACACAACAAGGAGACTGCCACATCTTTCGCCTCTGCCATTTGCCCGATAACCGTGCGGATATCCAGCGGACTTTCATCTGTTTCGGCCAATAAACGCTCTAAAGGCACATTCTGTAGCACATCAGGCTGATACTTTTCCCCCAAGGAGAAATAAATGTCTTCTTGCATCAGCCGACAGGCAATATTCAAATTATTACGGAAACCGTGTACCACCCAGGGCATCTGCGGCCGATACCGCTTTTTCAACTCAATCAGCTCATTAAACGCCTTCACACAATGAATCACCAACGGCTTTCCTACTGACTCACTCAATAAAATTTGTCGGATTAGCACCTCTTTTTGCAGCAAGATATCAGCCGAAGCCAACTTATCCAGACCTGCCTCCCCTATTGCCAAAACAGATGAATGGCCAGCCGCATCCTCCAGCCGTTTCCAATCCTCCGGCTCAGTTTCCAAAACCTTCCACGGATGAATACCTATGGAATAGTAGCAGCCTTCCGCAGGCTCAAATAGTCCGGGTTCTACATTGAGAATATTTTCTCCCGGAATGCCCTCTTTATGATGTGTATGAATATCCAGCAACATAGGAACAACAGATTTTACGGAACCGGATCATAGCCCGACCCACCCCACGGATGACAACGCAATATCCGACGAACCGCCAGGTATAATCCCTTAAAAGGTCCGTGTTTTTTAATAGCCTCAATAGCGTATTCCGAACAGGTAGGTACAAAACGGCATGAAGGAGGAGTCATCGGAGAAATGTACCCCCGATAGAAATAAACGGGCAACAGCAACAGATAGGAAAGTATCTTTTTCATTCCAATCTTTCCACTATATGAAACAGCAACTTCTTCACTTTCTCCTCCACTTCTGCAGAAGAATGAATATGGTTATCCAGCCATATAAAGGCGATAATCAGTCTTTTGTTCCGGGAAGCTAGCGCATCCAGCAACAAATGCTTGTTCTTCCGATAAGCCTCACGTACCTGACGTTTCACCAAATTACGCTTTACCGCACGTTTAAACCGCTTCTTGGGCACACTATCAGAATAGAAGCTGCCGCCATATCTTCCTCCACAGGCTCTACCGACATATACACCACACGTAGCGGAAAAGCCGGAAAAGACTTGCTTCCACCTAAAAAAAGACGCTCAATCAATGTCTTACTATTCAAACGCTCTTTTTTACCGAGTGTATATTCTACCATAATCTTCTTTCTTTTATTAAAATAAAGAAACCGAGGGTTTCGAATCACAAAGTTACAACTTTATTGATACAAAACCCCCGGTTTTGGGATATAAACTAAAAATTAATCCTTATTGCGCTCGCGGATAAACATATCCAATGCCGCAGTCATGGACGGAGCCTCTACAGTAGGAGCTTCCAAATCCAACCGCAATCCGGCATCCTTTACCGCTTTAGCAGTAGCAGGACCAAAACACCCTATCGCAATTTCCTTTTGGTCGAACTCCGGAAAATTCTTCATCAAAGAATTGATTCCTGCAGGACTGAAAAACAACAGCATATCGTAATCGAACTCTTCCTCGGGAGTAAAATCATTACTTACCGTACGATACATTACTACCTCCGTATGCTGAATTTTATTTTTATCCAATAAAGTTTTGATCTCATCATTGTGTACATCAGACATCGGCACCAAATATTTTTCCGTATTGTGCTTTACGATAGAAGGCACCAGATCTGCGAATTTACCGGTCGCGCCGAAGAATACTTTACGCTTGCGATACTGAACATATTTCTGAATGTACAAAGCAATGGTTTCGGACGTACAGAAATATTTCATTGTTTCGGGCACAGTAACACGCAATTCTGCACACAGATTGAAGAAATGGTCAATAGCGTGCCGCGATGTAAAAATCACAGCGGTATGATCAAGAATAGAGACTTTTTGCTGTCTGAACTCTTTGGCCGACAAGCTCTCAACTTTGATGAACGGGCGGAAATCAATTTTCACACCGTACTTCTCAGCAATATCATAATATGGCGACTTTTCAGAAGTCGGCTTCGGCTGAGATACGAGGACTTTTTTTATTTTCAATGTACTAAAAATTTAAAACCAAAATGTTGTTCGCTAAGATAATCCCTTTCCACAGAACAAAATCAGGGAGTATTTCAAGGGCACAAAAGTACAGAATTAAATGGAAAGCGCCATGAAATTTGTTGAAAAAGTTACTAAAGCACTTATAAAACAGCAGAATTTTAGCAATTATTATAACAAAACCGATAAAATAAGGAGCAATTTGTGGTGACAGATCGAAATACACAATCAAAAGTACAATTGGAAAAAGTAAAAATCCGGCCCCAATTACAACATTAAAGTAAGATTCCAGCCAAATAATATTGCGTGTTTTGTTAAAGAAAATCCAATTTACAAAGCTATAAAGAATCCATTTGATGACAAAGAAAAAAACTATATAACCAATGTAAATACTTAGCAATAAATAATGAGGAACCGTACGGAAAAGGAGCAGGTCGTGATCAGAAAAATAATCGTACACGCAAAAACCGGATAATATACAGGTTTGCAATATCAGCACCAATGTATAACGCACATCAGATGCAGTAGTATCATCAAACAAACTGGCACGCTCTTTAGACAAAGCAAAATTCTTAAATTGCTGTTCAAGGTGTTTCTTGCCATGTGCCAGCACGTATGATACCAGAATAAAACAAAGAAACAACACGCTGGTCACCATCCAGTCCGAACGCAGTTGATAGGGCAACTCCATTCCTCTCATCCCGTCTTCCTTGGACGTATGACACACGTTGTGTGTCAAAGCCGTATCAACACGGCTCTGCTCTTCCGTATAAAGTTGGAGAATATACGCTATTCCGGGATGGCAGGTTTCACTCATATCGCTGCAAATTTACGTATTTCTTTGCTCCAAACAGGCGTTGTATAAAGCAAATTTATTGCTTCTTCGGCTGTTGAAGCCACCTTCCAGATCGCAACATGCTCTTTACGCATAAAATTTTCGTCCACCGCCCTTTGCAGCATTTCAAGCAAAGAGTCATAGAATCCATTGATATTCAAGATGATTATCGGATTTAGGTAAAGTCCCAGCTGCTTCCAGGTGATGATTTCAAGCAATTCCTCCAATGTGCCGCAACCTCCGGGCAATGCAATGACGCCATCGGACAAATCGGCCATCATCCGTTTGCGCTCGTGCATGGTTTCTGTCTCAATCAATCGGGTCAGCCCTGTATGGTGCCATCCCTGCTCCACCATAAAATGAGGGATTACCCCTGTCACCGTACCGCCCGCCTCCAATGTTGCATCTGAAGTAGCCGCCATCAGGCCGATACAGCCTGCCCCGTTAATCAGATTGATCTTCTTTTCAGCCAAAAGACGTCCTAATTCTTCCGCTACATCAAAATACACCTTTGCTATCTTTGTGCTGGAGGCACTATATACACATACATTCTTTATATCATTCATATAAATCCTTATGTTTTCGGGCGGATCCAATCCTCCCCTGCCGGCCAATGACACTCATTGCCGCAGGAACGAATTGAATTCGCCCGTATACATCACCATATTCGAATCCGTTTCTTACAAACCGAACGCTTCCTTTATCTTATCCACATAATCCAACTTCTCCCAAGTGAATAGTTCCACTTCCAGCGTCTTTGCTTCATGATACATGGATTCGTATGTCTTGGTCACTACTTTCGGCTCACGTCCCATGTGACCGTAAGAAGCTGTTTCCTCATAAATAGGATTACGCAGTTTCAAACGCTCTTCAATGGCTTTCGGACGCAGATCGAACAGTTGGTCTATTTTCTTAGCAATCTCTCCGTCGCTCAGTTTCACATTGCTGCGGCCGTACGTATTTACATAGATATTGATAGGACGGGCCACACCAATGGCGTATGACACCTGCACCAGCATTTCATCGGCAACACCGGCAGCAACCATATTCTTTGCGATATGGCGTGCTGCATAAGCAGCACTGCGGTCTACCTTACTGGGGTCCTTTCCTGAGAACGCCCCACCACCGTGAGCACCTTTTCCACCGTATGTATCCACAATAATCTTACGGCCTGTCAAACCGGTATCTCCATGAGGACCGCCGATCACAAACTTACCTGTAGGGTTCACATGATAAACTATCTGGTCATTGAACAAAGCCAATACTTCTTCATTATGAATTTCGGCAATGACACGTGGCATCAGGATTTCAATCACATCCTGACGAATCTTAGCCAACATCTCTTCGTCAGCCTTCAACTGAGCTTCTTTGGAAGAATCAGCCGGAGTTACAAACTCGTCATGCTGGGTAGAAACCACAATCGTATCAATGCGTACCGGTTTGCCGTTATCATCGTATTCAATAGTAACCTGGCTCTTGGCGTCGGGACGGAGATAAGTCATCACTTTCCCTTCACGACGGATTTCGGCCAATACCATCAACAGTTTATGAGCCAAGTCCAGCGACAGCGGCATATAATTTTCCGTTTCATTGGTAGCATAACCAAACATCATTCCCTGGTCGCCTGCCCCTTGATTCATAGGGTCCTCGCGTTCCACGCCACGGTTAATGTCCGCACTTTGTTCGTGAATGGCAGAGAATACGCCGCACGAGTTTCCTTCGAACATATATTCGCTCTTGGTATAGCCGATACGGTTAATCACTTCACGTGCAATGCGCTGCAAATCTACATACGCCTTGGTTTTCACTTCTCCAGCCAGTACCACCTGTCCGGTAGTCACCAGGGTTTCGCAAGCTACTTTCGAACTGGGGTCAAACGCCAACAGTTTGTCAAGCACAGCGTCCGATATTTGATCGGC
>OKTL01001483.1_pt1 | contig 9994 bp, 7 predicted proteins | sample 1606211 | NCBI WGS metagenome assembly OKTL01 (sample SAMEA3879538, study PRJEB24766) | human gut metagenome | biome: human-associated habitat; feature: feces | place: USA | collected 1985/1987 | reverse complement strand
ATTTACTAATAATACTTAATTTTTTCTAATAAGTCAAATAGCAAGACTCATCTATTTACAGAAAATATTAAATATTTTCATTCAATAGTTAAGTCCTGCTATTATAAATAATATCAATTAGTGTTTTGATACCTTAACATTATGAATAATATCAATTGGTGTTTTGATACCTTAATATTATGAATAATTTATTTCTGATTACTGGTCTTTAACAACTTCTGAAAGTGTCTTTATGCTGCCTGCTAATCCCTGAATCTCTGATGGAATAATAATCTTTGTAGCTTTTCCATCTGCTGCTTTAGCAAATGCTTCTAAGCTCTTAATCTGTAATACTGATGCATCGGCACCGGCTTCTTTAATAGCTCTGATACCATCTGCATTAGCGTTCTGAACAGCTTTAATAGCTTCTGCCTGACCTTCTGCTTCACGAATTGTAGCTTCTTTCTTAGCTTCTGCTTTAAGAATTGCAGCTTCTTTCTCAGCTTCTGCTGCAAGAATAACTTCTGATTTCTTACCTTCTGCAACAAGAATTGTAGATGTCTTCTCACCTTCTGCTCTAAGAATTGCTTCTCTTCTTTCACGTTCAGCCTTCATCTGTTTCTCCATTGCATCCTGAATAGCTGCCGGTGGAATAATGTTCTTAAGCTCCACTCGTTTAACTTTGATACCCCAAGGGTCTGTTGCAACGTCTAATGATACTCTCATCTTATCGTTAATTGTCTCTCTTGATGTAAGTGTCTGGTCAAGTTCGAGATCACCAATGATATTTCTAAGTGTTGTTGCTGTAAGATTTTCAATAGCCATAATTGGATTCTCAACACCGTATGCGAAACACTTAGGGTCTGTTATCTGATAGAATACAACTGTATCAATTCTCATTGTTACGTTATCCTTTGTGATAACAGGCTGTGGTGCGAAATCAACTACCTGCTCTTTTAATACTACTCTTCTTGCAATGTTATCAATGATTGGCACTTTGAAATGTAAACCTACTGACCATGTACATTTATATCCACCTAATCTTTCAATTACAAATGCCTGTGTCTGTGGAACGACTTTAACACATGAAATAATAAGTACAAGAATTACTATTATTATAATGGCAAATATCCATCCACCTATGCTGCCTGCTGCTAGAATTACTGAATTCATATTCTTCCTCCATTCATATTTTGTTTTGCATGATTCAGATATTTAATATCTAAATCACAATTAACCTGATTGTAATATACTTATACAATCTAATATGTTATATCGATTTTTTAACAATCAACTTAACACCATTTACTTCTACTACCTTAACAATCTCTCCTTCTTTAATCATTTTACCATCAACTGATTTAGCTAACCATATTTCTCCCTCTATCTTAGCCTCACCGATATTATTCTCATCAATAATAGGCTTAGTAATTACTGCTGTCTTTCCTATCAGTTCATCTACATTCGTCTTTAAGGTATTCTTCCTAAGGTATTTTACCGCTATTGGTCTTGTAAGTACTAATGTTATAAATGATACAATTATAAATAACATTACCTGTACAATAACTTCTGCGCCTGCTAATGCTGCAATTATTGCTGCGACTGCACCAATTGCAAACCATATGGTTGTAAGACCTAATGTAAAGATTTCAATTACCAGTAAAACAAGAAAAATAATCAGCCAATATATTGCTTCCATATCTTCACCCTTGATTTTAATCCTTTCCTGAAAATCTTTGTTAATGTATCTTTGTTAATAATAATCTATTTTCAATTATTTTACAAGTGATAATGCTTTTTATAGTCTTTTCTAACGTATGATATTATGCACGTTAGAAGATGCTAAAAATTCGCACATATATAATAGAATCAAATCATCTGTATCAAGCAAATTTGCATATATAAATATCGAAACTTTTGTAATAATTGCTAATTTGTAGATATCTTTTTCGGCTCTTTTGATTATTTGAGTTCATTCAATGCCATACACTTAAAACGAGATGTCCGTCTATGACACACACTTGATTTATGACGTATCGTGTGCAAGTTAATGCCGTCTGATGCAAAAGTGCGGTGCAGTAAATCACTGTTTGAACAAAGTGAGTTTGATTTACTGCACCGTAATAATCTTTGCAGAGGATGGCATTTACTTGCACTAGATTAAGGAATTATGAAAGTGTGTGTCATCGACGTACATCTCGTCGTAAGTGTATGTCTGTTGAATGTACACAAAACTTGAGCCGATAAAAGATATCTTACAAATTTACGCAATTCTTACAAGGTGTTTCGATATTTATATCTGTCAAATTTACTTTAACAGATGAATATTGGCTACAATATATGTGCGAATTTTTAGTTATCTACTATATTATTAGTTATAGAATACCTGGTTGCCAATAATTGAGTAATTGTTATAATTGCTGTAATTGGCGCCACCGCATGAACGGAAGCTAGAATAATTAGGAACGTTATTTGTTCCTGAAAGTGCATCTTTAGCTGCAGCAATTGATTCACTGTTAGGTCCTGCTGCCATTACTGATGCAAGTCTTCCACTTGCTGCAACGCTGAACTGTCCAGGTGCGTATATAACAGCTGACATTGTGCTTCCATATGCACCACCATTTAAACGGTTAAGTACAACATTTGCAACTGCTAATTTTCCCTCATATGGTTCATATCCTGCTTCTGCACATACTAAACATGCTAATAAATACACATCATTTTCTGATACGTTATAAGCTGAAGTCTGAACTGTCTCTACGAATTTGCTTGCTGAAGCAATTTTCTTTTCCTCTGCTTTAGCCTCTTCTTCTTTTCTCTTAGCCTCGGCTTCTTTAGCAGCTTTCTCTTCCTCTTCTCTTCTAATCTGTTCAAGTTCTTCTTCTCTTGAAACTGCCTGACCTATTACTAATTCTACTTTTGCATAATCTGTTGAAACATATCCGATTTCACCATCATAATTGATTTCTAACCAGTCATCTGTAATCTTTGTACATCTATATACATCGTTCTGTTCTGCAAGTCCCCATACACCTGCTTCTGTACTTGGTAACTTTCTGATTCTTATTGAATCTTCTAATACAGTAACTTTCCATGTACCAACTTCATTTGCCTTATATTCTGCATCTGCATCAAATAATATATATGCTGTAGCTACATATCCCTCAACACTTCCCGAACTAATCTTAGTCCATTCTTCACCTCTTTCTAAAACAGTTCCACCTGCACCCGCATATAATTTACCAACTACGTCACTGTTCTCATCAGCGGCTGCTCTTATATTAAGGTACTCATCTACATTAACCATAAACTTGCCTGCAAATGCTGATGTAGGCTGTTCCTGTGTGGCAGGTTCTGTCTCTGCTTCAGTCTGAACTTCCGTTGGGGCTTCTGTCTCTTCTGTCGCTTTAACAATTTCTGTCTCTGCCGGCATAACTTTAGCTACTTCGTCAATCAACATATCTGTTGATTCTACTTCTTCTACTATTGCTGCCTTATTTCCACTATCTTTTCTTGTAGTAACTTCTGCCGCGCCAACTACCAGCATACCTGACATAGCCATTACTGCTGCCGATGTAGCAACTGTTGTCATTCTACTTTTAAGTCTCATGAAAACCTCCAATAATTACAATTGTTATTCATATTTGTTACAAAATTGTTACGAAAGTATTCTAACAGAGATTCATTTATTTGTCAAGTTTTTGGAAAAGCCTCGACTTTAAGGCACTTTTACAATATGTTTTTTACTTTCTTTGTATATTTAGTATAATTTTGACACAATTCGCTAATATGTTTTTGTAATTTTAAGAAAAAAAGTGTATAAGATGTTGCAAAATTTGCAATAAAGGGGTATTATTCTCGTAGGAGTTATCCTAGGTTAAGGAGGAATAAAGTATTATGGCAACTAAATCTAAAACAAGCGCAGCAGATTCTAAGGCTAATGTAACTCCAGCTACTACCAAAGCCACTGCTGTAAATGCTACTACAGAAACAAAGGCAACAGCAAATAGCACTGTTGAGGCAAAAGCTGTCGAAGCACCTGCTAAGAAAGCAACCGCTAAGAAGCCAGCTACTAAGAAGCCAGCTACTAAGAAAGCTACTACTGCTAAAAAAACAACAGCTAAGAAAGAAGCTGCAGTAATTAACACAACTTACGTTCTTCAGTTTAGTGGAAAAGAAGTAGTTGCTTCTGATATTCTTGAAACTGTTAAGAAAGTTTGGGTTGATAAATTCCAGGGTAAACTTGAAGAGATTAAGACTATCGAGATTTATATCAAACCAGAAGAACACAGAGCTTATTTTGTAGTTAACGGTTTATCAAATGGCGATTATTTTGTTGAACTTTAATTTGTAGTACATAATGAAGTGATTAATTTCACTATTAGTCTTTATTAAGTTTTGTAAATATATTCACAAAACTTAATAAAGATAAAAACTCCACCTTATATATCAATGCATTATGATTTTTTTAAATACGTTGATATATAAGGTGGAGTTTTTATTTTAATTATTTGTTCATTCACTACACAATACTTAATTAGAAAATTATAGGACAAAACGTATTGAGGATTAATCCTGATTATCAAACGTTCTGTCCTATATTCCTAATCAGAACCCTTTCTGTCTGAATGCTTCATACATCAGTATTCCTGCTGCATTTGCTGCATTAAGTGATTCAACTTTACCAAGCATAGGTATCTTTATACGTTCATCTGCTGCATTAATCATCTCATCGGTAAGTCCGTTTCCCTCGTTGCCTATTGCAAATGCAGATGGCCTGGTATAATCAGGTTCAGAATAATTTCTTGTGCCTCCAAGGGCTGCAGCATATACTTTTACACCGCTTTTCTTTAACTCATCTACCTTACCCATAATGTCATCACAATACATAAATGGAACTCTGAATATTGAACCCATTGTAGACCTTACAACCTTAGGATTATAGATATCCACAGTTCCTTTATTCATTATTATTCCGTCTATTCCTGCACCCTCTGCTGTTCTTAATATTGTCCCAAGATTACCTGGGTCTTGAATATTTTCCAAGACAAGATAGGTTTTTCTACCAAGAATGTCATTAAAGCAGGCTTCCTTCTTATTCACTATTGTCAATATGCCCTGTGGAGTAACAGTGTCCGACATTTGTTTAAATACATTATCCTCCACTAATTCATAATCTGTATCAGCAGTCAGTTGCTTAATATTGTCATTAGAAGAGTTATTTAAATTATTATAAAAGCTTTCCGAAATATATATTTTTACTATTCTATCTTTCGGAATCTCGACACACATTCTTATTCCTTCGACTATGAACTGACCTGCTTTATTTCTTGCCTTAGCCTGCGTCTGAAGTTTCATTACATTTTTAATCTGTGAATTAGCTGTTGAAGTTATCATTAATCTTTTCCTGTAATTACTTTTGTTATCTTGCTAAATGTTTGCTTATATCATACTGATATTCATCTATATCTTTCTTCATTGCAAGTGCTTCATCTATTTCGTAATCTACATATTCACCATGAGAATATGCAACAACCCTGTCACTCTTACCCTGGCAAAGTAAATCAACTGCATATGCACCCATTATTGAAGCATATACTCTGTCTTTACATGTTGGGCTTCCACCACGCTGCATATGTCCTAATATTGTAGCCCTTGTTTCCATTCCTGTTTCAGCTTCAATTCTCTTAGCCATTGCCTGTGAATCACCGATACCCTCTGCATTTATTACGATATGATGTTTCTTGCCTTTCTTCTTAGTATCCTTGATATGCTCGATTAACTTAGCCTCATTGCCATCGTATCTCTCAGGAAGTAATATATCTTCAGCACCATTTGCAATACCACACCATAATGCGATATAGCCTGCGTGACGTCCCATAACTTCGATAACACTGCATCTCTCATGAGATGTTGATGTATCTCTGATTTTATCAATTGCTTCCATAGCTGTATTAACTGCTGTATCAAAACCAATTGTGTAATCTGTACATGCGATATCTAAGTCGATTGTTCCCGGTACACCAATTGTATTTATTCCTAAATGAGATAACTTCTGTGCGCCCTGGAAAGAACCGTCACCACCGATTACAACTAATCCGTCGATACCATGCTTCTTACATATCTCTGCACCTTTCTTCTGTCCCTCTGCAGTTCTGAATTCTTCACATCTTGCTGTATAAAGGATTGTACCACCTCTCTGTATAATATCAGCGACGCTCTTAGTATCCATATCTACGATTTCTTCATTAAGAAGTCCTGCGTAACCTCTCATAATTCCTTTAACTTTAAGTCCTTTAGAAATCGCTGTTCTTACTACAGCTCTGATAGCTGCATTCATTCCCGGAGCATCTCCACCGCTTGTAAGTACACCAATTGTTTTTATCTGATTTTCCATAATATACCTCCATTTATTCTATATATTTTTACTTTTTTATTTCACACAAACACATATAATATTGTAATTCATTTTTTAGGCTATTTCAATGCTTTTTTCTACAACTTTTACATTATCAGTGCCATATTTTTCCGACAGTTGATTAACCATGCCAGCATCCGCATTTATACGCATATTTCTAGGAAATACTTTCTTTGCCTTTTCAGCTTTACAATAAATTATAAGTGTATCATTCCCATCACTGTTTCTTATGAATTCTAGAAGCTCATTTTCCTTAAGCATATACTCATTCTTATCCTTGAACTGAATCCATAATTCTCTTGGCACTTTATCAAAGCTGATAATCTGGTCACATATTAATTTGCCCTGCTCATCATCTCCGATAGAGACCTTTCCTTTGACAAATATCTTTTCATTTTCCTTAAGCATATATCTGTATCTTTCTAAAACATTTGGAAATATGAGTATCTCCATAACACCATATAAATCTTCAAGTGTTATAAATGCCATTGTTTTACCGTTTCTTGTGGTCTTAAGTGTGATAGTATCAATCATTCCACCGACAATCGTAACCGTGTTATCTTTAGCTATAGTATTACCCTCTTCATCTGTTAAGAAATCTTTAGTAAATGATTTGACATTTTTTCTCCATTTATCTTCATACTGCTCTAATGGGTGTCCTGAAACATACACACCTAGAACTTCTTTTTCAAAGGCTAATTTTTCTTCCTTTGAATACTCTTCTAAATCAGGCATTCTTATTTCATAATCTGCCTTATCTTCATCAGAAACCAAATCAAACAGACTCATCTGTCCTGTTATGGACTTCTTCTTTTCTTCATTTACTGAATCAATAATTCTTGAATATACAGTCATTAGCTGTCTTCTGTTGCCATCTAAGCTGTCAAATGCGCCTGCCTTAATAAAGTTCTCGACAGTACGTTTGTTAACTTCTTTACCTGATAACCTCTCTATGAAATTCTTAAGACTTGTATATTTACCATTTAATTCTCTTTCTTCCACAATGGTGTCTATTACGGATTTACCAATACTTTTTATCGCACTGAGTCCATATACAATACTGTTGTTCTTAACTGAAAAACCGCTCTCACCCTCATTGATATCTGGTGGCAATAGTTTGATTCCCATACTTCTGCTTGTTACAATGTATTCTGATACTTTTGTACTATTTTCAATTACAGATGTCATAAGTGCAGCCATATATTCTACCGGATAGTAATATTTTAAAAATGCTGTCTGATAAGAAACTACAGCATAAGCAGCCGCATGAGATTTATTAAATGCATATTTTGCGAAGTCCATCATATCATTATATATTTTTATCGCAATCTGCTCATCTATACCATTTGCAATGCAGCCCTTAACATTTTCCTCAGGATTACCATAGACGAAATTCTTCTTCTCTTTCTCCATTACACTTTGTTTCTTCTTAGACATGGCACGTCTTACAAGATCACTTCTTCCAAGCGTATATCCTGCTAATTCTCTTACTATCTGCATTACCTGTTCCTGATATACAATACAGCCATATGTTGGTTTAAGAATCTTTTCTAACTGCGGACAATCATATGTTATATTATCAGGATTATTCTTACCCTCAAGGTATTTAGGAATAAAGTCCATTGGACCCGGACGATATAAAGAAATACCTGCTATGATATCCTCTAAACTCTGTGGTTTTAATTCTTTCATGAAGTTCTTCATTCCTGAACTTTCAAGCTGAAATATACCATCTGTTTTACCTGTTCCGATATAGTCTAAAACATTTTTGTCATTGTAATCAATCTTGTTAATATCTATTTTTCTGCCCGTTGATTTCTCAGCATATTTGACAGCATTCTGTATTACGGTAAGGGTACGAAGTCCTAGAAAGTCCATCTTAAGAAGTCCTAATTCTTCTAGTGTAGTCATAATGTACTGTGTTGTAACAGAACCATCTGAAGCTCTTGACAGAGGTACATATTCATCAACTGATTTCTGGCTGATAACGACACCTGCGGCATGCATTGATGTATGTCTTGGAAGTCCCTCAAGTCTTTTCGCCATATTGATTAGATTCTTGACCTCTTCGTTGCTGTTATATAATTTTCTGAAATCTTCACTCTGGTCTAACGCTTTCTGAATGGTTATTCCGATATCTTTCGGTATCATTTTCGCCACTTCGTCTACTATTGCATATGGCAGGTCTAAAACTCGCCCGACATCACGAATAACATTTCTTGCCGCCAAAGTACCAAATGTAACTATCTGAACGACTCTATCTTTACCATATTTTCTAACAACATAATCTATTACTTCCTGTCTTCTTTCGTAGCAGAAATCAACGTCTATATCAGGCATTGATACTCTCTCTGGATTAAGGAATCTTTCAAAGAGTAAATCATATTTAATCGGATCAATATCGGTAATTCCCAAGCAATAAGATACAATACTTCCCGCTGCAGAACCTCTTCCCGGTCCTACCATTATGTCATTACTTTTAGCATAATTAATAAAATCCCACACAATTAAGAAATAATCAACATATCCCATCTTATTGATTATTCCTAATTCGTAATCTAATCTTTCCCGTAATGTTCCGTCATCATCAGGGTATTTCTCATTAAGTCCCTTTGTACACAGATAATTAAGATATTCCCATGATGTATAACCTTCTGGAACATCGTATCTAGGAAGTTTTGTAACACCGAATTCGATTTCAACATTACATCGTTTCGCTATCTTATGTGTATTCTCTAATGCCTGTAAAGCATATGGAAACAGCTTTCTCATCTCGTCTTCAGACTTCAGATAGAATTGTCCTCCCTCATATCTCATTCTATCCTCATCAGAAACTTTTTTACCGGTCTGTATACATAATAATATGTCGTGAACCACACTATCTTCCGCATTAATATAATGCACATCGTTTGTCGCTACTAATTCTATATCAAGTTCCTTGCTCATTCTAAGTAAGCTGCTATTAACCATCTTCTGTTCAGGTATTCCATGGTCTTGAAGCTCTAGATAATAATTCCCCTTGCCAAATATATCCTGATATTTAAGTGCTGCTTTTTTACCCTCTTCATAAAAACCTCTTGCAAGATATTTCTGTACTTCTCCGGCAAGACACGCACTAAGTGCGATAATTCCCTCATGGTACTGTTCTAACACTTCATAATCTACTCTTGGTTTATAATAGAATCCATCTATGAAGCCTTTAGATACTATCTTCATAAGGTTAGAATAACCCTTATTATTCTCAGCTAAAAGTACTAAATGATGATATTTATCCTCACTCTGTCCTGCTTCTTTATTAAATCTTGAACCCGGTGCTACATATACCTCGCAGCCAATAATCGGCTTAATTCCAACTTCTTTAGCTGCTTTGTAGAAATCTATGACACCATACATAACTCCATGGTCAGTAATTGCAAGGCTGTCCATTCCTAACTCTTTAGCCCTTGCCACTATCTCTTTTATCTTACACGAACCATCTAACAGACTGAATTCTGTATGTACATGTAAATGAGTAAAGCTCATAATTTTCTCCATTCTGCTTCAATATATATTACTTTTATTATATCTAATCCAATTCATACTTTACATATCTCAACC
>OKTL01001474.1_pt1 | contig 10062 bp, 9 predicted proteins | sample 1606211 | NCBI WGS metagenome assembly OKTL01 (sample SAMEA3879538, study PRJEB24766) | human gut metagenome | biome: human-associated habitat; feature: feces | place: USA | collected 1985/1987 | reverse complement strand
GTTATAAGCAATTATGCTTAAATCCGGATACTTAAAATCATAGATATAGGCGGCGAATCCTTTCTCTATCTGCTGGCGGATATAGTTATTGATGATGGCATAACTCTTTCCTGATCCCGGCGTGCCTAATATCAATGAGGCGCGGAAGGGATTAATCACGTTTATCCAGCCTGAATAGGTCTTTCGTTGGTAACGGAAACGGGTGGGCAGGTTTATCGAGTATTCATTGGCAATCAACCTGCGCTCCTGCATGAAGCTCTCGTTCTCGTCGTTAAAGACGTCATCCATGAGTTGGTTCTTCAACAGGCGGCTGATCCAGGTTCCGGCGGTAAGCAGGCTGATATATCCGGCAGCTACGGTAGCTACATATAATAAGGTTAGAAGCGCGACGGGGAAGCGTGCCGTCAGTAAGAGCTCGCTACCAAAAAAGAGCAGCATCCCGGCTATAAGGTAACAGCCGATACTCCTTCATGACATCTCCACGTCCTTCCGTCCTTTCGCTCCCATGCAGGAGAAGAAAAGGAAGAGCAGACTGAAGGACTTGCTCACCAGCGAATGGGAAAACAGCCCGGTATCCCGCTGGAAATTGAGCAGTATCTTGTCCACGACACCGATGTTCAGGTTCATGGAAAGAAAATAGGGATAGCAGAAATAATAGACATTCATCACTAAAAATAGGATGCTGATGGCCCTCATGAAGTCAAGGTTCTTATTGAGCCCTCTGGTTTCGTCTTGTGACATAAGCGGTATGATAATTAATGGTGATACATTTTATTAGCCCAGATGCGGACCTCTGCGTTTTCTCTTTTTCTTTTTCCCGTAAGGGCTTTGCGTCAGGTCGTCTGCCGGATACGGATAGGATTCCAAAGAGAATATATCAAGCAGTCCTTCCACCAGCTCCGTCTCTTTCATTTCCGGTTCGGACGGATGGATAACAGGGGCTTCTTCAGTCTTTTCCGGTGGGATCGTGCCGTACTTCCGGTTTATAACCGATGCCGAATATTCTTTGCCCAGAAGCGAGCCCTTGAATACGGTCTTTGAGTTATGGTCGATGTAGGTCACGCCATAGATCACACCGGAATCGTTCTGCCAGAGTATGGCGGCAATGCCTTTTCCAGAAAGTTCCTGCAGGAATCCCTGACGGGTGGGCTGTCCTTGCAGGGCGGTAGCGATAGCTTCCTTCGTCTGTACGGGTACGGGATGTCGGGCAATTCATTGTTTGCTTTTCACAAATTTCTTTTGGAGTGCCTCGTAGCCTACGCTTTTACCGATCTTGCTGGATTTGATGGCTACGCCGGTCCGTTCTCCTTTTTCATCGGTAGCCGCATAGACCAGTCCATGATAGGTCTTTCCCTTTATCGTCTTGTGGGCCTCTTCCACCGTTACATGGAAAAGGCCAAGCAGGGCTTTAAACTCCTTGACGGATTGGAACTTGTATCCCTGCATGACGGGCTTGACCACATTGGCTATCTGATGCTTGATATCCCCCTTCCGGTAATCGACGGCAGTCAGCGGCAGGGATTCCCGTCGCAGGGAGACGATATGGATGTGGGGCTTGCCGATATCCTCATGCCGGTAGATGATATAGGGTTGGTTGCCATATCCCATTTTTTCCATGTATTCCTGGCCGATAGCGGTCAACTGTTCATCGGTCAGCACATCGTCCGGGTGTGGATTTAATGAAATGTGGATAACGGGCTTCTCAGTCCGGCGGTTAGCCGCCAGATACGGTTCGAAGGAACGGATGCAGTGCTGGATGGTCGGATGGCCGTCTGCCGGTTCCATGATCCGGTTTCATGCCAGTGGCCGTGCCTGCTGCTTGTCCACTTTTTCTTGATTGTAGTATAATGCCCCGTAAACGGAGGCTCCTGATGTTATTTTTGCAACCATTGTTCAAATTCTTGGGTGAGACGGATAATCTCCCGGTTGAGAGATATTAGTTCAATAGTCAGTTGCTCCAATTTATAGAGCATGGCAATAGCCTTCTTTTCGGATAGTCCGGTATGCAGAGCTTTGACTGCCTGGTTATAGTTTACTCCGATCCGGCGGTATTCGCTCTGCAGGTTGGTCAGCTTGATGTAGTAGTCCGTTGCCGCCTTATCTATTTTCACGACTTTCATCGGTTTGTCGAAAAGGGCGGCAAGGATGAACTGGGATTTATTATTAGCTCCCGAATTCTCAAAGAGCCTCTCAAACTCGATGTTCTGGAGTTCGTCCAGACGGAATCCGTAATAATAAGAATGAAGTTCTGATTCCTCTTTGGGATTCCGTCCGCCTCTTCATTTGCTCGAAGTGTCAGCCCGTCCGGGTTTGCGTGTACTATTGATTTTAGCCATATCTTTTCAGGTTTTATTTATCCGGCAGCAAAATAAGTGATAATTTTGATACGAACCTAAAATCGGAAAGTGACTACAAATGACAAGAGATGACTATTTGTGACAGGGGGTAAAAATACCCCTGTTCACTTCCCGTTTCCGCAAGCCGCGATGTTCTTTTCAAAGGTTTCCTTTAGTTTGGGCAGCAGGACGGAATAGTTCTTTTTGCGCCGGGCAAGGTCGGCACGCAGGTCATATGGTTTGGGAATGGCAACATTGAAGAGTTTCTCAAAAGCGGAAACGATACCGGCGAAAGAGAGGCGTTTGCCGCTTTCGTCCGTAATCAGCCCGCTGTAATCCAGCGAGGAGATCAGTTCCATCAGGTTGACCAGCGAACCTTTCCAATGGAGCGATGAAAGAAACGAGGAAGGTGTCGTGATGGTTCCGGGGTACTGTACACCAAAATTGACCAGCTCTATTTCCGCCTCCACCAGCAGGAGGCATTTGTCCAGATAGAATTCGGCTACTGCCGTGTGGAAATGTCCTGTTCGGGTGAATAACTTCTTTAGGGAAATCAGTTCTACCTTGCTGTGAAGCAGATGGCGCAGCCTTTCCGATACGGAAACCGATTCGATGGCGAGGTCGTAAAGGTATTGTTCATATTCGGTATAGGAGGAAGAGAATTCTTCATCGGAAACTGTCTGTTTTGGGCTTGAAGCCAGAGATAAATAATTGAATATACGGCATTCTGTAAATGGTTTCATACGGCATACATTTGATTTGTTTATACCGGAGTAAGCCAAATGAAATGCCTCTGCTATCGTTTAAAGCTCTATACCTTTTAAAATACTGACAATCAACAATAAACAAATTTCATATAGAAACGGGTGTAAATAAAAAGTGTAAGCCGTCCTTGACAAGAATGTTAGGACGGCTTACACTTTTGTAAACCTCATTTGCTTCGGGTTATCCTCCGGTCAGTCGATGATATGGTATTTCCTTAGTTTCTCATACAGGGTAGTCCGGCTGACATTGAGCAACCGGGCCGCCTTGGAACGGTTGTCACCCGTCTTTTCAAGGGTCTGGAGAAGCAACGCCTTTTCTTTTTCTTCTTCCGTCCACTGCGTTTCTTCTTCTTTAGGAAGGGAGATTTCAAGGTTCAGGTCTGAAACGGAAATCCATTGCTCTTGGCAGATGAGTACGGCTCGACCTATTACATTCTTCAGTTCACGGATATTCCCCGGCCAGGGATATTCCAGCAGTGCCGCCTCTGCCAGCCGGTCAAAGCCACGAAACGATTTATGGGCCTTGGCGCAAGTGAGTTTCAAGAAAAAATAAGCCAGAGGAAGGATGTCTTCCCGGCATTCTGCCAGTGTAGGAATCCGCAGAGTGAACTCATTGAGCCGGTGGAACAGGTCTTCCCGGAAGCGTCCTTCTCCGATGGCTTTTTCCAGATTCTCATTGGTGGCGGCAACCAGCCGGATATCAAAAGAGTATTCTTTCGTGGAACCTACCGGCTTGCAGCGTTTCTCTTGCAAGGCCCTGAGCAGGAGCATCTGTGTCTTATAGGAAAGGTTGCCTATCTCGTCCAGAAACAATGTCCCTCCGTTAACGGCACGGAACAATCCGACCTTGTCGCTTTCCGCACCGGTAAAGGCTCCCTTCTGATGACCGAAAAACTCGGAGGCGGCAAGCTCATCGGAAATGGCCCCGCAGTCGATAGCCAGATACGGCTTGTTCTTCCGATGGCTCCGGGCATGTATCTCGGCTGCAATGTGCTCCTTCCCGGTGCCGGAAGCCCCACGGAGCAGAACGGAGATGTCGGCACAGGCAATCATCTCTATCAGACGGTACATCTCATGGGCTTTGGGGCTTTCACCTCGGTAGAACTCCTGTTCGTTATCGTTTTTATCCAGTATCTCCGTTATCAGAGCCAGGAGATTGTCTGGCTGCACAGGCTTACACAGGTAGTTGATGGCTCCCAGTTGCATGGTTGTCACCGCATTCTCCACCTGTCCGTAGTTGGTCATGATCAGAAAAGGGATAGAGTAGTACTTCTCATTCATCCATTTCAGGAGCGAGGTGCTATTTCCGTCCGGCAGGCGCAGGTCTGCCAGTATTAGGTCGAACTCCTTTTGCCCGATGGCTTTACGGGCATTCGCAAGGGTTGCCACGCATTCGGTTTTCATCCCTTTTTTCACCAGCCAGTTGCTGATGCTACGGCTGAACACAATATCATCTTCAATAATCAGGATTGTTTTCATAGGCTTTCCTCCCGTATTTTTCAGCGTATACTATCAGTTTTTCCACTGCCCGGATGATGTCCCGCATTTCCATGGATTGTCTATTGGTCCACTCTGTCGCAGGTTCTGTCACCAGTTCCCGTAAATGAGACAAGGGGAAATCCAGACGGACGGTTTCCCATAGGGGCAGGTTCTTATGCAGGATGGAGGCGGCGGCCTCCTTGTCTTGTCGGTCTAAGGCAGCGGTTAATGCGGCAAGGTCTTTCCGGCTCTCTTCGATAAACAGGGCGAGCATTTCCTCCCTGTTGTCCTCTCCTGAAAGGATGAGTGAGAAATCGGGAGCATACTCCTTTCTGTCTTTTTCTCCTATCACTTGTGCCACTGTATTTATCAGTTCTTCCATAGAGAATGGTTTATGGATGCAGCCCGAAAAGCCGCCCGACAGATACTCGTTGTCATCATCCACCCGTGCCGTTACCGCTATGACGGGGATTGTCTTTGCGTTCTCCATATTGGATGCCCGGAGCAGTTCAAGTATTCCGTAGCCGTCCGTTTCAGGCATCTGTATATCCGTCAGCAGCAGGTCATATCTTTGTGACCGTAGCCGGGTAACCAGTTCACGGCTGGTCTGGCAGCAGTCGCACCGCACTCCGTTACGGTTAAACATCTCTTTGGTAATGTTCAGTTGCATCCGGTCGTCATCAATGACCAGTACGTTGATTCCATCCAGATGATAATCAGTAGCGATGCGTGTCTCATCCATCTGGGTGGATTCATCCGCCTCAAGGAGTGGCAGGAATGCGGTAAACGTGCTGCCTTCACCCGGTTTGCTTTTTACGGTAAGGCTTCCCTGCATCCCGGAGACCAGCCTGCTTGCAATGGCCAGCCCCAATCCGAAACCGGGAACATTACGGGCATTGTCCAACCGTTCAAAAGCTGTGAATATCCGGGTTGTTTCTTCCTCCGTCATCCCGGTACCGGTGTCCTGTACCGAGAAATGCAATTCTTTATTCCGGTATTCCGCTTGCAGGCGGATTTCACCTTGCCGGGTGAATTTAATGGCGTTGGAAAGCAGATTGTTCAGGATTTGCTGGAGCTGGGAACGGTCACCGCTTACTACCACATCCAGACCGGAAAAGGCGGTTGTCAGCCGCAGCTTTTTCTTTTTGGCCAGCGAACCGTAGTTCCGGGCTGTTTCGCTGAAAAGGGTCTCCAGCCGGAAAATCGAAAGGATGGGTTTGTTCCTGCCGGTATCCAGCAGGTAGAATCCGATCAGCGTATTGACCAGCCCGATCATGTAATCGGAAGAATGGAGTATATTTTCCGCATACTCGTCCTTGCGGCTCTTCTTTTCTTCCCCGGGGAGCAGTTCGGCGCATCCTTTGATAGTAGCCAGTGGCGCACGAAGGTCATGAGCGATGGTGAGCATCATGCGTTTTCTGGATTGTAGGAGCTCCGTGTTCTCACGATTGGAGGCTTCCAGCTGACGCTGATACTGGTTTATCCTGTTCAGATCCCGGTGGATGATAAGATACAGGAGGACGGTCAGCAACGAGATGAGGACAGCCAGCAGAGAGACCGTATGGAACGAGCGGTCGCGTGTGGAAATGAATTGCCTGTAACGCTCATCAAGCCGTATTCCAGCATCCGCCTCAAAGTCCCTGACAATCCGGTGTAGCCTGTGGTTCAGGTCCGTGTTGTTACTGTACAGGAGGTCCATCTGTTCCAGCAGCCTTTCCCGTTCGGCTTTCTGCATGTCGGTCACCTCCCTGTCAAGGGAGTGCAGCATGCTCGTGACAGATGTGGTACCCTGATGTTTACCAATGGACTGTCGCTGGCGTTCCAGCTGTTCCTTCTGCTGCAGATAGGCCGATTTTTTCCTCCCGGGCCTGATGAATGACCAGAAACCCTTCTTCGGAGTTTCCTCCTCCTTCTTTTTCTCGGCAGGAAGGACATCCGCCTGCTGGATATGGGACACGATTGCCGGAATCTTGCTGTTCACGATCTCGCCGGTCTTGCGCAGACGCCCGAACGTGTCCATGACCGTGTCTAACAACAGTTCCTTTCTTTCCAGCAGCAGGCATAACGAATCTATGCGCGACTGTTGTTCGGGAGACTTCACATACCTTTTCAGTGTCTGCAACATGTTACAGACACTGTCTTTTTTTGTGTGGTAGAGTCCAAGGTCGCTTTCATCCCAGACGCTGGCTGTTTCACCGTAAGTGGCCAGTCCCAGCAAGCCCGCGTATGTTTCTCCGGCCAGATGCCGGATACAGGCCAGTTCATGCTCATCCTGTCGCAGGCTGTTCCGCCTCGTCTGTTCCTTGCGGAAGATATGAATGGTCAGGACGAGCAGGAGAAGCAGTATGACATATCCTAAAAGGATTTTAAGTTTCAACCACATGGAAGTCTTCATTCTTATATTGGAATCCTACAAAAAGGCGTGTTCGCTCATATAAAAGGGAATAATAGAAACTTATGATAAAAGTTTATTACTGTTTCAAACCATTTGAGGATACCTCGCAAGTTTGCTATCACACAGTTGATCTTTTAATCTTTTTTTATACTCACAGAAAGGATAGGAACCTGCTTTTTATGACTGAAACATATCACATCCCCTTTATTGGACATTACATTCTCATTCGATCATATTGTTTTCATTTCGGCTCATCCGTTTCTTCACCCGTTCTACTGCTTCCGATACAATTTCTTTGTTTTCAAAGCGTTGTGTATAATTGGTATAGTCTGGATGAATCCGTTTGTAGGTCGGGTCAAGAAACAAAGGACTGGAAATAATATGGTCCGCTGTCGAACGGTTACAACAGAAAACTATATTTTCAACTCCCGCCAGCCGGGTCAGTGCCTTTACATCCGTGTCATGTGGCTGCAATGTCATCGGATCCGTGAAAAAGAACAAATAATCAATCTCTCCTTCCACAATACGTGAGCCCATTTGCTGGTCACCACCTAAAGGACCGGATTTCAGAATCGTGATATCCCATTCTGTTTCAGGATGTTTCTCTTCGAGCGCTTTTTTAATGAGTGTACCGGTGGTTCCCGTACAATAGAACTTATGCCCTATCAGACGTTCCGAGTTCCAAAGAACCCATTCTATCATGTCCTTTTTCATTGCATCGTGTGCAACCAGACCGATTTTACGAACAATTGTTTTCATCATAATAATAAAATATGGTTTATGTGATAATATAATTAACAATATCCAACAGCTTTATAAAAAACAGGAGAATGACTGTATGAGTTTGAGCAGCTCCTTGTTCGCCCGGCTGTCCACGGTGGCTTCCCGCCTCTCCTCAAACAAAGTAAGCGTTGCGGAGCATTCCCCGCAGATATCAATGCCGACTACACGTTCCTTTCGAAGGACAATTGCCAGTAATTCCTCCAGTTCCTGCAGGCTGAAAGACCCTTGATCCCAGTCTGTTACTGCGGATGCCGGGTTCAGGACATCCTTGTCTATGGACAAGTAAACCGGTCCTTCAATATACGCAGAGGAGAAATTGCGCCAGCCCTTCTCGTGAGCTAACGTCGCTTCGCTATAAAAACTGACTCGTTGTCCGTATTCTTCCGGTACGGTGCGTATCAGTTTGTCCGATGCACCGACTATCACCACTTTCTTGCAAAGCATATTCCAGTCTAACATGTCTTTTACTCAGCTCCCACAAGAAAGCATGCCCTTGAACAAGGGAGGCTGCATGTCGGGGTGATGGTCGAATACAATCAGAGAGAACGGAACTCGAAGTTTGTCTGTCCATAATTTGGTCAGGTAATGATAATTGCCCGAATCAATGAAATGGATACCTTCCGCTGGATAACCGGCAATCACCCGCTTCAATTTTCGTATCCCCTCCTTGTCACAGTAACCTCTCGTTCCAGAAAGGTGACGGCAGTCTAGCCAAATGAACTGATTGTTCCGTGCAAATACCTCATGGGCATACACACCGGTGAAGTCCATGATGACAACCGGCCAGACGGTTTCTCGGTCCGCCTTCTTCTTACACCGTCCATTTGTCAGTAACTCTTGCTTATTCATGTCCGTTCAGAACCATCGTACATAACAAAAATCTTGCCGGTGAGGTAACAGGGGATGGTTGGGATACATTCTGAATGCCTGTTTGAAGCTTCCAGCGCTGAACATTCTGGTTATTGCCTTGAAAGTGTATAGGTTTCCGTCTTTGGATGTCAAAGAAAAAGGAATGACCTCATGGATGCGATCCTCATTCTCCTCATGCCGTATAATGACCGATTCCAATCCGATCGCGTTGTCCAGCCCTTTCTCGTCAATGACGACCGTCATCTCGTATTCCTTACCAGCCTCCACCGTGGCGTCCAATCCTTTTCCCGCATTCACGGAAACGATTTCCACGGCATTCCATCTGCTGTCGACAGCTGCCTTCCAGCCGGCAAGCGTTTTCGCCTTTGCATAATTGTCCGCCGCCAAAACATGAAAGTGTTCCGACAACTTGTTGTAAAATCCGTCATAGTAGTCATCCAGCTGTCTTTTCATCGTGAAGCGGGGAGCTATTTGCGCAACCGAGTTCTTGATGTACTTGACCCAGGTTTCCGGATAGTCTTTTTCTTTCCGTTCATAATATAACGGCAGGATATTATGTTCCAGCAGGAAATAAATTGTTTCCGCATCCAGTTGGTTCTGGTACTGTTCATCCTGATAGGTGGCCTTGTCGGTGATGGCCCATCCCGCCTCCTTGCGGTAGCCTTCGTACCACCAACCGTCCAGCACGGAGAAGTTGAGTACGCCGTTCATCAGAGCCTTCTCACCGGAAGTTCCGGAAGCCTCCGCAAGACGGGTGGGAGTATTCATCCAGATGTCAACCCCAGAAATAAGATGCCGTGCCAGGTCCATGTCATAATTCTCAAGGAAGATGATTTTACCCAAGAATTCAGGACGGCGGGATATCTCCACAATCTGCTTGATGAGCCCTTGCCCGGCAGTGTCGTTTGGATGGGCTTTTCCTGCAAAGACAAACTGTATGGGATGTTCCTGATTGTTCACAATCCGCGCCAGACGATCCAAATCGGTAAACAAAAGATGAGCTCTTTTGTAAGTTGCAAAGCGCCTTCCGAAGCCGACAAGAAGAGCATTCGGATTAAACTTCTCGAAAATGGAGACACCCAATGCCGGGTCAACCTGGCTTTTGAGCCAGTCCCGGCCGCATTTCCACTTGATGTAGGATATCAGTTTGGTTTTCAACCTTTTCCGCATGTTCCATATCTCTTCATCGGGTATATTATAAACGCCTTTCCATATTTCCTGATTGGACTGGTCGTTCATGAAATTCTCATCGAAATTGTCCTTAAACAGCTTTTTCCACTCCGCCGTACACCAAGTGGGAAAGTGTACGCCATTCGTCACATAGCCCACATGGTTCTCTTCCGGGAAATAGCCTTTCCAGAGAGGCGCGAACATCTGCTGTGAAACGGACTTGTGCAGCTTGCTGACACCGTTTACCGCCTGGCTGGTTTTGCAG
>OKTL01001473.1_pt1 | contig 10065 bp, 5 predicted proteins | sample 1606211 | NCBI WGS metagenome assembly OKTL01 (sample SAMEA3879538, study PRJEB24766) | human gut metagenome | biome: human-associated habitat; feature: feces | place: USA | collected 1985/1987 | reverse complement strand
ATTCTACACTTTCGATAGCTCTTAAAGGCAACATAAATCTGCCCTCAATAATCTGCTGAGGTACTTCTGTTTCTATTTTCTTATCATTGTATGTAAAATAGTTTTCTCCTGCTGTAAACTTTAAAACATCACTACCCTTTTTGAGAGTAGCAGTCTTTGTTTCAGCATCATATTCAGCAGTATATCCCATTTTTTCAAACACGCCACGAACAGGCACAAGAGTTCTATTATCTACAATAACGCCCTTTTGTTCTACTGGGGTTTTATCCACAACAACATTTACCTCTGTTGCTGCGAAAGCATTTACACTAAGAGCCATAACAGCCATAAAAACAGCCAATAACTTTTTCATATTATACCTCCTAATTTATCTTTCCGATTCAATATTAATATAAGAAAAGAGCCTAAATAAATTAGGCTCTTTATTAAAGTTTCATCAAAATTCAATTTATTAGAATTCGATAGATGTATACTTGTTTGTAGTGTTGAACTTAGTAAGGTTTACACCTGCACTTGTAGAAACTACATTTTCGCTATCAAAGGAAGCGATTTTAATTTCTGGTTTTTCGTACTTTTTCATTATCAATCTACCTCCTTATATTATTTAGCTATTGTACCATCAACTGTAGTGTAGCTAGTTACTGTACCGTCCATAGTAAGGTTGATTGAACCAATCTTCTTGTCAGTAGAAGTAGTTGCACCAGCTTCATCAGCAGTAGTAGTTGCATAAATATCAACATCAATAGCATTAGTTGCACCAGTTGCAGAGTTAACTCTTACTGGGAATTCATAAGTTGTAGTACCATCAGCATGTACACAAGCTGTAATTTCCTGCTTAGTAGAACCTACCTGAGCATATAAGCCCTGTACCCAGTTACCTGCTGGAAGTGCATCAGCATCAAGAACAACCTTGAAAGCACCCTGAGTAGCGTTAAGCTTTTCAACAGAAGTAGTAGGAACTGTGTTGATTGCATCAACATAAGTATCAGTACCTGCACCATTTACAGTGAAGAGGTCAACGTTTAAATCATCAGCAGCTACATCTTTATTTACCTTAAATAATACATATAATTCTGGTTCTGTAGCAGAGAAAGCATAACCATCAATACTACCAGCTACCCATGAGAAGTTAATTCTATTACTTTCACCTGCTGCCTTGTTTACTACTGTGTAAGTACCCTGAACAGTTTTCTTGTTACCTCTACCTGTAGTGAAAACATTCTTAACTACATAATCTGTTGTAGCAGTAGAGTCTCTCTGAATAGCTGTATCATCATTGTTACTTAACGCAATAAGGTTATTATACTGGCCATCTGATAAATCACTATCAACAACACCTGCTGTAAGGTAATCTTCATCATATGAAAGACTTGCAACAAAACCTATTGACTTATCCCCACCTGAAACTACATCAACTGGAAGAGCAATAACTGAACCTGCACTTAACTCTCCATCAACAGCACTACCTGTTGCTGCATCAATAGGTGTACCAAAACTAAATGATGTCTGGTTAGCTGCAAAAACATTACAGCTACCAACAGCCATAGATGCAATAACTAATCCAGCACCTAAGATATTCTTAAATTTCATATTCTCAATTCTCCTTTAAATAATAACATTTATTTTTCCACAGGGAAAACATGTGTCTTATCTGTAATCTTAACAAGGAGTTCATTAGCATCTCTTACATCGATACTTGCAACTCCATCTACATCAGCTGCTACAAGTTCAGTTTCACTCATAGTAACACTTGTACTGTCTGTTACGTAAACAAGTAACTTATTACCGTCTGCTACATCGACATTACCATCACTATTTACGTCGCCATAAATAACCTTTGTAGCTGTATCAACAGTTACAGTACCAGAAGCAGCTTCAATTGTACTTGCATCAGCTAAAGCTGAAGCAGAATTAGCTACCTGAGCAACAGCAACTTTTACATCAGTAGAACCAGTAGCATTTGCATTAACTGTAAAATCTACAGTTGCAAGTGTACTTGCTTCAGTTACATTAACAGGTGAAGCTGCAGCCCAACCTATAAGAACTTCATCATTGCCTGTTTCATTATCTTTTAAATCAGCTGTAAGCACGCCACTATTAAAGCTGTCACCAACAGTTGCATAAGTGTTGTCGCCTACTTCGTCAGTTCCCTTTACCACTGGTGTGAGCACAGATGAATCATAGCTAATAGCTATAGCATAGGCGTTCACATCTGTAGATGTTTCTCCAGCACTTGGAGCAACGGTAATAGGTACTGATACTACATTACCTGCTGTAGCATTTTCACTACCTGCTGTAAATGTAGCGGCATTAGCACAAACACAAGAGCCAATAACCATAGTAGAAGCTAATACAGAGCATAATAAACTTCTGAATTTCATAATTAACCTCCTTCTTTTATAATAGAAACATTTTCCTCACCTTTAGAAAAAATTTCCTTTATAAAAGTATACCCTTTTCTTATTAAAATTGCAAGGGTTTATACAATTTTTTTGTGAATATTTTGTGTATTCATTTATTCTTGCTATAAACCCTCGCCCAAATCAACTAATTTTGCTATAAAATCTTATTACTTAACAGTAACCTTGTATAATAATGAGTCATAATCTGGAGTTACTGTAATTGTACCCTTGCCAGTTGCAACAAGTTCGAAAGCTGTTGTTGCAGTCTTTCTGCCACCAAGGTTAGCATCTGCTGGAGTAATATCTGTTACATTACCACTTTCGTCAGTAAATGTAGCCTTGATTGTACCCTTGTTTGCTGCGTTGTTGTCACCAGCGATGAATACGCTTGCTGTTAAAGCATCAGCAACATCAATAGTAATTGAACTATCAGCTGCTACATTTACAGTCTTTGTAAATGCAGTACCATTAGCACTTTCTGCTGCGAAAGCTTTGTAACTACTGCTGTTTGTTGCAGTTGTAAGCTTACCACCATTTAACCAAGTTGGTACGCTATCGTTTTCAGCTGACCAGCTGTCACCACTTACAGCAAATGCCTTGTCAGCTGGTGCTGTAGTAGTAGTTTCTGTTGTATCGTCAGCCTTTGTAGTTGTTGTAACTGTTGTAGCCTCTGTTGAAGTTTCAGTAGCTGTTGTTGTTTCTGTTGTTGCATCAGCTTTCTGGTCTGCTAATGCTACATCAGTACCAATTAAGTAGAAGTTGATACCACTCTTACCTGATACTAAGTAGTATGTACCTGCACTTGGAATTGCAATTGTATACTTAGCTAATGTTGTACCAGATACTGTTACTGTACCTACTGTTGCACCACTTGCATCAAGTAAGTTTACTGGTCTATCTTCCTTGTTACTACCACTCATTGCATAGAAGATTACATTACCTGCACCAGTTGTTGTGAATGAGATTGCTCTCTTATCAACTGCACCAGTACCGTTTGTCTTTAATCTCTGAGTAAATTCATAACCATCTAAGCTCTTGCTGTTTGCTTCAATTGTTAACTTGTTTGTTGCATCTGCAATAAGCTTGAACTGACCACTTACTGTGTTAGCTGTAATATCGCCAGCTGTTAAATCACTTGCATTAATTGTTGCTACAATGTCGCCTGCTGGAGTTACTGTTGTTGTTTCTGTAGTAGCTTCAGTAGTAGTTGTTGTTGTAGCTTCTGTTGTTGTAGTAGCCTTTGTTGTTGTTTCTGTAGTAGTTTCTGTTGTTGTAGTTACTGTAGTCTTTGTTGTTGCTTCTGCAGAAATCTGTTCAAGAGTACCTGTTACTGTAATTGTACCAATGTTTACAGAAGAATTAAGACCACCGTTTGTAGATTTATCACTTGAATCAACATTTACACCCTTAATTGTGTAAGTACCTGCTACAAGTGAAGTAGCACTTAAATTGTTCTTAGCACCATTCTTATTTTGAACATTTAAAGTTGCAACTGTATCTCCATTTGAGTTAACAATCGCTACCTGTCTAGCATATGCACCTGAAGAAATAGCATTTGTTAATGCAACTGTACCATCAGAAGTAAGTTTGAACTGAACTGTCTTAGAACCACTAATCTGAACTGAACCACTTGCATTCTTAACGCCAGTCTTTGCAAGGAACATATTTTCTGTACCAACATTTGTGTCTGCTGTAAGAGCAGTGCCAGAAGTAGCATTAATATCAGTACCTGTCAATGTATAAGTCTTAGTTTCAGGTGTAGATGGCTTAGAAGTGTTACCCTTGTGGTTTAATACCCAAGTAGCATCAAGTGCATTGATTACACCGTCGCCATTTGCATCTGCTGCAGCTTCATCATAGAATGTTTCGTCCTTGATACCCTGAATAAACTTCAAGATAAGGGCTGCATCCTTTTCATTAATCTTACCGTCTTTGTTTACATCACCCTTAGCAGAGTAATCAACAGTAGTTGCTTCTGTAGTAGAATCTGTTTCAGTAGTAGTTGTTTCTGTTGAAGTTTCAACTGAACCACCGTTTGCTGTAACTGTTACTGTACCATTAGAAGTAGTGTAGTTTGCAACTGCAAGGTTAGCACCCTTTAATGTATTTACAGTAATTGCAACAGGAGTTGCACCTTCCTTGTTTGCTGTAAATGTTACTTTTACAAGAACTGTACCGTCTGCGTTAATTTTATCAGCAGGGTTGATACCAGCAATTCTTACTGAACCGTCAGTAATGTTGCTGTTAATTGTAGCCATACTGTCATTGATTATGTCGCCGTTTTCAACCTTAGTAGCTGTAAGAGCAGCTGCATCATAAGTTAATGTAATGTTGAAGTCTGCTAAATCAGTCATACCTGTCAACTTAACAGGAACTGTAACAGCAGAACCATTCTTAACCATTGCATTGCCAACAACAACATTTACACCATCAACTGGAGCAGCTGTTGTAGCTTCTGTTGTTTCCTTAGTTGTAGCTTCTGTATCCTTTGTAGTTGTTTCCTTAGTTGTAGCTTCTGTAGTTGTTTCAGTTGTTGTAGTAACTGTTGTGTCGCCACCATCAACTGCATAGCTCATTACATAAACATAAACATTAGTTGTACCCTTAGTAATTGTATGAGTACCAGCTGTTAAATCAAATACATTAAGACCATCAACTACATCTTGTTCTTCGCCATCAATCTTGATAGTTCTTGAACCAGCTGCACTTAATACTAACTTTAATGCACCATCTGCTGGGGCATTAACTGTAATGTTAGTAGATGATTCCATCTTAATACCACTATTATAAGTTACACCGTTATAAGTATACTTATTTGTTGTATCATTACCACTAATATTGAAGATGTTAGAATTTGCAGCAGCAACATCGTTACCACTTGCATCTACACCATCATCATGCCATACATAACCGTCATCAACAACAGGTGCTGATGTTGTTGGTTCACTTGGAGTATCACCCTTAGTTGTTACTTCTGAAGAAGTTGTTGCCTGAGTTGTTGCTTCTGTTACTGTTGGAGCATTAGGGTCATTAGCAACAATCTTTAAGTTTTCAAGGTAACCATCCTTCTGAGTGTTACCAGACTTAATTACATAAACACCTGCTGGAATGTTAGAAACAGTAGCTGTCTTACCACCAGCAACATAGAGTTTAAGTTCGCCATAAGCATCGTAAAGTTCGATACCATAAGCACTAGATGAACCTGCTGTCATTGTTACATCAGATGCAGTATTTACCTTGAAGATTACACCATTATCTCTAATCTTCATTGTAGTAGCTGTATTTGTCATTTTAGCAGCTGGTGTTACAAGTGCATTAGCAATAGTGTACTGCTTATTTGCTTCTAAGCTAGTAGTACTTGTCTTAGTAGACCAGTAATTTGCATCACTAGGAGTAGTGAAGTTAATTTCATATGGAAGTGTTAAAGCATCTGGATTTTCAGATACAATAGGCTCTGGAGTAGGTTCCATATTGATTTCAGATGCAGTCTTCATAACACCTGCAAGGTTAAGACAGTCTGCCTTTGCCTGAATAGGTGAAGTAGCTGTATATTCATACATATCGCTACCAGTTTCAAAACCTGCATAAGGGTTGCCACTGCTGTCGCTTACCTTATCAGTCTTGTTTTTAACCTGCTGTGCAGCATTTGCACCGTTACAACCTGCAAAGCTATCATTATAAGACTTAACAGTTGCAGAACCTTCTTTTGCTGAGTCTACAGGGTTCTTACAAGCACCGAAGTAGTTACCTTCAGAGAAAATGTAAGCATGAGCTCTTGGAGAAATAGCATAAGAAGTAGCACCGTCAAAGTATGTATTGTAAATGTGGATGTTAGCCTGTCTTGATAATGGCTGTCTTGATTCAACCTTTTCGTACCAGTTGTGATGAAGTGAAGCATCATACTGAATACTAGAACTTGAAGAACCAATAAGGTTTGTCTTATGGTTGTTTATATAATGGTTATAAGCCATTGTGTAACCATAGCCACGCTTCCAGTCACAAGAACCATCACCTTCTGCCTTATCTGATTCGGCAGGGTTCTTACAGAAACCTTGATGGAATGTATTGTTATGTACCCAACTAAACTTAATTGGTGCATAACCGTTGCTTTCGAACCATTCCTTAGTCTGTGGAGATGAAGAAATAGCACAAGTACCTTCAAGACCGATAGCATCTTCAGGAGTATTTGTGAAGTTAAGGTTTCTGAATTCAAAGCCCTGACTTATATAACCTGTCTGGCTGATAATCTGAATACCCCAACCATCAAGAGTTGCGTCATCACCAATACCTTCAATTGTTACATTTGATGACTTATATACTCTAATCATCATACCGTTATCGCCCTTAGTACCACCGTTTGTAGTAGTATTGTAACCAGTAAGACCCTTAATGTTCTCTGCTGGTGGGTTGTTACTTGTGTTAGAGTCACCACCTCTGATTTTACCAACAAATCTTACATCAAGAGGGATACCTTCTGCTCTTAACTGCTGAACAATATCAATCTTGCCACCTTCTGACTTGTAGTTAAGGATATTACCAATACCAGCTGGATACTGGCTACCAGTGTAACCAGGAAGCTGTACTGTATTCTTGTTTTCTTCTGTTACATAAACAACAACAGCATTAGACTTTAATGTACCGTCATCATTGTATGCACCAATACCAGTTACGCCTTCCTTATGAGCATCATAGTGAGCGTAACCACTTCTATCATATTCATATACCTTAATGTTTTCCTTAGTGATTGTACCACTATTTGTTGTAACAGTTAAGTTATATGTACCTGCCTTTAAACCAGGAATATCTAATCTTACATTAGAACCGTCCTGTCTTACAAGGTAAGTTAAATCATCGCCAGTAAGTGAACCACTTGCTGTACCACTATAGCTAACGCCTGTAACATCACTCTTATTACCAGACCATTCAGCATAAAGTGTTTCAAACCAACCACCTGCAGTACTAAAAGATGTAGCTGCAAAAGTGTTTATAGGCATAGCAGTAAAGCTTGTTGCAAGCATAGCTGCTGCAAGTACGCTACTGATAGCTTTCTTAAAACATTTTATCATGTTTTTATTTCCTCCTTTTAAATTTAGAAGTATCTCCCCTGCCATAGGCAGGAGAGGAAAAAGTTTCACGACTTATGTCGAATTATAAAGACTTGATTAAGCCATTTAAGAACTGGCTAATCTTGTAAGCATCGTCAACATCAACAGTCTTGTCACCTGTTACATCGGCGTTTGTAGCATTTGTTACAGCTGAAATCTTGCCAACTGCAAAATCCATAATCATTGTAACATCAGCTGCGTCAACTTTACCGCTATCATCAGCATCACCCTTGATTACTGTAGGTGTACTACCGTTTGGAGTGTATGCAATGTAGAAGATGTAGTTTGAACCACTACCCTTAGTGATTGAGTAAGACTGAGAACCGTCTAAGCTAATTGTTGCAACACCATCAGAACCTATTGTAATTGCCTTATCGTTTAATTCAATAGTACCACTATACTGAGGGTTAGTAACAATTGTTAATGTACCAGCAACACCATCTGGGTCGAAGTTAACAGCTGTCTTAGATTCCATCTTTAATGCCTTAGTAAGTGTTAAGCCATTGTAGTTTACAGAACCATAGCTAGATGTTAATGTACCAGTAATAGTATAGAAAGAACTGCTAGTACCGTTTAATGTAAAGTTATGAACCTGAGCACCTTCAACTGGAGCAGTAGTTGTACCTTCTGTTGAAGATTCCTGACTGTTAGTTGTAGTTTCAGTTGAACCATCTTTGTTTGTAGTTGTTTCTGTTGTAGCACTTGTAGTTGGGTCAGTAGCACCTGTACCGTTACCACCAATAGACTGAATAGTAGTCTTGTAGTTTACAACAGCAGTTTTAAGAGCTGTAATTACAGAGTAGTTTTCATCTTCAGTAGAATTATCAAATGTCCACTTGAAGTCACCACCGTTTACACGACCAGCATAAGTTGTAACCTTTGCAGGTACATCAGCTGGGTCATCAACCTGTGCATCTGATACATTGATACCAAAGTTAGCATCTGTATCGAAGTTGTTGTAAGTAGTGCCACCCTTTTCAGTTGTTTCGCTTGAAGGAACCTGTGCAGTTCTGCTAGTTACTTCATAAGCATCATAGCCTGTTGAAGCTGGGCTATTCTGAGTATAGTAGCTGAATACTCTGTTTTCATTTACCATTTTGTTGTTGTATGCCTTAATGATACCACCGTTTTCACCAGAGAATGTACCCTGACCTAAGGCATCAGAACCCTGACCAGAACTCATCATTGGCTTAGAAACATTTCTGAAGTAGTTTGCTTCAACGAAAGCAGAAGCACCCATTGTTACACCAACACCATACTTTGCATTACCATCAAAGTAGTTGTTGTAAATATGTACAGACATTGTTCTAATTCTTGGATGTCTTGAATCAGAGTGGTCGAACCAGTTGTGATGATATGTAATCTGGCAATCAGTTGTTTCGCCCTTCATACCACAAAGAGAAGACTTACCACTATCAAAGAAGTGGTTGTAAGAAACTGTAACAAAAGTTGACTTACCCTTAACATCTACAGTACCGTCACCCTTTGCCTGGTCAGCATCGCCACCAGTCTGGCCATAGAATAAGTCCATATTATGAACCCATACATTACAGTTGCCTGTATCAAGAGAAACTGAGTCATCTAAACAAGCCATAACTGCAAAATTTCTTAATTCAAGGTTACCAGCATTTCTGATAAGCATACCGAAACCATGGATACCTGAGTCTTCACCAATACCTTCAATAGTACAATTAAGGTCAGCATAATTACTCTTACCTTTAATCTGAAGACCTTCTGCACTAGAGCCAAATGAATCCATATCGTCTGCATTAATCATACCTACAATACGAATATCAATAGGAGAAGTTTCTGTACCCTTCTGTAAACCATAAACGATATCCTGTAAACCAGTGTGTTCTGCACCACCTACATTAGCCTTTACAGTTTTAGCAGTAGCAGGTGTAACATAAATAACCTTAGCACCAGCCTTTAATGTACCGTCTGCATTGTAAGCACCAGCACCTTTATAAGTAGACTTTGGTGAAAATGCTGAACCAGCTCTGTCATAAGCCTGAACTGTTAAATTAGTTGCAGTAACAGCATCAGCTGCTACTTCGCTACCATTCTTCATTGGTACAACCTTCATATCGTATGTACCAGCAGCAAGACCAACAGCATCTGCTCTCCAACAATCAGAATATCTTCTGATAAGTGGGTCGTCAAGCTGTGTCCAGCTAGAATCGCTTGACTTCTTAACATAAGCATTATAGCCTGTGTAAGATGAATCACTAACAGACCATTCAATGTAAGCACTTTCAAGCCAGCCTTTACTTTCTGTGACTGAAATTCCGCTTGCTGCATATACAGTAGCTGGAGTAGTAGCAAAAGGTACTACAGCAACGCCTGTTGTAATCATACAAGCAGCTAACACTGTGCTTATGAATTTGGACAAACCTTTTTTCATAAACTTTTTCCTCCCTTTAAACACATAAAGTTTATATTTTGCATAAATACTATACATATATTATACCTTGAAAGTCCCCGTTATTACTCACAGCGATTATCAACATACAAGATACATATAGGTACTTACGCTGATACTAATTAAGATACCACTT
>OKTL01001472.1_pt1 | contig 10068 bp, 10 predicted proteins | sample 1606211 | NCBI WGS metagenome assembly OKTL01 (sample SAMEA3879538, study PRJEB24766) | human gut metagenome | biome: human-associated habitat; feature: feces | place: USA | collected 1985/1987 | reverse complement strand
TATCAATAATATAGATAAAATAAAATCAAAAGAAATGTATAATTTGAGGTTCGCCAGGAACCTCAAAAAAACCCTCTTAGCAAGTTTTTGTTAAGGGGATTTTTTATTTTTGTCCCGTAATCGGGTATTAAAAGAATAAGATTATGCATTACAAAATCACGACGCTCGTGGAGAATGCCGTCTACGGGCGGAACTTACAAGCGGAACACGGGCTTTCATTGCTTATTGAAAACAACGGGTATAAAATATTATTCGATACGGGACAATCGGATCTGTTTATCCACAATGCGACACTTTCGGATATCGAGATTGCGGAAGTGAATTTCCTTATCCTGTCACATGGACATAGCGATCATACAGGAGGATTGCGGCATTTCCTTTCCGTCAATAAAAAAGCTTCGGTTATCTGTAAACAGGAAGCCCTTTATCGAAAGTTTAAAGATAAACGGGAGAACGGAGTCATTGACTCCAACCTGTTGGATTTATCCCGATTCCGTTTTATCACCGGGCAGACGGAACTTATTCCCGGATTGTTCCTATTCCCGGACCTTCCGGTTATAAATCCTGAAGATACTCACTTCGAACGATTCTTCACCCAAACGCCCGAAGGAGTTGTTCCCGATATTTTCAATGACGAACTGGCGGTCGCATTGATAGCAGAAAACACATATTCCGTATTGAGTGCCTGTTCCCACCGGGGAATCACCAATATTCTCCGGACTATCGGCAACTGTTTTCCAGGATATACATTCAAACTCCTGGCCGGAGGTTTTCATATCCACAATGCCCAGGACGAGAAATTCAGTATCATAGCGGACTACCTGAAAAACAATCTGCCGGAACAGATCGGGATTTGTCATTGTACGGGTATAGACAAATACGCGTTATTCCGGCAGACATTCGGAAACCGTGTGTTTTACAACTACACGGGAAATACGTTTTATTTATAAATCTTGGCAGCCCAACCACCGCCAGGAGCCATCTTCACCTTTACCTTGCGATCGGCAGGAACTGGTATGACTTCCTTTTTATAATCACAGGCGGCACGATCGGCATTGATGCCATCTTTGAACAATTCCAGTTTATAATTACCATCACCCAAGAAAGACAGGTCAAGTTCCACCTCACGGGCATCCCAATTCGTCAAAGCGCCCACATACCAATCATTACCGTGAAGGCGGGCAATAGCAACAAATTCACCCACTTTACCATCCAGAGCAACCGTCTTTTCCCATACGGTCGGGATATTGGCGATAAATTCCGTACATTCGGGTTCCCGGTTATAGTTGGAAGGATTATCACACAACATGTTCAGCGGAGATTCGAAAATCACATAAGTAGCCAACTGATGGCAACGCGTTCCCTGACTCATCGGTTCGGTATAGATCGGAGCATAATTTTTACGGATCGCATTGCGCATGGCGCCCTGTGTATAATCCATCGGACCGGCAACCATACGGACAAAAGGAATCGTCACGTCGTAAAGCGGCATATCGTAGGTACTGGCTACCCATTTCATATTTTCCAAACCATGAACGCCTTCATAGTTGATCACGTTCGGATAAGTACGTTGCAAACCTGTCGGTTTACAGATACCATGATAATCGACCATCATCTTATATTTCGCACAAGTTTCGGCTCCTCTGTAGAGGAAGTCGACGATCTCCTGGTCGTCGCGATCCATAAAGTCTACCTTGAATCCTTTCACACCCATATTGGAATAATGCTTCACCACCTTTTCCATATCCCGGTCGAATGCATGGTAGCCCGCCCAGAGGATGATTCCGACATTCTTGGATTTGCCATAATTCACCAGTTCCGGAATATCGATTTCTGGAATAACCTGCATCAGGTCCGCAGCCATATTGACAGACCAGCCTTCATCGAGAATCACATATTCGATGCCATGTTCGGCAGCGAAGTCGATATAATATTTATAGGTTTCAGTGTTGATACCGGCACGGAAATCCACATCGTAAATGTTCCAGTCATTCCACCAATCCCATGCCACCTTACCCGGTTTCACCCAGGAAACATCCTGCAAACGGCAGGGAGAAGCCAGACGATACACCATATCGCAATCGGCCAGCTGCTTGTCTTTCTCAGAGACGATAAACACACGCCACGGGAAAGCACGCGTGCCGCTTGTCTTGGCTATGTAATCTTCGCGTTCTTCCACTAACATCTGCAAATTATTGTGACCGCCTTGCTTTTTCACTTTCGGATAAGAGGCGAATATCGGCTTCAACACCGGCTTGTCGGTCGAGTTATTCAGGAACATTCCGGGATAATCTTCCAGGTCAGCCTCGGTGATACAGAGTTTCTTGCCACCGTCCAGTTCCACCAGGAGCGGAAGGATCATCAGGCGCTTGCTGTTCAGCTTCGTGATCGGTTCATGTACATACGGCTGCTCGAAAGAATTCATGAACTGTTCCTCAAATGTAGCCTTTTTACTGTTCACGTAAGGCGCAAAAGCCATATGGTCGGAAGAGAAAGTATAATCGGCTTCTTCATCCACGACGACGATATCATTCTTCATCTTCGTCGTGAAACGATAGGCCAGACCGTCATTATACATACGGAAAACAAGGCCGTAGTTACCCCGGAACGAGAGTGTCATTTCATTATAGATATCCTGTACTTCCGTCTTTTTATAGAAAGGAGAAGGGATCACTTTATCGACTGCGGCTTTCAGCACTTTCGAGACTTTGGGGCCGGCCCCTAAGACAACTCCGTTTTGCAACGTCATGGAGATGGGAGATGCGGCAAGAACTTCAGTCCCGTCGTGTGTAAATGAGAAACGAATATCGTCACCTACCGTAACGACTGCTTGCAGTTTTTTGTCCGGCGATTGCAACTGATAGCTTTTCTGTGCCGTCAGTGACATGCTCCCCATCAAGAAGAACACAATAAGAGCTTTTAATTTCATGGTTTTCAAATTTAATTAACTGGCGACAAATATACAGGATTAATCAGGAAATGCTTTTGCAAAATTGTCTTATCTTTGTAGATATTGTATCATAATACGGTTATTAAGGAGATAATACCCATGAAAAAGCTTATTTGTTTATTGTTTTGTTGCCTGCTTTTCCTTCCGGCTGCCGCCCAATGGAAATGGCACAACCCGATGGAAGCCGGTTTTCCGGTTATCCAAAATCAAGGATTCACAAAAGAGATCGGAAATTCTTACACACGCCTGCCCGAACGTGCAAAAGGCGTGGTGAGCGAACCGGTATGGAACCTGTCGCGGCATTCGGCAGGACTCGCCATTCATTTCTACAGTAATGCCCCGCAGATCAAAGTGCGCTACACCGTTACCGGTAGCCTGAATATGCCTCATATGCCTTCGACCGGAGTGTCGGGAGTCGACCTTTACAGCATTAACAGCGACGGGGAATGGCATTTTTGTTTCGGCAACTATTCTTTCAAGGACACGATCACCTATACATATAATAATATAGGCAAAGACCGCTACCACAAACAAGGTTTCGAATACCGGCTTTATCTGCCTTTATACAACGGAGTGAAATGGCTGGAGATCGGTATACCCGAAGATGCGAAACTGGAATTCATCCCGGTTTCTCTCGAAAAGCCGATTATCCTGTACGGAACTTCGATCGCACAAGGGGCCTGCGCCTCCCGCCCGGCAATGGCATGGGGAACGATCCTCCAACGTTCGCTGGATTACCCGCTCATAAACCTCGGCTTTTCCGGCAATGGCAAACTGGCGAAAGAAGTGCTGCAATTCATCGGCGAAACAGATGCCCGGCTGTACATACTGGATTGCATGCCGAACTTGCCCAATCAGAAGGAAGAAGATATTACGGCTTTGGCCATCGCCGCCGTCAAGCAACTTCGGGAAAAACATTCGGCTCCCATCTTGCTGATCGAACACGGAGGCTATAGCAATATGTATATGGATTCAATAAAATACAACGAAGTCACCCAGGTTAACCGTGCTTCCCGTAAAGCATACGAGCAGATTCAGTCCGAAGGAATTAAAGATGTATATTATTTGTCCCGCGAAGACCTGAACATACCGTCCGATGGTTGGGTTGACTATGTGCACCCGTCCGACTTCGGAATGCAGCAACAGGCGGCAGCTGTAGAAAGAAAGGTCCGGGAAATCCTGCATATTCCTTTAGGCAGCCTGACAACAACCATTCCCGTCACCCAACGCCGGGAACCGAACATGTATGAATGGCAGGCTCGTCACCGCGCTTTTCTGGAGCAGGTACGCAACCATCCGCCTAAAGCTGTAATCTTAGGCAATTCGATCACCCACTATTGGGGTGGCGAACCAGAACACCGCAACAAGAACGGACGAGAGGCCAGGGAAAAGGTCATGAGACCTGCCGGTTTCCAGAACCTAGGCTGCGGATGGGATCGCATCGAAAATGTGCTTTGGCGTGTATACCACGGAGAACTGGACGGCTACAAAGCAGGAAAAGTCGTCTTGATGATCGGCACGAACAATTGCGGCCTGAACAACGACAAAGAGATCGTCGAAGGTCTCCGCTTCCTCCTTTCCGCCATCCGTCAACGGCAACCGGAAGCCTCCGTCAAAGTGATCGGCATCCTTCCCCGCCGTAATCAGGAACAATGGGTAAGGAACATTAACTTCGATATTAAGGAGATGGTGGAAACGGAAGGTTACGAATTTGCCAATCCGGGAACAGCCCTATTGCTGCAAGACGGCAAAATAAACGAAAGCCTGTTTATCGGTGACGGTCTCCATCCAAACGACAAAGGATATGAATTGATTGCCGGAGAGATCGCATCCTCCAACAAAAGTTATTGAAAAATAATCCTTCATTCCTTTATCTGTATACCGGAATATTTCGCATTCAGGGTATTACGGATGAAGGAAATGACATAATTCATTTTTCTGCCAGCAACTTTTAAGACCAAACAACCCAAGTCTTAACACAAAACAAACTGCTTCTTTTTCTTCCGCCAAATGTCAGACACTTGTTCGACATTTGTAAAACGCTTGTTAGACTATTGAGAAACAAGCGTTTTACAACTGTGGGACAAGAACGATCATATTACTTACGAAATAAAAGACTATGAGACAAGGCGGTAGAAACGTGTAATCCGTCGTAGGCCAGATGGACATGAGGCGGCAACTCCTTCTCTACCTCCGCATGCAGACCAATGCGATGACTCATGTGGATCAGATAGGTTTCCTTCGGTTTTATCCTTTCGATATTAGCAAGGGCTTCTTCCAGCGATTCATGCGTAGGGTGGGCTCCCCGGCGGAGAGCTGTCAGAATCAGCACATCCAGGCCTTCCAGTTTGGCATACTCTTCTTCCGGAAGATATTTTACATCTGTCAAGTAAGCCATATTACCGATACGATAGCCGAAGATCGGCAGTTTCCCGTGCATCACCCGGACCGGCGTAACCGGGATTCCGGCAACCACAAAAGGCTCGTTTCCGATCCGGTGAAGTTCCAGGTTCGGAACTCCGGGATATTTATGGGCACGGAACACATAAGGGATACGTGTCTCGATAGCTTCCGCCACATTATCTTCCGCATATACATCCACTCCCTTTTCACGGCAAAAAGGGCGTAGGTCGTCCAATCCGCCGACATGATCGTAATGTTCATGCGAAATCAGGACCGCATCCAAACGATACGTCTTGTTGCGGATCACCTGCCAACGGAAATCCGGGCCACAATCCAACAAAATCCGTTTACCATCCGTCTCCACCAGTACGGACGTACGCAGACGCCAATCCCGTTTATCCGAACTGGTACACACCTCACACTGACAACCTATTTCGGGAACTCCGGTAGAAGTCCCCGTCCCTAAAAACGTTATTTCCATTTATCCTACATATTTTACCTCAGGCATAATCTCGATACCGAACCGGTCATGAACAGCCGTACGAATACTTTCGGCAACCAGTGCGATCTCGTGTCCTTTGGCTTCACCCAAATTGACCAATACCAATGCCTGCTTTTCATATACGCCGACCGCACCATGCGACTTGCCTTTAAAACCGCACTGCTCGATCAACCAGCCTGCCGGGACCTTCACCTTCCCCTCTCCTGCCGGATAGGACGGCATGTCCGGATATTGCCTCTTCAACTTTTCGTAATGGACAACCGGAATAACCGGGTTCATAAAGAAACTTCCGGCATTTCCCAACTCATCGGGATCAGGCAATTTTTGATGACGGATCGAGATCACGGCATCCCGCACAGCTTGCAACGTTATCTTTGGATATTTAGCCAGTTCCTCTTTCAAATTGCCGTAATTGACAGAAAACCGAGGCTTTTTGCTCAAACGTATATTTACATAAGTAACAATGTGCGGGTCGTTATGCTCATTCTTGAAGAAACTATCCCGATAACTATAAAGACATTCTTCATTTGTAAACATACGTTTCTCGAACGAAAGCTGGTTATATGTCTCCACCGTCTCGACCACATCCTTGATTTCCGTACCGTATGCCCCGATATTCTGGACAGCGGCTGCTCCGGAATGCCGGACAGATTTTCTATCCCTCCCCAACCTTTGGAGACGGCATAAGCGACTACATCGTCCCACTTCTCGGCAGCTCCAATGCGAAGCAATACCAAATCGTCTGTCTCTTTCGCAACAGAGATACCTTTTATCTGCGAATGCAAGATAACCCCGTTAAAATCATTTATAAACAACAGATTACTGCCACTTCCGATATGCAACGACAAACATTCCTGAAAATATTCGTCCCGGAAGATCCGCCCCAGTTCTTCTTCATTCGTATATTCCATAAACCAACGGGCCTTCACCGGAAGGTGAAAAGTATTATGTTTCTCCAGCGAGTAATTCTCTTCTATTCTCATTTCGCGTATGTTTTATTTTGCAGGACAAAAGTAACGATAAATATCAAATCAATCAGCAGGTATATAAAAAAGCCTTTCAAATATAGCGACCAAAGGTTATTTAACATTTTTTGTTTCGCAAATCGTAACAAATGCATATACGTGTTGTTAAATAAGAAATGAACGCTGATTTCTTTATATGCAAAAGGAGATACAACATATCAATGAAAAGCGTACATTTGCCTTGAATATCATTAATTAAATAAAAACATTCATGAACAAAGCAGAATTGATTGAGGCCTTGGCCCAGAGATCGGGATTACAGAAACAAAAAGCGAAGAAACTATTGGAGGCTTATGTAGACATCGTAACAGAAGCTATGTCCCACAACGAGGAGATCGTATTGATCGGTTTCGGAACATTGATACCACGTCCTCAGACAGAGCGTTTAGCTCGTAACCCCAAAACAGGAACACCGGTTATGATTCCAGCCAGAACGACTGTAAAATTCAAACCGGGTAAATATTTGCTGGATGCAATTAACAAACCCGAAGAAAAGAAGTAAGACTTTTTACCTGACAAAGGGAGGCAATCTGAAAAAGGTTGCCTTCTTTTTTGCGACCTGTCCAAATTATGAGTAATTTCGGCGCCGGAAAAATGACAATTCAATCATGAAAATAGTTAATCTTGGAGAATCAAACTCGGTGTTAAACCGGTTTGTCGCAGAACTGCGCGACGTCAATATACAAAAAGACAGTATGCGCTTCCGTCGTAACATCGAGCGGATCGGTGAAATCATGGCTTACGAGATCAGTAAGGATTTCACCTACAGCAAAAAAGGTATTCAATCTCCTCTCGGGATAGCACCAATGAACACTCCCGACGATTCAGTCGTCATCAGTACGATCCTGCGTGCCGGCCTCCCCTACCATCAGGGTTTCCTCAGTTACCTGGATAATGCGGAAAATGCATTTGTTTCCGCTTACAGGAAATACAAGGACCGTCTGAACTTCGATATTCATATCGAATACATCGCATCTCCCCGATTAACAGACAAGACATTGATTATAACGGATCCGATGCTGGCAACCGGCAGTTCTATGGAACTGGCCTACGAAGCATTGCGCACCAAAGGCCACCCGGCGCATATCCATGTCGCTTCCATCATTGCCAGCAAGCAGGCAATCGAATATCTCCAGCGTAAAATGCCGGACGACATCACGACTATATGGGTCGCGGCTGTCGATGACGAACTAGATGATCATTCTTACATCGTTCCGGGACTGGGAGACGCCGGCGATTTGTCCTATGGTGAAAAAGAATAAGATATGAATCTAACGGGGTAAAGTAAACCAGAAACGGGACCCCTTCCCTATCTCGGACTCTACCCCGATTTTACCGCCAACCTGTTCTATTATGCTCTTACAGATCGAGAGCCCCAAACCTGTCCCCTGCTTGAAACTGTTTCCTTTATAGAAACGGTCGAATACATGTCGCTGCACTTCCGGCGACATACCGTCACCGGTATCCGTCACAGAAAACTCAATCTCATCCCAGCGTATCTCGTAACCAAGCAGGATCGTTCCTTTGCTGGTGTGTTTGATGGCATTATTAATAAAGTTGGATATGATCTGTGTCAGCCTCACCTTATCACAACGCATGATATAGGAAGGCAAGTCCGGAACCACACAGAGCGCGACTTCAGCCGGTACTTTGATACGAATCGAAACGACCAGTTCTTTACATAGCTCCCGCAAGTCGACCTCGACAAGTTTCAATTCGATTATACCAGATTCTATCTTCGCCAGATCCAGCACATCGGAGATCAACTGTAACAACAGTTCATTGTTTTTTTGGATAATCTCGACAAACTGCTTCTTTTCCTCCGGATCGTCCGTATCGACCAACAACGTGGAAAAACCGACAATGGCATTCAGCGGAGTCCGGATCTCATGGCTCATATTGGCAAGGAATGCAGATTTCAAACGGTCGAGTTCTTCGGCTTTCTCACGCTGCTTCTGCGTTTCCTTCAGTTCGGTTATATCATAATTCACACAGATCATTTCAAGTCTGTCCGGATTAGTCGACTGGGTGTTCCGCATTACATTCACACGAGTCCAATGCCAACCTTCTCCATACTTCACCCTTAATTCCCGCCGAATACTATCACACTGTCCTTTTTTACCTGTTCAAAGAAATTAAACATAACCTTCCGGTCTTCAGGATGGATCTGGCTATAAACACCTATGACTTCCAATAGCGGCACACCTTCTTTTTCTCCTAAATTCTGATACCATTGGTCGATAGCATACCCTTCACGAGTCAACAAATCAAATTTGGCATATCCAACTTTTGCAAAACGGCTGACCAGACTGAAGAAATGTTCAAACTCCTCGATACGGTTATATGCGACCGCCTTATCTGTATTATCAAGATTAATAAACATATAATTAATCAGATCTCCATATATGTCATACAACATGCAGACTTTTGTGAAAATATCGATCGTACCATTCTTCATTGTCGGATAGAACCCTTTGTCCTCAATTGTGTTAAATGAATAATCCATGTGAAAAGAGACTGGCTCCCGACTAATCAGTTTTTCTCGTATTTCATCATTAATCATAGGATTTTCAAAGATATTAAGCCCCAAAACAGACTCTTTGGAAGGAAGGCCGAATATCTCGACATCCATATTATTCAAATCCACCAGATAGCCCTTCTTATCATACAACTCTATTCCGACCGGTATGTTGGTATAAATATTCCGAAGTAACTTTTCACTATGGTCCAAAGCTTCATTGGTACGGGCCATCTTCGTTATTATACTAATGATATTGGAAATAGACGACAACCATTGATAGTCCTCCAAGCTCCACATACGATACTTATCTACTATATCGATTCCCATATACCCCCAAGACTCACCTTTGATTATTAATGGAATTAAAATCAGAGAACAGGTTCGACGCGCTTTCAGGTAGCGCTTCTCCTCAACCGCTTCAGGAGGTAATTCATCCAGATTATTAATTAGGATAGGATATAAATTCCGTATTTTATGTGTAGACCAAGGTAACGTAGCAACCGGAATGTTTTGCAAAAACGGACGGACAGGCTCAACTCCCTCACTACACACCTCATATGTGCAGCCAATCTGCTTCTCATCCTCATATTCCATAATGTATACACGCCCCTTCGTATCGATCGAAAATAGAACCTCCGTAAGAGCCAAATGGATCGATTTATGCAAA
>OKTL01001471.1_pt1 | contig 10090 bp, 10 predicted proteins | sample 1606211 | NCBI WGS metagenome assembly OKTL01 (sample SAMEA3879538, study PRJEB24766) | human gut metagenome | biome: human-associated habitat; feature: feces | place: USA | collected 1985/1987 | reverse complement strand
CGATCTGAATGATTAAAAGGTATTCCGCTCGGTCAGCTCACAGCGGACGAAGAAACACGTTTGCTCTCGCTTGAAACCGAGCTTCACAAACGCGTCATCGGGCAGGATAAGGCTGTTCACGCTGTTGCCGATGCTGTTCGCCGCAGCCGCTCGGGATTTCGCGATGAGAAGCGTCCGCTCGGCTGTTTCCTTTTCACGGGTCCAACCGGTTCGGGCAAGACCGAGCTTTCCAAGGCACTCTCGGAATGCCTTTTCGGCGACCTGAAATCACTTATTCGGCTCGATATGTCGGAATATCAGGAGAAGCACAAGTCCGCCGCAAGCCGTACAGCATCGTTCTTTTTGACGAAATAGAAAAAGCTCACCCCGACATAAGCTCTCTGCTGCTCCAGATCGCTGAGGAGGGCGAACTCACGGACGGTCTTGGTCGGACGGTGAACTTCCGCAATACAATTATTATTATGACCTCAAACCTCGGCGCGGAAAAGCTTTCGGGAAAGGGTTCTGTCGGCTTCGTGCAGTCTGAACAGCAGAAGAAAAACAATGTCGGCGACACCGTGCGCGAATTTTTCCCGCCCGAACTGCTCGGCAGACTTGATGAAATAATCGTGTTCGACAGCTTGTCAAAGGAAGAGCTTGCCCGGATCGCGCAGCTTATGCTTTCATCTCTTAAAAGCCGTGCCGAAAAGCTTGGCATCTCGATCGAATTTGACCCGTCGGCAGTTGAAAAGCTTTCCTGCCCGAATGATAAAAGCGGTGCGCGCGGACTTCGCCATGATATCACGGTGAACGTTGAAAACCTGCTCTCGCAAAAACTTCTCTCGGGCGAGATACACCGTGGCGACAAGATACGGCTCGTCTTCAACGGTGAATGCTTCGCCATAAACGAAGCCGTCGCAATGTGACATTGCCGCACAAGCTGTCACGAAAAACTTGTGCGGTATTTTTCTGCCAAAAATCGACCCTTTTTCCGAACTGTTTTCAAGCCAAAAAATTTTTTAGCAAATTTTTCTTTTACCTCTTGACAAATCTATACCTTTGTGGTATAGTAATAGCAAGAGGTAAGGTCAACCTTACCTAACCTAACTTTGATTATGAAAAAATTTATCTGAAAGGACTTGAAAATTATGAAAAAATGGATATGTTCAATATGCGGTTATGTTTATGAAGGCGAAAACCCACCTGCTTCCTGCCCGCAGTGTAAAGCACCTGCTTCAAAGTTCACAGAAGCTGCCGATGATAACGCTCTCTGGGCTTGCGATCACGTTGTAGGCTCTGCACAGGGTGTTGACCCCGAGATCATCGAGGGACTCCGCCAGAACTTCAACGGCGAATGTTCCGAGGTCGGAATGTACCTTGCAATGTCAAGAGCAGCATTCAGAGAGGGCTACCCCGAAGTTGGTCTTTACTACGAAAAGGCAGCTTATGAAGAAGCTGAACACGCTGCAAAGTTCGCAGAACTCCTTGGCGAAGTTGTAACAGACTCCACAAAGAAGAACCTCGAAATGCGCTATCAGGCTGAGAGCGGCGCTTGCGAGGGTAAGCTCGCACTTGCTAAGAAAGCAAAGGAACTCGGTCTTGACGCTATCCACGACACTGTTCACGAAATGGCAAAGGACGAGGCTCGTCACGGCAGAGCTTTCAAGGGTCTGCTCGACAGATATTTTGCTAAGTAATTTAAGATGAAAAAAGTCATAGTTCGGCATAAGCTCCGGACTATGACTTTTTACTTGAAAACTATTGACAATAATACAATTTGTGGTATAATAAAAACAGAGAGTTCGTCAGATAGACGATAGCCCTCGATAGATTGTTTAATTTAAAACTAAACTAATCCGTCTACTGCGAATAGGCGGATTAGTTCTTTTTATTGGCTGTTATCAGGCTGACAACAGTATCAATGACCTTGCAGATGCAAGTGATACAGGTAAGTACAAAAGTAAATACTTCCATAGTACCGATCCTCCTACAGATAAAATCCGTAAGAGCAAGAACTGACCCTTCTTTTACTGACCTTACGGTAATAAACAGGAGGGTATCCGTCTATCTTATACGCCAATTGTAAAAATTTTCGCTGACAAACTCTCTGTAAAGCTCATTATATCATCCGTGTCAAATTATGTCAAGAAAAACAATGAATAAATTAAATCGGCAGGCACTTGACCTGCCGATTTTTTTAGTTGACATTACCTAATATCCCGTGATATAATATAGACAATGAACAGGCGTAAAAAGGAGGTCATATTATGAGTACAAGAGAATATGCGGCAGAGCTTGTGAACGCTCTGAGCGAGGAGCAGGTCAATGTTCTTATTGATTTTATCAAAAGCTTCGCCGACAGAGCTACGATAGCAAGAATCGAAAGTGTACAGCTTGCCAATGACCCTGCCCCTAAGACATACAACAGCTTTGGTGAGTTTATGAATGAGGCTGAAGCTGATGATGAATAAGTACAAATTATATCTTACCAATAGCTTTAAACGGGACTATAAAAAAATTGTCAAACGTGGTTATGATATTAAGTTAATGGAAACCGTGGTTGATATTCTTCTGACGGGTGAAGCTTTGCCCGAAAAGAACAAAGATCATGCACTTTCCGGAAATTGGAAAGGTTACCGTGAATGTCATATTCTGCCTGATTGGCTGCTTGTTTACGAAGTGATCGAAGACAGACTGATACTCTCATTAACAGCCACCGGTTCACACAGCGATCTTGGTTTCTGAAAATTTGATAAAAAAATCGGCAGGCGATTAAACCTGCCGATTTTTCTATCAAAGCACCGCTGTCCAAACCGTTATAAGTGCATCATATATCCCGTGAGCGATCATAAGCGAAACAATAGTGCAGCCTTTGATCTTTGCCCTGCACAGGCAGAAAAAAGCACCGATAAATGCTGTCATTATCACCTGTACAATACTGCCTCGAAAGATATGAAAAAGTCCGAACAAAACGGACGAAACGATAACCGCCGCCGTTTCTTTTCCGCAGATATTGAGTATCTTTTTATATATATATCCTCGGAACACAAATTCTTCCGCAAAACCTACTGCAAAAATACAGTAGATAAATTCGTATATAAACTGCCATAGCCGGGTGTAATTTTTTTCACTGCTGACGTACTCCCCAAAACCGAGCAGATGCGGCACAACAGTCAGTGCGAGCGACATTGCCGCAGCTATCAGAATTCCGACAATGATCTGTTTCCCGAGTTTTTCTGCGGTAAATCCATAGTCACTTAGCTTTTCTTTATTTGCGGTCATAAGAATTATCGAAGCTAAAGCAACAAGCCAATATGTGATGACCATTGTTATCATTCTTGCAGGCAGCGGCAGAAGCATAAGAATATTTCTGTTGAATACATTAAGAACGATAAGTCCGAGCATTGAACCTATAAACCCGATAATAAGATTCACCCAATCTTTTTTTCTTGCCATTTTTCTGTCCCCTCATAAAAAACGTTCGGTCAGCATATCCCGACCGAACGTTTTTTTACTTAATGATAAATTTTGCGAAAAGCGCAGCTGCGGTATTGAACCATTCGGGATATGTATCGTGGAACATATCATAATACTGCTGATACACATCGGGACTTTGGCTTTTCAGTATTTGCATTACCTCGGGCATATGGTTCATCACAATATACACAACGAGAACCATGAAAAGTATGCCCAGAACAAGAGCCACTGCCGAGCAGATTATTCCTGCGGTCGATGCGCCTTTTCCGACGGGATAACGCTTGCCCTTATATATGCAGCCGAGAATGATGCCTACTATCGGCAGGATCGGGATTAAATAGATCAACCCCGTAAATGTAAGCACGAGCGAGAGAATGCCGATAACGAGAGAAGCTGTTGCAAGTCCGGTTTTATACGGCATACCGTTCGGGTCGGCGTACATTCCGTTGTACTGATACTGACCCTGCGGAAGCGGCTGCTTGTATGGGTCGAAATCGGGCGGCACCTGCTGCTGACCGTTGTTTGCATAGGACATGTTGTAATGCTGCTGTGCCTGCGGTGCTCTCTGCTGCTGTTCAAACGGCATATTGTATGGGTCATAGCCGCTCTGCTCGGGCTGAGAAACTGCACCCTGCTGAGTGTTCTGCTCCTCGCGGCGCTCTTTGTCGGCAAAGCTTTCCTCGCCGAAGTTTTTGTTTTCGTTATTGTTAAATTCGTCCATTGATATCTTCCTTTCGATGTTGAAAATACGGATTATGTTAAAAGAATTATAGCACAATATTATAATAATTGCAACATTTTTTTATAATTTTAAACCTATCATTGTCTCGATCTCCGCAACAAGTCCGCGGTACATCTCCATTAGCCTGCCGTGTTCGGTTTTTATGACATCGGTTTCACCGTTTTTCGCCGCGAATTCAAGCTTTTTCGCAAGCTCCGAAACCTCTGCCGCGCCGACCGTCAGCGATGTGCTTTTGAGCGAATGAACATATATCGCGTAATTCTTCCAGTCCTCATTTTCAAAGGAATTTTCAAGATTTGCGGTGTTTTCCTCCGCCGCTTCCGCAAAGGCTTTCATTATCTCGAAGTAAAGCTCCTCGCTGCCGCCGCTGTACTTTGATCCGACAGCGCGGTCGATGTATTTTGTCGTCAGATCGGCTATGCGGGCGGCATTTTCGTGCTTCGGCTCTTCCACATAAGGCTTGACAAGCTCCTTTGGCAGAAGTGCAAGGACTGTCTTTTCCAGCTTTATGGGGTCAACGGGTTTTGAGATATATCCGTCAAAGCCAAGCTTCAGATAGACATCTCTCGAATCGGAAAAAGCGTTCGCTGTAAGCGCAACAACGGGAGTATCCTTGCAGAGGTTATCTCCGTCCCTTATTCGGCGAAAAGTTTCCGTTCCGTCGATATCGGGCATCATCTGATCGAGCAGTATGAGCGAATAGCGCCGCTTTTTCACGGCTTCAAGGCATTTCATACCGCCGTTAGCCGTGTCGATGTGTATTTTTGTGCCTTTGAGAAGTCCCTGAACGACCGCAAGGTTCATTTCATTGTCATCAACAACGAGGATATAAGCATCGGGAGCGATGAATGACGGAGCATAGCTGCCCTTTTTTTCGTCCGAAAGCTTCAGTGTGCCGAGCTTTTCTTCGCCGAGCTTTTTCTGACGGACGGAGAAGCCGAACACCGAACCTGAGCCGTATGTGCTGATAAAGCGAAGCTCCGTTCCCATAAGTTCAAGCAGGCTTTTGCATATCGAAAGTCCGAGACCCGTTCCCTCGACCGTCTTGTTGCGCTTTTCGTCAAGGCGCTCGAACGTGTTGAAAATTTTGTCCTTGTCCTCGTCCTTTATGCCTATGCCCGTGTCTTCTACCGAAACAACAATGTTTATCTCACTGTCCGATATATCTTCGTGATATACCTTGAAGCTGACGTGACCGTGTTCGGTGTATTTTACCGCATTTGTGACGATGTTCGTTATGACCTGTTTGAGCCTGAGTTCGTCACCGAAAAGATACCTCGGTATTTCCGGCGAGATATCATAGCGGAAACGAAGTCCCTTTTCACGGCATTTCACATCAGCCGCGTGTATCGTATCGACAAGCATATTGCTTATGTCATATTCAGCGCAGACAATGCGTATCTTGCCCGATTCTATCTTTGAGATATCGAGGATATCATTGACAATGGAAAGGAGCGTTTTTCCCGAATTTTTTATATCCTCCGAGTATCGTAGGATACTTTCGCTGTCGGCTTCGCGGTGGATCATCTCATTCATTCCGAGAATGGTGTTGATAGGCGTTCTTATCTCGTGCGAAACATTCGCAAGGAACTGGCTCTTCGCGTTGTTCGCACGGTCAGCTTCTTCCTTTGCGGTGCTTATCTCTTCATACTGTCGGCGAATGACCGAAAGGCTGCCGAGCTTTGTGATTATCCACGTTATGAATGCGATGCATGCCGCCGCGATGAGAAGCAGATACGCTTCAAATATCGTGGTTTCGTAGAATTCCGCTTCCTTTTCAACGAGGTAAACAGCCTCCTTGACCACTGCGCCGTCCGAGCCGAGTATCTGAAAATGAAGTTTGTATGTGCCGTGTTTAAGGTTGGTGAAGCTTATGTCGGAAAGTTCGCTCTGCTCAACGTCAACACTGCTCGCCTCAAAGCCTTCAAGCTCGATGTGAACGGCAGGGTCGCTGAGTGTGTAATTCAGCACGGACGGCTCAAAATCAAGCCTCTTCGCGTAGGGCGGTATCACGAACTTGCCCGTATAACCGTCCTCGCTGACAGGATAAACGACTTCCCTGTCGTTTATCCGAACCTGATTTACAGCGATGTTGAAGTCGGTCGTGCTGCTGTAAAGTTCACGGAGCGAAACCGTGTAAACGCCGCTGCTGCTGCAAAAAACGAGCAGACCGTTCTCAGTGCAGAGATTCCAAGAGTTCGCCGTTATCGAAGCACCGAAGCCGTTTTTTCGGTTGTAAAGCTTATACTCCGAGCAGATATCCCTTTCAAGCTCCGATGCGCTGACCGAGAAAAGTCCCGAACTGCCGAGTATCCACGCGGTATCGCGTTCTTCATCTATGTAAATATCGAAATTGTTCGTGTAGCGGAAGGTCGTTATCCTGTGTGTTTCGTAGTCCTTATTCATTGTGTAAAGACCCGTTCCCGTCACAACGAAGTAAATATCCTTGTATGGGACGATGCGAAGAATAACGGGTGAAATGCTCTCGCTGCCGATGTGATAATAAACTCTTCCCCCGTCCAGAACATAAATGCCGTCACCGTCGCTCCCTGCAAGAACGCGTCCGTTTTCTTCCTCTATGGCGCAGAGTATATGCGGATTGTCCAGTCCGTAGTCGGCGGAAAGAGTATGCGTTACTTTGTCATCGTTTATATAGGATATGCCCGTTGAGCTTGCGGCGAAAACAGTCCCGTCCGAAAGCTCCATTGTGAAGCGGAACTTTGAACCGTTAGTCCCTGCGGAATATTCGTTGAAAAGCTTTGCGGTCTGTTCCCTGTGATTGTATTTTACAAGTCCGTCCTGACCGTAGGTGGATATCCAGACATTGCCCTTGGAGTCCTCCGTAATGTTTCTTATCCTGCTGCCGTCAAGCTCCCTGACTATCGCCGCATCAACGTTTTTTCCGCTGCTGTCGATCATCTGAAGTCCGCTGTCATAGCCGATGTAAAGTATATCTCCGCTTGCGCATACGGCGTTTGCGACCTGCTCACCAAGTCCGTATCGGCTGCTGAGATTTCGGAACGGATTGACCGTTGCTTTTATCACGCCCTGACGGGTCGATATGAACCATGTGTTGCCCTGATAGTCGGTTATAGCGTCAATGATGTTGCTGTTGAAATAATCGAGCGTCATCTGTCTGACCTTGCCGAATGCATCTATCTTAGCGATGCCGTTGTCGGCACAGACCCAGTATCCGCCGTTTTCCGCAGGCTTTATGTTCGTCACTGCCGTGCAGGGAGAAACGTTCGCAAATATTTTCTGCTGTATCCTGTTTTCGTCAACGCTGCATTCATAAACGCGGAATCTTTCCGTACCTGCGAGGAAAACGCCGTCACCCACATAGTTTATGCTGTCGAAAGCACTTCCGTCAATGGCTGTTTCGCTGCGCAGGCATTTGCCGTCCTTGTATGCCGCAAGAATGCCGCTGTTCGTTACAGCCATTATCGTTCCGTCCTCCGAAGCCGCCGCGGAGGTTATGTATGTGATATCACTGTCGAACTGCACGACCGAAACTCCGTCTTCGGGCGAGATGAAATAGGAAAGTCCTGCCGTTCCGACAAAGATGTTGCCATTTGCGTCCTCGGTGAAACAACGTATCGATTTTTCCGAAAGTCCCTTTTCATTGCCGTATGAAACGAATTCGTGCTGCGCCGTGTAGCAGTAAACGGAGCTTTCGTTCGTGCCTATCCACATATTTCCGCGCTTGTCAATATAAAGCGCACGGACGCTTACGATGCCGTTTTCCGCACCGAAAAGCGAGAATCTCGTTCCGTCATAGCGGTAAAGTCCCATATAAGTTCCGAGCCATATATAGCCGTCGGACGACTGAACTATCGCGTTCACGCTGCTCGTCCCGAGATCCGTTTCGCTGTTATACAGCTTGATGTCAAAGCCGTAAAAAGGGTCAGCATCAGCCTTTGCCTGCACCGAAATTCCGCCGAAAGCCGCAAAAATGCATATCGTCAGCATTATCGAAGCAAAGCGGCAGGTCATATTTTTAAGCTTTTTCATTCTGCACCCCGTTCTCCTTTTTGGCGGAAAGCTTCTTCCGAACTGCGCCGACCGTCAGATAAGTCACTGTCATTGAAAGCACCTTGTCCGGTATGTCGATGAACATCTGCGAAAGCACAGCCTTTACGACCGTCCCGATGCGGTACTGCGAAAGCATATCGAAAAGCGCACTTCCCCAAATATTGTTCGTTCTGCCGTCATAAAGTATGCAGTTGACGGGAACTGCGCAGGCAACGGTTATGATACCCATAAGTATTCCCGTGCAGAGCGCACTGAACAGCGTTCCGCAAAGTCCCTTTTTCGTGATGAATCCGACCGCAAGACCGATGATAATGTTTATCAGCGAAAAAAATATCGAAGTGCCTCCGAAGCATATCCTCGATATAAGATTTGACAGAAACCCGTCACGGCAATACCGGCATAATTTTTATTTTTCATTAGACAGTTCCCCTTTTTTGACCTTTTTTATCGCAATTTTCCATAATATTATATCATTTAAAGGCGGCTTTTTCAACAAAATTTGTTATTTTCTTTAATTTTATTGTAAAAAGTGCGTTTTAACGCCGCCGCTATTGAAATACGCATCGTTTTGTGATATACTTTTAATAATTGTGAATTTATCAGATTTTTCGGAGGAATATAAAATGAGTGAAATTATCCTTGTAAAAGAGGGAGAAATCGCCATAAAAGGTCTTAACAAACGCAGCTTTGAGGACGCTATGGTGAGAAATATCCGCCGCAGACTATCACGCCTCGGCAAGTTCGAGTACGACCGCTCACAGTCCACTGTCGTTATCCGACCCTTAAGCGAGGACGTTGACTTTGACGAAGTTGAGGACGTTGTATCAAAGGTCTTCGGCATCGCCGCTTACTGCCGTGCGCTCGTTGCGGAAAAGGACTTTGAAGTGATCGCAAAGTCGGCTGTCGAATACAACCGCGCGCTCCTTTAAGGTCAACGCAAAGAGAGCCGACAAGAGCTTCCCTATGCGCTCGCCCGAGATATGCGCAGAGCTTGGCGGAAGGATCCTTGACGCTTTCCCACACCTTGTTGTTGACGTGAACGACCCCAATGTTATCATCACCGTTGAAGTACGTCAGACCGAGGCTTATATCCATTCGGGCAATAAAAAAGGCGCAGGCGGAATCCCCGTCGGCACTTCGGGTCAGGCAATGGTACTCCTTTCTGGCGGCATCGACAGCCCCGTTGCTGCTTATATGATGGCAAAGCGCGGAATAAAGCTTTCCGCTATCCACTATGTTTCCCCTCCGTACACCTCCGACAGAGCAAGGCTCAAAGTTGAACGCCTTTGTCAGAAGCTCACGCCTTGGTGCGGCGACATAGCTTTCTACTGCGTTCCTTTCACAGAAATTCAGGAAAAGCTCCGCGACAACTGCCCCGAAGAGCTTTTCACTATCATCATGCGCCGCCTTATGATGGAGATCGCACAGCGTATATGCGAAGAAAAGCAGATACAGGCGCTCGTTACCGGTGAAAGCGTAGGTCAGGTAGCAAGTCAGACTATCGGCGCTATCGTCTGCACGGACGCAGCCTGCCGTATGCCCGTTTTCCGTCCCGTTATCGGTATGGACAAGACCGAGATCATTGAGATCGCACGAAAGATAGACACCTTTGAAACATCTATCGAGCCTTACGAGGACTGCTGCACGGTATTCACTCCGAAGCACCCCAAAACAAGACCTATCCTCGCCGATGTTGAAGCCGCACAGAACAGCTTCGATTTTGAGCCGCTCATTCAATGGGCAGTCGAAAACACCGAACTCAAGGTTTTCCGCGGCGGAGAAAACGAATAATTTATACCGCTGTAAAGGTCACCTCTAAAAACCATAGTGCCTCAGATGCGCAGTCAGATTTTTCGTCAG
>OKTL01001465.1_pt1 | contig 10115 bp, 8 predicted proteins | sample 1606211 | NCBI WGS metagenome assembly OKTL01 (sample SAMEA3879538, study PRJEB24766) | human gut metagenome | biome: human-associated habitat; feature: feces | place: USA | collected 1985/1987 | reverse complement strand
CAGGGTAAGCACACCTGCCACACCGCCGATGACCATGATGCCTTCCAGCGCGATGTTGATGATGCCGGAGTGCTCGCTGAACATGCCGCCCAGCGCCACCAGCATCAGAACGATGCCATACAGCAGGGTATATTTGATCAAAAGCAGCATCTTACTTGCCCTCCTTCTTCACGTTGGCCTTTTCCGCCGGGGCAGGCTCTGCGTTCACGTTGGTCTTGTCCGCGTTCTTGAACAGCAGCTTCTGGATCTTGCCGCGGAAGAGCATGGAGAATGCGCACAGATAGATGATGATACCACTGATGAGGTCTGCGATCTCGGTGGGGTAATACTTGGTGGAAAGGAAGGTGCCGCCCACCGAGATGTGGGAGATGAAGATGGCCGAGAAGATGGTGCCGATGGGGTTGGAGCTTGCCAGCAGGGCAACGGAAATGCCGTTGAAGCCCATGGCGGGCAGGCTGGTGGAGTTCAGCGGGTTCCACTGGGACACATTGGAAAGGTAGTACAGACCCGCACCAAAACCGGCCAGCGCACCGGCAATGGCCATGGAGAGGATGATGTTCTTCTTCTCGTTGATGCCGGCATAGCGGGCAGCGCTCTTGTTCAGGCCGACGGCCTTCAGCTCATAGCCGAAGGTAGTCTTGTTCAGCACTACCCAGACCAGGACCGCCACGACCGCCGCCAGGAAGATGGCGATGGTGGTGCTGTTGGTCTGGAACAGCTTGTTCAGGCCGAAATCCGGGATGATGGACTGTGCAAAATCTGCATTCTTGCCCAGGTTCAGGGTGCGCGTGTTACGCACATCGTACATGGGACCGGTGCCGTTCTGGTAGATCAGCTCATTGACGAGGTAGAGGCCGATCCAGTTGAACATGATGGAGGTGATGACCTCGTTGATGTTGAAATAGGCCTTAAAAAAGCCGGGGATCGCGCCCCAGAGGCCGCCCAGAATCGCCGCAACCAGCAGGCAGACGAACCAGGGCAGCTTGAGCATGATGGCGCAGTAGAGGGCACCGTAAGCGCCCAGCGTATACTGACCGGCTGCACCGATGTTGAACAGGCCGGTCTTGAAGGCAAAGCCGACCGAAAGACCGGTCATGATGAGGGGAGCCGCATTGGCCAGCTCCTTGCCGACGCCGTAGGGGGTATCGTAGAAGCCGCCCTTGAAGATGCGGACGAAACCGTCGCCCCAGGCGTGGGCCGGGTTGATGGCCAGCAGCACCAGGAAACCGACGGCCATGCCGATCACGATGCACAGCAGCGCGGCCAGAACGCTCGTGATGGAGCTGTTCAGATTGCTGCGGGAAAGTTTTTTGTTTTTCATCTGTTAATTGCTCTCCTTTCCCTGCTTGCGCGCGCCTGCCATATACAGGCCCAGTTCCTGCACGGTGGTGGTCTTGGGATCGAATTCGCCCACGACCTCGCCCTCGTACATGACAAGGATGCGATCGGACAGGTTCATGACCTCGTCCAGTTCCAAACTGACCAGAAGCACGGCCTTGCCCTTATCGCGCTGGGCCACGATCTGGCGGTGGATGTATTCGATGGCACCGACATCCAGTCCGCGGGTGGGCTGCACGGCCACCAGCAGCTTGGGGTCTTTGTCGATCTCGCGGGCAATGATGGCCTTCTGCTGGTTGCCGCCGGACATGCTGCGCACGATGGTGGCACTTCCCTGACCGCTGCGCACGTCGTACTGCTCGATCAGCTGGTCGGAATACTCCCGCACCTTCTCGCTGCGGATGAAGCCGTTCTTCTGGAACTCCGGCTGCCAGTAGCGCTGCAGCACGATGTTGTTTTCCAAACTGTAATCCAGCACCAGACCATGCTTGTGGCGGTCTTCGGGGATGTGGCTCATGCCGTCCTTCGAGCGCTCGCGGATGGAGGCATTGGTGATGTCCTTGCCGTCCAGCGTGACCTTGCCGGAGTTGAACTTTTCCAGACCGGTCAGGCCGTAGACGAATTCGGTCTGGCCGTTGCCCTCGATGCCTGCCAGACAGACGATCTCACCGGCATGCACCTGGAAGGAGACGTTCTTGACGGAATCCTTCTTGTGCTGGGCGTTGTGCATGGTGACATTCTCCACGTCCAGCACGACCTTGCCGGGGGCTGCGGGCTTTTTTTCGACCTGAAGCTGGACATCGCGGCCGACCATCATGCGGGAAAGCTCTTCCTTGGTGGTGTCCTTGATGTCCACGGTGCCCATATACTTGCCCTTGCGCAGAACGCTGCAGCGGTCTGCAACGGCCATGATCTCGTTCAGCTTGTGGGTGATGAAGAGGATGGACTTGCCCTCCTTCTTGAACCCGCGCATGATCTCCATCAGCTCGTCGATCTCCTGCGGGGTCAGAACTGCGGTGGGCTCATCGAAGATCAGGATCTCGTTGTCGCGGTAGAGCATCTTCAAAATCTCCACGCGCTGCTGCATACCGACCGAGATGTCGCTGATGAGGGCATCCGGGTCCACACGCAGGCCGTACTTCTCGCTCAGGGCCATGACCTTCCTGCGGGCCTCCGCCTTCTGCAAAAAGCCCAGCTTGTTCGGCTCCACACCCAGGATGATGTTGTCCAGAACGCTGAAGCACTCCACCAGCTTGAAGTGCTGGTGCACCATGCCGATGCCCAGTGCATTGGCATCGTTGGGGTTGCGGATGGCGACCTCCTTGCCATTTTTGAGGATCTTACCCTGTTCCGGCTGGTACAGGCCAAACAGAACGCTCATCAGCGTACTCTTGCCCGCGCCGTTCTCGCCCAACAGAGCGTGTACCTCGCCTTTGCGCAGTTGCAGGGTGATGTCGTCGTTTGCCTTGATACCGGGGAATTCCTTGGTAATATGGAGCATCTCGATCACAAAATCCTCTGCCAATCTGCTCACTCTCCTTTCGTGCCGGTTCGACACCTATACTATTCTGTCTCTCATTATACCGTATTTTTGCCGGTTTGCACACTTCTTTTTGAATTTTTAAGGATTTGTCCTGTCAAAAGTATGACTTTTGTGCAACATGAACAGTTTTCTGCGAGACGTTTTTCTCCAGAAATTGCAAAAAAGAGGCTGCTGCACCCACTCCCTCCGTCACAGCTCCGCCGCGTCTGCTCCCTCTGGGAGGGAGCCTGAACGTGACGGCCCGCAATCAAAGCCTCCCTCATTGAGGGAGGCGGCATTGCACAAGCAATGCCGGAAAGAGTGATGCAGCAGCCTCGCAGACTACAGAAAAATTACTGGATGTAGGTGACGGTGGTGAACTCGCTGACGGTGGGCTTGGTTGCGTCGTCGGAGCTGTTGTCCACGGTGATCTCGCCGGAAGCAATCTTGGTCTTGACTGCCTCGTACTCATCCTTGGTGAAGGACTCGAAGTTCCAGCTGTCGTCATCGGTGGGCAGGCCGATGTAATCGCCATCTTCCAGACCGAAGTTGCCGTTGGTGGCAGCGATCTCGCTCCACTCGCCGCCCTCGATGTCGGTCAGAGCAGTCTCGACCGCAGCGGACAGGCCCTTCATGGCGGAGGTGATGAACGGGTTGTAGGCATAGGTGCCGTCTGCCACGCCGTTTGCGCCGATGTAGTTCTGGTCAACGTCAACGCCGATGACATAGCCGTTGTTCTTCAGAGCAGCCTCAACTGCAGAGGTGTAGATGCCGCCGCCGCAGGCGAAGACGACCTGCGTACCGTTGGAGTACCAGCCCTCCATACGGGAGGTGATGTTGGCATCGCCGTAGAACTGGCCGCCGTAGAAGTAGTTGATCTCGATATTCTGGCCCAGCTCCTGTGCAGCAGCGTCAGCGCCCTGCACGAAGCCATAGCCGTAACGGATAACAGCGGGAACTGCCATGCCGCCCAGGAAGCCCAGCTTGTTCTTGCCGTCCTTGGTGATGGCATAGCCTGCCAGATAGCCTGCCTGCTCCTCCTTGAAGGTGATGCAGTAGCAGTTTGCGGGGATGGCATCGGTGCCAATGTCGCCCTGGGTGACATCGATGGCGATGAACTTGACATCGGGATACTGCTCAGCAGCCCATGCCAGAGAAGCACCGTACAGATAGCCGACGCAGACGATGACCTCAGCGCCGTCGTTGACAGCCTGACGGATCATGGTCTCGCGGTCCTCATCGGAAGCGTCAGCCTCGGGGATGTAGTACTGGCAGTCATCGCCCATGTAGCCGGAAACAGCAGTCCAGCAAGCCTGGTTGAAGCTCTCGTCATCGATCGTGCCGGTATCGCAGGTCAGAGCGACCTTCGTGATCTTGCCAGCAGCCTCAGAGCCAGCAGATGCTGCGGAAGAAGCAGCAGCGGAAGAAGCGGTGCTGGTGGAAGAGGAAGAACCACCACAGGCAGTCAGAGCGGCAGCAGCGGCAGCGGCACCAGCCACAGCCAGGAAGTTACGACGAGAAATCATCATAGTGAAAACTCTCCTTTTATGTGATTTGAAAACTTGCGTTTTACGTTCCAAATGTGCACACTGGCACATTTACTGAACCAAGTATAGCCGGGATCTGTGACGAAAGCAAGGAATTTCCGATTACAAAATATTTACAGATTTTTCGTAAAATTCGCGTAAAAGTCTTACTTTTTGTCCAATTTTGCGTTTTCTGCCCGGTCTGCGGCCTCATTCCTCCACCGCTTTGTTGCCCGCCACGTTGGACGGCCCGAAGCCGAAGGGCAGCAGCTCGTCCATGCTGCGCTCGATGAAATCATCCGGCGTCCTTGCCATGATGACGTTCAGCTCCGGCCCGCCGAACTCGAACAGCGCCTGACGGCAGACGCCGCAGGGCGACGTGATCTGTTTGTTCACCTCGCCCCGGCGGGCCCCCACGACGGCAATGTCGGTGAACCGGGTCACGCCCTCACTCACCGCCTTGAACAGCGCCGTGCGCTCGGCGCAGCTGGTCGGGGTAAAGGCAGCGTTCTCCACATTGCAGCCGGTGAAGACGCGGCCGTCCTCCGCCCGCAGCGCCGCGCCGACCAGAAAGTCCGAATAGGGCGCATAGGCCCCCTCGCGGGCCTTCAGTGCCATCCGGATCAGCTCCTTCTTTTCTTCCAGCGTCAGATTCGTCATGGTATGGTCTCCTTTTCCTCTTGATGGGTCAAAACAGCGCGGCTCACCCGTACAGGAAAGCCGCGCTGCTGCGTTTTGTGATTTAGTATTCTGCCCCCAGAGCGACCTTCATCATATTGGTGAAGCTGGTCTGGCGCTGCTCGGCGGTGGTGATCTCCGGCGAAACGAAGCTGTCGGAGATGGTCAGCAGGCAGGCGGCATTCTTGCCCAGGACCTGGGCATTGGCAAACAGAGCGAAGCTCTCCATCTCGACGCAGAGGCAGCCGCGCTCATCCCGCAGCTTTTCCCAGTAGGTGGGCTTTTCCTCGGAAGGCTGACGGTAGAAGACATCCGAAGAGTGGATGCTGCCCTCGATGAGGGGGATGCCCTGCCTGGTCGCCGAAGCGCGGAGCTTGTCGTTCAGAGTCTGGCTGGGCAGGGTGATGTCCCCCTCGAAGCCGCTCTGGACGCGGGCATAGTTGGACTCGCTGACCGCACCGTTGGCCAACACGACGTCGAACAGCTTGGCCTTGTCGGTGTAGCTGCCCGCCGAGCCGATGCGGATGATGTTGTCCACATCGTAGAACTTGAACAGCTCGTAGGAGTAGATGCCGATGGAGGGCATTCCCATGCCGCTGCCCATCACGCTGATGGGGCGGCCCTCATAGGTACCGGTAAAGCCCAGCATCCCGCGGACGCCGGTCACCTGGCGGACATCCTGCAGGAAGGTGTCTGCAATGAATTTTGCGCGCAGGGGGTCACCGGGCATCAGGACAGTTTTTGCGAAGTCGCCTTTTTCGGCGCCGATGTGGGGAGTTGCCATAGTAATCGTCTCCTTTTCCTTGGTTATGTTATAATGAACCTCTCAGGCATCACGCAGCAGAACGAGAGGTTTTTTCCTTATCTTTTGCCGGGGAAGAAGTTCTGCGGCGCCAGATACGAGCCGCTACGGCGGATCTCGAAGTGGCAGTGGTTGCCGCTGGAACGTCCGGTGCTGCCCACGTAACCGATGAGCTGGCCCTGACGGACGCTCTGGCCTGCACGGACGGTCAGCGACAGGCAATGGGCATAGACCGTGGTGTAGCCGCCGGAGTGACTGATGATGACCGAGTAGCCATAGCCCGTGCCGGCACCGGCCTTGTTGTAGCCCGCCTTTGTCACGGTGCCGCCTGCCGACGCATAGATGGGCGTACCGGCCGGTGCGCAGATGTCCACGCCCTTGTGGCCGCTGCCGTACCAGCGCGAGCAGTAACGATAGTTGGGCACCGGCCAGATAAACTGGCCGCTGCCGGTGATGTAGGCGGTCTTGTTCGTCGCCTTCTTGGTGCCGACGACCACCTTCTTGGGCACGGCTTCCTTGAGGGTCTGGGTAGAAACGACGGTCTGTTCCAACAGGGTGCCGTTCGCGTCGTAGACATTTTGCAGCGTCACAAGACGCAAGCCGTTCTCACCCTCCTGCAAGGTTTTGGTCGTGCCCTTGGTATATTCGTTCGACTGGGTGGTCTCGGTGGTGAAGGGGATCTCCTCCTGCCGGGTCTCTATCTTGGTGATGCGCACTTCCAGCGTCGCTTCCTCTTTGGTCACGATGAGGGTGTCGCCCTCCTGGATGTTGGAGCTTTCGGTCAGGGCTGCACCCTTGAAGTTCGTATTCAGCGCACACAGCTCGCGGAAGGTCAGGTCGTTCTTCTGGGCGATGGACCACAGGGTGTCGCCGTTCTGGACCGTGTAGGTCTTCTCCTGCTGGCGGACGCCGGAGATCATATCCTCAATGGAATTGTCGTCCTCGAAGCTGTCGTTGAAATAGATGCCGTCTTCGAGCAGAACGGTCTTGTTGAAGCCGACGGTGACGTTTCCGTCGTTCTTGTACTCTTCCTCGTAGGGGGCCAGCAGGCTGTTCAGGTAGCTGCGCAGGGCGTCGCCGTCTGTGCACACGGCCGTCAGCTCACCGTTCAGGTAGAGAGCCGTGCCCTCGCTGATTTCATCGCTGGCGCTCTTCAGGATGGCGTCAGCGGTCTCGCTCTCGTCCATGACCTGATGCGCCACCGAGATGGTATAGCTCGGCTCGATGGTCCAGTCGGTCTTGTCCGTACCGGCGTAATTGATACGCTCCATCACGTCCTCACGGGCAAGGTTGAAGACTTCTTCGTTGGCCACATAGCCGACAGTCTTCCCGTTGACCTGCACCGCCAGTGCATAGGGCTGCTGGATGGTGCGGTCAAACACCGTCACGAACACTGCCAGCATACACACCGGCAGGATGTACATGGCCATCCGGGGCAACAGCCGAAAGTTGCGCCGGATGCCGCTGGTGAGATAATGGACGCTGGCTTTGACGGCCGTGCCGAAGCCTTTCTCCTTCCGGACCGCGCGGGCATGCACCAGCAGTGCCCCCGTGCCCCGGAAAAAGAGGATCACCGGGCCGAACAGCTCTCGGAACATCTGGGCAGCGCCGGGGAACGCCAGCGCGGCCAGCTCATAGAACACATTGCGGATGCCGTGCGCCAGCCACCGCGCGACGGCGGAGATATTCCGGCCCGTGCGCACCACGGCATATTCGGCGGCAAAGCCCAACGCATACAGGGTCTCGCCCACCCGCAGCACCAAAGCACTCCCCCGCAGCTTCTGCGAAAGGTCGTTCATGCGGCGCTGCGTCTTCCGGCGGAAGCGGTGTTTCTGCAGCAGCCGGCTGCACTGGAGCTGTGCCCAGAGGGACCGCAGCGTCCGCTTGTGCTTCACCGGCGGTGCTGACGGAGCCTCCTGCATCGGCTCCTTTGTCTTTTCATCAATCAAAAGGGGTTGCTCCTTCCTGACTGTAAGGATCAAAAATCACAAATTCATTTCAATTATACACGCCGTCCGCGCTGAAACAAGATTCCTCACAAAAATTGGGCAGACCTTTCACGGACTTTTCACTTAGTTTTCATATTTCCAGGGGGTCTTCCCCGAAAAGTGCCCGCAGATCGGGCGGGAGCGGGCTTTTCACGGTGACGGCCCGGCTCTGTTCCAGCGGCGGGGCCGTAATGCGGATGCCCTCCGGCACCACCTCGTATTCCGGCACCCGGAAGCGCTGCTCTGCACAGTGCAGCGCCTGCCGCCCGATCCGCTCCCGGCTCCCGCCGTAGAGGTCATCTCCGGCCAGCGGGTGGCCGATGGAGGCAAAGTGGACCCGGATCTGGTGCGTCCGCCCCGTCACCGGGACACAGGCGGCCAGACTGAGACCGTGTTCTGCTCTTATTATGGTATACTCCGTCCGGCTGGGCTTGCCGTCCGGCGTCACGCACCGGCCGATGATGCTCTCGGCCTGACGGCCGATGGGGGCGTCGATGACGCCTTTACCGAGGGGCCCTCCACGACGGCATAGTAGAGCTTTTCGACGTTCCGGGCCAGCAGTGGGGCGGCGTAGCCGTTCTTTGCGGCCAGCACAAGGCCGCTGGTGTCCTTGTCGATTCGGTTCACCGGGCGGAAGACCGGGCTCTCGCCCCGCGCCTCCATCCGGGCCGCATAGCCGTTGGCCAGCGTATCCAGCGGATAGTTCAGCGTGGGATGCACAGCCAGGTGCGGCGGCTTGTCCAGCACGATGGCGAACGCATCCTCATAGACCACGTTTACCGGGATCTCCGGCTGCGGGGCCACACCGGCCCCGTCAGCAGGCAGTTCGAGCCAAATGTCCTGCCCGGCTTCGACCCGGCGGTTCGCCAGGATGGGCTGTCCGTCAGCCCAGAAGCCGTTGCCGTGGAACTTGACCGCGCGGGCCAGCTCGGTGGAGACGGCACACCGGCGCAGAAAATTGCGCAGCAGCGCGCCGTCGGCTTCGGGCGGCACCGGAAAGATCAGTTTCATCCCTGTGCCACCTCCCCGAAATCTTTACGCCATATATAAATTATTATAACAAATTTTGCCTCCACTTGCAATTCTTGTTTTTTTATGGTATCATGAGGAACGGAAAACGAGTGGAACATACGGCGGCGGGGCGGCTTTGACCGCTCTGAGGAAAGTCCGGGCCTCACAGAGCACGGTAACTGCTAACGGCAGCCGAGGGTGACCTCAGGGAAAGTGCAACAGAAAGGAAACCGCCGCAGCAATGCGGTAAGGATGAAAGGGCGAGGTAAGAGCTCACCAGCGCATGGGTGACCATGCGGCTTTGTAAACCCTACCGGAAGCAACACCTATATGGGACGGATAGCGCTGCTCGCGTGTCCCGATGGTGGCATGAGCCTGCCAGCAATGGCAGGTCGAGACAGATCGTCGTTTAATACAGAACCCGGCTTACGGTCCATCTCGTTTTCCATGTTTGGTTTTGTCTGAGCTGCTGCGGAGGCCCCGCAGCGGCTCTTTTTGTTTGTTCCCGCAACTTTTACCACTCTGTGACTTTCCGTTTGGCCCGGAGTGTGGTATACTATGTGCACCACGGCGATTCATCTGTCCGCCGTGGTCAAACACAACAGACAGGATGTGAAATCCTCCGATGAAAGATGGTTTTTTGAAAGCAGCCGCTCTCTCGCCCGCGCTGCGGGTAGCGGACTGCGCCTATAACACCGCGCAGATCCTTCAGGAGCTGCGCACCGCCTCCGCACGCGGCGTGAAACTGGCCGTATTCCCGGAATTCTGCCTCACCGGCTACACCTGCGGCGACCTGTTTTTGCAGCGCACGCTGCAGCAGGGCGCACTGACCGGCCTGCAGACGCTTCTGGACGCCAGCCGGGAGCTGGACGTCGTGGCGCTGGTGGGCCTGCCGCTGCTGGTGCGGGGCAAGCTGTACAACTGCGCCGCCGTGCTCTGCCGCGGCCGGCTGTTGGGCCTTGTCCCCAAGACGTACCTGCCCAATTACGGCGAGTTCTACGAAAAGCGCCAGTTCACCCCCGGCTCCACCGAGGTCGAGACCCTCACGGTCTGCGGCCAGCAGGTGCCCTTTGGCACCTCGCTGCTCTTCCGCTGCCGCGAGATGCCCAGCTTCGTGCTGGGCGTGGAGCTTTGCGAAGACCTGTGGAGCGCGCTCCCGCCTTCCACCTTCCACGCGCTGGCCGGAGCCACCGTCATTGCGAACCTCTCCGCCAGCGACGAGACGGTCGGCAAGGCGGAGTACCGCCGGG
>OKTL01001461.1_pt1 | contig 10119 bp, 6 predicted proteins | sample 1606211 | NCBI WGS metagenome assembly OKTL01 (sample SAMEA3879538, study PRJEB24766) | human gut metagenome | biome: human-associated habitat; feature: feces | place: USA | collected 1985/1987 | reverse complement strand
CAGAAGCCGGGTATACTGCAACATCTATACAGGCAGACACGACCAAGTCGGTAACAAGCTATCCCCTGCCCGAAACTCAAGCGAATGTGCTGAGCCAGATATTTGTGTCCGAAAGTGTGTGGTGCATCGTCGGGGATAAGGTGTATCCGATCGACATCACGACAGAGAGTATTACGACCTACGATGTGGAGAAATTAAGCTCCGTGCAGATTGAATACAGAAATAAAATCCGGTAGCTATGGTTGTGGAGTTGAAAATAGATGGCCATAAGGTCGATATGAATCAGAAAGGCAATATCGCCGCGACACATAGCATTGCTGACATTGAGGAGCCTGACAGCACAGCCGTCGGATATACCAAGTCGGTCGAGGTACCACTGATAAGTAATATGCGGGTTTTTCGATTTATCAATGAGCTGTATAGTAAAGAGCAGTTCAACAACGAACTGCATAAAGCGGAGTATATCGTGGACGGGAATACCGTCATGTCGGGTATAGCACAGATCGATAAGATCACGTACAAATTCGGTTCTGGGCACAAACTCGTCGGCGGCAGTTTTCATGTGTCAGTCATCGGCGCAGCTTTCGACTGGATTACGAATGCCAAGAAGCAAATTAATGAGCTTGAAAGTGCGGAAACAGTCGTATACAACATGGGGGAAGTATACAAAAATTCCATCAGTGAGGATATCTCGCTTGTGAAATTCTTTCCGGTCGATCGAGGTGCGTTTTGGGTGGAAAATATAGACGGAGACCTGATTCCGCGAAAAATACTGGATATCCGGGATTATCATCCGTTTTTCAACGTGTGGAAAACAATGTGTCTGATCCTTTTCGAGTACACGATAAAGAGTTCCATGGAGGACTTTTTCAAAAAGCTATACTGCTCAGGTTACATGCCAGTAAACGAAGACCTGTCGTATATCAAAGAGGAGAACGATTTCTATATTGGCACCTCGGCAACGGAAGATGTACCGATATTGCTTGGTATGATCAGCCCGAAGAAACCGACTATCAGTGCCAATATATATGACCTTTGGGATTCGGATGAATACCATAACGATAAAGGGGTTATCAGCTCGCCTCCGATATCTTCGACGCCACATTTCCATCCGACGGAAACGGCAACAGTGAGGATGCAGACCAATCTACACTACAAAACGCAAATTGTGAATGGATCCACGGGTTATTGGAACGACATCATGAAGGAATACGGCGAATGTCTATATGTCGATGAATTCCGACTGTACGTGAATGCGCAGTATGAACGCATAATATTGACATTGGATAAATGTGTCGAAGCTAAAAACCGACAAGGTGATATAAAAAACATCTTTATCCCGGACGAATTATCTTTCAATGCAAGGGTACTTACACCGACCTCGGACAACATAAGGCTGGTGGTCGAGGTAACTGGTATGTTATCACGGTTCCGCAAGGGCGTGAGGGGCTATTGGGGACTTTTCAAGGAATCAGCATGTATGATAGTATTGATGTTGCAGAATTCTATTATTTCGAGATTTACGACAATCTGGTGACGTTCAATATGGATAATGTCACCCGGAATGCTTACACACTAACGAAAGGCAACACATATCCTCTTTGGGGACAATTTGCCTGTTCGCGGGAATATGGTTTGACGCCGGACAAAATCGACGGCGTACAACTGTGGTTGTGTGAGAACAACAATATAAAACCGGATTTTACCAATGTCATTGGCCTGAATGACAAAGTCGGCATTTCGACGATCGGCGGAACGGGGTCGCAACTTGATTTTCTCGCTTCCCTACGTCAGTTATTCTGCTTGATGTATTATACGAACCCGCTAACCAAAGAAATCCATATCGAACCGCGAACAAGGTTTTACAATCGTGACCGGGCTGATATTATCGACTGGCGGGATAAGATCGACTATTTGAAAGAAATTGAGATCGAAGAATTGGGCGGGGATGTCGGCAATGCTTTAAAGTTGGCCTATGCCAGCGGCAACGAGGTAGTGGGGTACTATAACTGGAAGAACCGCACGGAACTCGGAGCGTATAGGACGCCGCTTTTGAATAAGACAGCTGACGACACGAAAGAGATTGTCAATGGAATATTCGCGCCGTTCCTGCTCCGGACGGTCGATTCTATGGGTATGACAATACCGCAGGATGTACGGGAGAACGATCAGAAACAGATAGATGATGTTGAGCTGGAAATGACACCGATTGTCGGGTATTTCGGTGGTGTTGATGATCGAACGACGGGTGACGATAAGAAAGACTATCCTCGGTATCCGCGACTGGTTTTCCAAGATGCCACCAAGGAAATAAACCTCGGATTCGAAGATATAAACAGCACCTCAGTCGTCCGGGGATTGAATCAATACTACAAGGACAACATTTCGGCTTACAACTACGGCCGACGTATTACCATGTATCTGAAACTTACTCCGCAGGATATTGAAGCTATACAGTTTCCTAACCGTGAAAAGCAAGATTTCCGGGCCGTATTTCTCTTGAACTTCGACGGGGAAGATGTGCCGTGTTTATTGGAGCAAATTGCCGATTATAATCCAGCAACCGGAGCATCGACCAAGTGTGTGTTTATTTCCGATCCGCATATCAAACTGACGGGCGACGATCTCACCGTCATTACTTATGATGATGTGGCGATTGGCAGAAACAATACGTTGACCGGATATAGGTAGGAAATGGATTAGATGAAAAAGACAATGATGATCAAAAGGGCAATCAGGCAGAAAACCACCGTTTTTCCACTTGCCTTAAAGAATTCTTCGATCAAGTCAAACATAACAGCACAAATATAAATAAAATACTCAAGATATGGCAAATGTAGTAGAAAAAATCTTCAAGCTGATTCTGAATTTCGGGGATGGCGAGGAAAAAGTGCCAAAGATGAGCAAACTGCTCCAATCGTTACACGACAGGCTGAAAAATATACTCAAAACGATTAACGATATCGGTAAGGCAGACGGACTGGAAAAAGCTGCCCAAGTCCTCGGTGTGTATACCCTCACTGTTGAGAAAGCAGAGAAAGCCAAGAAAAAGTTGGTCGCGACCGATAAGGAGGAGAAAACGCAGACCGCCGAAGCTACAAAGTATATCGAGGATCTGAAAAACAAATACGGGAACCTGATCTTCACGAAACGAGAAATCACCACGCTCTCGAAAAACTATGCAACCTTGATGCGGGCCGAGAAAGGTTCTGCCGAAGAACTGCAGGCGAAGATAAATGTGCTGAATACCGTATGGAAGAAACTCGGAGCCACACAGCGCAACTCCACCATGGGGCGGCAGGTCACGGCCGAGCTGAAGTCAATGCGCGACGAAATGCGGAATCTCACAGTTGGTGCAGGTGACTTCTCACGGAATATCGGCAACTACTTCTCCGGAATGTATAATACTGTCACCCGTAAAGTAGCAGAGATAATGGGTGTTGTCTTCACGCTCAAACAAGTGCTTTGGAGTATATACGGCCCATTCCAAGACCTTGAGTACCGTATGGCTATGGTCAAAGCGGTATCGAGGGCTACGGACGAAGAGTTTGCTATGCTCAAGGAGAATGCCCGTGAACTTGGCGCTTCTACTGAATACACGGCTACCGAGGTTGCCGGGTTGCAGTTGGCCTATGCGCGTATGGGTTTCGTCCCGGAACAGATACGGCAGATTACCGGGGCGACGCTCGACCTTGCTACGGCCACGGGTGAGGATTTGGCACGTTCGGCAGACGTTGTGGGCGTAACCTTACGGGGATTCAATTTGCAGGCAGACCAAGCGCAGCGGGTCGTGGATGTTATGACCAAGTCGTTTAATGCCTCATCTTTGCAGTTAAGTTATTTCTACGATGCCATCAAGTATGTTGCACCGATCGCATCCGAAGCGAATGTGTCCCTTGAAGAAACAGCGGCGATGCTGGGGATATTGGCCGACCGTGGTATTCGTGGTTCACAAGCTGGCACAGCCTTGCGCCGAATTTTTACCGAGATTGCCAAAACGGGCGGAGATGTATCCGAACGTCTTGCCCAGTTGAGTAAAAACGGGCTTACGCTGGGCGGCGCTATGGATGAAGTCGGACGCTATGCAATGACAGCTCTTACCGTGTTGGTTAATTCCAAAGACGGTGTAGATGATCTGACTGAATCGCTGAATAACGCCGGAGGTGCCGCAAAGACCGCGGCCGATGGTATCCGCGATACGATGAAGATTGACGTAGAAGTTTTCCTCTCGGCCATTAAAGAAAAGCTGATCGCCATCGGTGAAGTATTGGCACCGCTTGGGCGTTCGGTTATTCAGGCTGGCACGTGGGCTGTTGCGAACATAAAGAACGTAGCTTTGGCGTTAGTTACTTTCATCGGTCTTAAGACGGCTTATCTACTTATAACAAAACAGGTATCAGTCTATGATACAGCTTGGGGGCGTGCGTTGCGGGTGAATATGGCTACGCTGCAATCGGCTACCGCGGCAACAAAGTTACTTGCCGCTGCAAAGTTTTTGCTAGCCGGGCAGATCAAAGCTGTGTATGAAGCGTTAAAGATGTTCTGGACTACCCTTATAGCGAATCCGTGGGGAGTGGTTGCGACTGCCGTTGCCGCGGTTATTGCGTACATGGTAGCATTTCGAGATAAGACGGATGCCGCGACCCGTGCACAGCGTAAATTCAACGATGAGAACGACCGTTTCAACAAAGCCCAAGATGAAAAGCGCCAGCGGATCGAGCAGCTAATCCGGACGATACAGGACGAAACCGAGACACAGAACGCCAAAATCCGCGCTTATGAAGAGTTGAAGCTGTTATCTCCGGCTCTTACGGCCAAATACACGCAAGAGCAGTTAGTCACGTTGGAGTTGGCGAAATCGGCCAAACTCCTCAATGAACAGCGCGACAAGGAGAACTACGATAACCTGATTGCTAATGTCGAGAAGTACACCGCATCGCTCCAAAAGCTACGCGAAGAGAACGGACAACTGCTCGGAATGTCACCGGGCGGTGCCCCTATCTACGTGGATAATTCCAAGGCGATTGAAGAACAGGAAATTGCACTGTCGAACTATAAAAAAGCATTAGGAGAGATCGAGGAAGCCCGTAAGGTTGCCGAGGAAAATGCTAAACCGATCGAAGTGCGCATCAAAGCGGCCGAAGATATCGTTGAAGAAGCGGAAAAGGCGTTTAAGGAGGCAAAGACTGTATATAATCAGAAGCGGGACGAATGGATACGGGAACACGGGACTGAGGCTACCCTACCGTTCTCGTTCAAATTCGATATACTCCAATCGGAAAAGGAGTGGAAGGACGCGCAGAAAAAGGTCGCAGACCTGCAAAAACAGCAGAAAACACCTGCTACGGGTGGGGATGGTAAGGAAAAGGGCGAGTGGTCGCTGTCGAAAGACAAAGAGCACAACGCCCAGCTCCTGAACCTGAAAAAGAAATTGCACAGCGGCGAAATAACGTCCGAAGAACTCTATCAGAAGCAGGTTTTACAGCTTGAGATCGACACGCTCACGAAACGCATAATACAGAATAAGGACGAGGCCAAAACCATCATGAAGCTCAAAAATGAGCTTTGGGATAAACAGAACCAGCAAAAGAAAAACGAGCAGAAAGAGGATGAGACCTACACGGCCAACCGCCGGGTGCAGGAGGAAAAGCAGCTAAAGTATGAGAATGATCGTATCGACGCCGAAATAGCTGCGCTGAAAGAGGGAGTTGATAAGAAAATTCGGCTCAACGAGCAGGCCACAAAGAAAGCCGGGGAAGCTGCGGCTAAGGAGTACCATGCGGAACTGGAAAAGCTCACCAAGGAGCAGAAAGCTTACGCAAAAGATTCGAAAGAGTACGAAGCGATCGAACAGGAGAAAATGCGCCTTGCGGAACTGTATGAGCAGAAGAAAACCGACATTGCGGATGCCGGGAAGAATGCCCGGATAAAGATTTTGCAGGATGCCACCCAAAAGGAAATCACGGAATACGGCAAACTTCCGGATAAGGCGGTCGAGGCTGAGCAGGCGATAACAGCAAACAAGCGGCGTGAGGTTCAGAAACGGTTAGAACTGGCACGGGAAGAAACGGAAAAATCCATTGTCGGCGCGAAAGGTAAATATCGGCTGGACGAAGATGTCGTAAACGCTTCGGCCGAAAAGAGCCGCTTGCGGAATATCGGGCACTTGCAAAACGAGATACAGCTACACAACGCATTGGCACAAGCCTACCTGAACGAGCTGAACGCGATTGTAGCCAATGGTGAAGCCGGAAGTGCCCGCTATACTCAGTTGATCACCCTACTTGAGCAGGAACAGTCCGCAGCGAAGAATCTCGGAAAAGGGAAAAACGCCGACGGAACCCGGAAAAGTTTTTGGCAGACCCTTACCGAGCTTTCGGATGAGGATTTAAACCAAATCAAACAGCAGGCCATAGACCTTGCACAGCAGTTGAGCGATGCGATTTTCGACGCCAAACAGCAGGCGTCGCAACGCCAGTTGAGCGCTGAAAAGAAAGCGATCGACGCCCAATATAAGACTGAGGCCAAACTGCTCGATTCGAAACGGGACAAAGGGCTTATCTCGGAAAAGAAATACCAGCAAGAACTTGAAAAGCTGGAAGCTAAGAAAGCCGAGAAAGAGGAAGAGGCCGAGCGCGCAGCGTTCGAGCGGGAAAAGAAAATCAATACGAAACAAGCATTGATGAATACGGCGCTCTCCATAGCAAAAACTTTTGCGCAATGGGGCTGGCCCTTAGGTATCCCGTTTGCGGCATTGGCTCTTGCGCAAGGGATGATTCAGGTTGCAACGATCCAATCCCAGAAGTATGCTCAAGGTGGCGTTATCCCCTTAGGAGATGGTGTCGGGGTTGTCAAAGGCCGAAGCCACGCGCAGGGCGGACATCAGATTTACCTCGACGGCCAACCGATTGGGGAGGTCGAGGGGGATGAACTTTTGGCTATCGTCAATAAACACGACACGTCTCGTATCGGGGCGCTTTCGGCCGCGAACAGCGTACACGGGCGGCGCTTCGCTCAAGGCGGCCTTATGTCCCCGAATGGGTATATGACGAGCCGCGTTTCCGGCCCGGTGTCATTCTATCAGACCACGACGCGGCAGGATGATATGCCGCAGGGCAATTTAACCGAGGTGATAAATTTACTCAGGGATGATGTCAAAGCGACGAATGACCGGATCGACCGTCTGCGGGTTATCCTTGTAACGCAGGATGTCACCGACTCGCAAAACGACTTGAAGAAAATAAAAGTTAAGCAGTCGTTCTAAACTGGTGAAAAATGAGTGGGTAATTCTATTATACAGTGAAGTCGTAGTGTGACTCACTGGGTGTTTATGGGGAGGTGGTTCGGCTTTGGCTGGGCCACCTTTTTTATTGAAATTTCAAATTTATGCAGAATACGATAGAAATCATCAACCGCAGAAATTCGGTTGAAATCAACATCGAGGGGACGATTGGTGTCCCCGAAGAGTGGCAGTTCGACGAGCCGGGCGACCGGGTCGCAACGTATGACAAATTCCGCAGCGCCCTTGATCTCATCCGGCAGATTGAATCCCCGGAAGTGGTTGTGAACATCCGTTCGACGGGCGGCGATGTGAACGACGCCCTATTGATCCACGATGCTATTTCGGGACTCAAGGGAAAGAAAACTACCCGGTGCTACGGCTATACTGCCTCTGCTGCAACAATCATCGCACAGGCCGCGTCGGAGGGGTGCCGTGAAATTTCGGCCAACGCTCTTTACCTGATTCATGCTGCCATATGCGCCGCAGAGGGGAATGCCAAAGAGCTCGAAGCAAAGTCCGAGCTTCTGCATAAGACCGATGAACGCATCGCGGCGGTCTATGCCGCCCGGTCGGGCTACCCTGCCGAAAAATTCGAAGCCCTGATGGCCGAGAACAACGGTAATGGCCGCTGGCTGTCGCCCGATGAAGCACTCGCCGCCGGGCTGGTCGATGCAGTTATCAATACACCGGAAGTACTGAACTGTACCGTAGTGGACGATTATCCAATTCACAACTATATGGTAAAAATCAAAAACACAATGCATGGAATTCTCCGCCGTCTGGGATTGACGCCGGGAGAAGCGACGGAGGTGGAAATCTCCGAGGAACAGATTGCGACGCTCAACCACTCGCTGGAGCAGGGTGACGTCCGAGAACAGGAGTTGCAGGAGCAGCTTGCAACCGAACAGGCAGCCCACGAGCAGACCAGAACCGACTTGACATCGGTACAGAATCGGGTCACAGAACTCGAAGCCGAACTCAACAAGCGGAAAGCCGCGCCGACGGTTACCAAGGAGATCGAAGACCCCTCGATCACCGACGAGGTAAAGCTGTCGGGCAACGCCAAAGCTTACGACGAAGACGTCAAGAAGCTCAAATAATCATCTAAACGTTACGCAAATGTCTAAAATTATTGAAAATCCCAAATCCTACACAGGCCGGGAGCTGGAAACGATCTTTTTCCGTCCGATGCTGTCCGGCCCCAGCGCCATCGACCTCGGTGTCCGAATCATGTACAACATGCCCGTACCTACGATGCTGAACTTCTGGCATCGTGAGGGGGATGTGTTGCAGAAGTACGCCAAGGGCTGGAATGGTGGCGAATTGGCCAAGAGATTCCAAAAGGAAATCCGGCTGTCGAAAGTCAAGGCCGAAATGGGCTATTCCGCCTCGGACTACTTCGGCATGATCTACGAAATGATCACCAACAGCGGAGCCGTAAACCTCGACGATCTTTCTGGTACCGAGCTGGAACAGGCCGAAACAACGCTTTTCCGGCAGGCTATCGCCGAGAGCATCCGCGCCACTATGTGGCTGGGCGATACGGAGCGCGCAAGCGGCTCCTACACCTCGTTCAACGGCTTCCTCAAAGCCATCAAGGCCGACCTGCAGACCACGGCGAATACAGGCAAGAGTTTCATTCGCAACGTGAAGATTCCGGCCATGTCTGGAGCGGACGCCGCCATTTCGCTCTTTGAGCGTATGTGGAACGCCGCCGACGATCGTCTGACAGCCATGAAAGACGAGGGCAACCTCGTTATTCAGTGTACCTCCGATATCTATCTGAACTACGAGAAGAGTTTGGAGGATAAACCCCTCGAATCGGCATTTGCCGCGCTTCAGCAGGGACGTAAGGGGCTGCATTGGCACGGCATTCCGATCGTCGATGTCAAAGTCGGTTCTTACCTCTCGTCGTTCGCGGATATGCCGCAGTCGTTCGCCATCCTCACCGACAAACGTAACATGGCGCTGGCCGTCAACACGGCCGACTTCCCCGGCAACGAGGTACGCATGTGGTATAACCCCGACGAAATGGAGAACCGCCAGCGTGCAATCTTCATGGCCGGTGCGGACTACCTGCTTCCGGAACTGCTCACGGTAGCCGTCGAAGCAGACGTGTAACGGAAACCAGAATCGAATATTAAACGCGAAAATCTATGTTGAAAGGATTCAAAAAGACCTGTGACAACGGTAAAACGACCGCAGGCATTGTAAAAGTCTTGATCGCGAAGAAAGGTACGATCACGGCGGCAACGATGGACACAGCCGATCCCGAAGCTTATAAGTCCTTGACCATGAAAGCCGGAGAGGGCTTCGTGAAGTACGAATTCATGGAGGACGAGTGCGAGTTTCAGGAGAACTACAAGACCGAGAACGGCATCACGTCCGTGGAGCAGAAGCTGATTTTCAAGCTCCCCGGCATGACTCCCGAAACGCGGAACGCCGTCGAGGAAATCGCCGTAGCGTCTGCATGCGGCCTTGAAGCGGCTGTTTGCCGTAAGGGCAAGGTGCAGATCGTCGGCTACGACGAAGAGTTCAAAAGCGAACGCCCGTTGCGCCTGAACGCCACCACGGGCACGACGGGCAAGAAGCTGACCGACGCTGCGGGCGAGGAGATCACGCTGAGCCGCGAAACGACCGAAAAGGCACGCTACTATGTCGGCGAAGAGTCGGCGCTGACTCCAACTCCTGCGGAGTAGTTGAATCGAAAGGGGGTGTAAGCCTTTGCACCCCCTTTTCTTAAAAAATGAAATAATGGCAAAGTATCGAGTAAAGCAGAATTATGAGGACGTGGTTGTGTGTACGGCAGCGCCGATTTCCCGCAAGGGAGACGGGCG
>OKTL01001433.1_pt1 | contig 10243 bp, 6 predicted proteins | sample 1606211 | NCBI WGS metagenome assembly OKTL01 (sample SAMEA3879538, study PRJEB24766) | human gut metagenome | biome: human-associated habitat; feature: feces | place: USA | collected 1985/1987 | reverse complement strand
GAGGGCTTTCTCCATCCGGTTGAGCGCTTTGAAATTGCCCGCACCGCCGTCTGCGACCATCCAGGTCGTATATCCCCCGTAAGCAGAGCCGGGATTGAGAGGTCCGCGCACAGCGGCGGCTCCCGCCGAAAGAGCCGTCGGTCTTTCGAACGTAATATGCCGTCCCGTAGCCAAAACGCCGATATTATCGGTGATGACGTTGGTCGAACGATAACCCAGCCCGGCCGAACCGCGCAGGATCGTCGTCGGGGTGATGTTCCACTTGATATGACCGCGCGGAGTAACGTAGAACTTATCGTAATAACCGTTGTAGTCCCCGCGTATGCCCGCAACTACGGAGAGCTTGTCCTTGATCGTGTAGGTATATTCGGCATAGGCGCCTACCTCGTTCTCCTGACGGTCGAGATTCCAGGCTCCGGCGGCATCCAGCCACGGCGTCGGGTTGAGCAGCGACTCGTCAAGGAATTGCAGATGCGACTGCACGCCGACGATCAGCGAATGACGGAAGGAGAAATAGTGGTTGTACATCATGTTCAGCGAAACCATGTTGTCCGTACCGTCGTAATCGTTGAGCCCGAAGTAGGCCCGTTCGCGGAAGCGGTCGTAATCGGCCACGAAAGCGATGTTCGAACGAAGCTCGTCCTGCTGGTCCTCGTCATAGACACCGGGACCGACCGGCATACCGAATTTGAAGTAGGCGTTCAGCTCGCGGTTCTTGATCTGCGAGCCGTACATGGCCCCCTTGTCCCAGTCGGTATCCATCTCTTCACGCATCGAAGCCTTGTAGTGCTTCTGACCGCTCAGGCGATTTTCCGCCAGATACTTGAAACCCCATCGCACCTGCGCGCCGTTGTCGGCCGTATAAAGCCAGCGGTTTGCAACCGCTCCCAGGCGGGTTTTCGGCAGATCCATAAATCCGTCGCCGTTGTCGTCCATGTCGCCCAACAAATGAGTATCCAACGATCCGTGCAACAGGAGGATCGTCGATAATTTCTTATCCTTGGTTACAGGAAGCGCCGTCGAAAGGTTCAGCTCGGGACGCAGTTCGTCGTCAAGGTAGAAGTTGATGAACAGCCGCTCGTCGTCGGTCGGTTTGCGGTGCTCGAGGTTGATCTGTCCGGTGATGGCCTCATGTCCGGCAGTCACGGACGAAATACCCTTCGACACCTGGATCGAATTGAGCCACATGCCCGGCGTATAGCTCAGGCCGTAGGGAGCACTCAAACCGCGCATGATCGGACGGTTTTCGTCCAATATTTGCGTGTAAGTGCCGGCCAAACCGAGCATCTTGATCTGACGCGCACCCGAAATGGCGTCGCTGTAACCGACTGTCACCGAAGCGGAGTTCTCGAAACTCTCGGCCAGGTTGCAACAAGCCATCTTGCAGAGGCCCGCGAAGGAGATCATCTCCCCTTTGAGAATGCCGTCCCGCTTCACGTAGTTACCGCCCAGCGTGCTGTTCACCACGACCTCCTCGAGTTCCACCCCCTCGTTCGACAGACGAAAATCGACCCGCTCCACGCCGCTCTCGACACGGATCGTATCGCTGGTATATCCGACGAAGCCGGCGACCAGCATATCGTATCCCTTAACCCGGTGTATGGTATAATTTCCTTCGGCATCGGCACCGGTTCCCACCGTCGTTCCGGCCCAATACACCGATGCACCGACCAGCGGCTCGTCCGTGTCGGCTCCATACACGACACCTTTGACATTCTGGGCCCGAGCCGCGCCGAATGCCGATGCAACAAAAAAGACTAATACTGCTAAATACTTGAATTTCATTTGATTTTCCGTTGATTGTGTAAACATGATGCAAAAATAATATTCCATTCTTGCAATCCGGTTGCAAATCGGGCAACCGGTCTGTCGCAGGGAAAACACAGTGCACGCCGACACTGCACTTTTTCATGCGTCGTTACACGAAAACGGGAGGGGCACGCAGTCCGGAAGAGAGAAGATGGACCGTGCTATGGGCCAGACAGGGACGTTCAGAAACCGTCGCCCAATGAACGGAATCGAACGGAAGCGCCGTCATCTCCGCTGCCAATATGGCCGGAAGATCGACGATCATGACCTTCGTATCTCGCTCCCATTGGGACGACGATACGGAAGTATATAGCTCCGATGCCTTGGAGTGATCCACCCCGCAGCAAACGGCCTTAAAACTGACCGAATGAGAATCGCATTCGGTATGGATGTCGCAACCCCGGCAGCATATATGCACCTCGCCCCTCTCCCGCTCCAAACAGTGGCACGAAAGTACGGCGTATGCCGCTGCTCCTACCGAGAAACAGTAGGCGACCAGCAGCATCCACACGGACATATATCTGCGCAGCTTTACGCTCATTCTTCGACTAAATTACATGTTTTAAGCCGGGCGACCCACGCCTGGGCGTCGCGCGCGGCGGTTTCCGCATCCACGTCGTACTCGCCGAGGAGCAAATCGCGGACATCGTCGATACCGAACTCACGTCCCTGCAACCGGTTCCACAACCAGAGCGAGGTTTCGTTCAATGCAATCACTTTGGTCATATCCACTCCGTAACGGCCCTGCATTACCACGATGTGCTCGCCTGCCATTTCACGGACCTTATATTCCTCTTTGATTCTCATCGGTCGGTTTTCTTCTTCAACGTGCAAATATAGGAAAATATTTCGAGAAACCTAATATGACGCACTTTTTATCCCTTCCGGGCTCGGGTAAAAGCCAAAAACACTACCTTTGTGTATATGGAATCGACGGCACCGAACAGACGGCAACAGATCGCAGCGCTGCTCAAGCGCTACTGGGGGTTCGACACGTTCCGCCCCGTGCAGGAACAGGTCATCCTCTCGGTGCTCGCCGGACGCGATACGCTGGCCCTGATGCCGACGGGCGGCGGCAAGTCGCTCACCTATCAGATTCCGGGACTGGCTTCGGAGGGCGTATGCATCGTGGTCACCCCGCTGATCGCCCTGATGAAAGACCAGGTCGATCGGCTCCGCAAGCTGGGTATCCGCGCTCTGGCGATCCATTCGGGCCTGTCGGCCCGACAGATCGACATCGACCTGGACAACTGCGTCTATGGCGACGTGAAATTCCTCTACGTCGCTCCCGAACGGCTCGCATCCGAGGCCTTCCGCCTGCGGGTGCAGCGAATGAACGTATCGCTTCTCGCCGTCGATGAGGCCCACTGCATCTCCCAATGGGGCTACGACTTCCGCCCCTCCTACCTGCGGATCGCCGAGCTGCGCGAGCGGATTCCCGGCGTCCCCGTGCTGGCTCTCACGGCCTCGGCCACACCGCGCGTCGCGGACGACATCATGGAAAAGCTGCACTTCACGGAACCCCATCTGCTGCGCAGCGATTTTTCGCGTCCCAACCTCTCTTATGCCGTGCGCCATACCGACGACAAAAACGAACAGCTCCTGCGGATCATCCGCAACGTCGGCGGTTCCGGCATCGTCTATGTCCGCACCCGCGAAGGAGCCGAACAGGTCGCGGCTTTCCTGCGCGACGAAGGTATTTCCGCAGAATATTATCACGGCGGACTGGGACATGCCGAGCGCTCGATGCGGCAGGATGCCTGGATTTCGGGGCGCACCCCCGTCATGGTAGCTACCAACGCCTTCGGGATGGGGATCGACAAGCCGGACGTCCGCTACGTGGTACATTATACGATGTGCGACTCACTCGAAAGCTACTATCAGGAGGCCGGACGTGCCGGACGCGACGGGCGGCGCAGCTATGCCGTATTGCTGATTTCTTCCGACGATGCGGGACGCATCGCCAAACGCTTCGAAGCGGACTACCCTCCGCTCGAAAAGATCCGTTCGATCTACGAAAAAATCTGCAGCTACCTCCAGATCGCCATCGGCGACGGTGCCCAAAGTTCCTTTCTATTCAACCTGCGCGATTTCTGCACCCGGGAGCACCTCTATACGGGTCTGGTACAGAACGCCCTGAAGATCCTGAGTCAGAACGGCTACATGACCCTCCTGGACGAAGCGGCCAACCCCGCGCGCATCCTCTTCTGCGTCAGCCGCGACGATCTCTACCGCCTGCGGGTGATCCGCGACGATCTGGACCACATCATCCGTGTTCTGCTGCGTCTGTACGAAGGGGTTTTCACCGACTTCCGCCCCATCGACGAAACGGAAATAGCGACCTGGAGCGGCTATACGCCCGAAAAGGTGCACGACCTGCTGAAACGGCTCTGGCAACTGCGCGTGATCCGCTACATCCCCTCGAACCGCTCGCCGCTCCTCTACATGGACGAAGAACGGCTCCCCACCGCCGATCTCTACATCTCCCCCGAATCGTACCAGCAGCGCCGGAAACAGACCCGCGAACGATTCGAGCGGATGCTCGCCTATGCCACGGCGGAAACCGGCTGCCGCAGCTCCTTCCTGGAAGCCTATTTCGGAGTGCCGGAGCCCCGGGAGTGCGGCATCTGCGACCTCTGCCTCGCCCGCAAACGCGCCGCCCGCGCTCCGCAGGCGGAAGCCTCGAAAAAGACCGTTCTGGAGCTGCTCCGCAACGACGCTCTCGATCCCCGGGAAATCGTCGCTGCACTCCGATCCGATCCGGCACAAATCGCCGAGCTCCTGCGCAAATTGAGCGGCGAAGGCAAAATTTCCATACTCCCGGATGGAAAAGTCACGATTAATCGGTAACTTTGCGCGATTTCATGAACAAACCGATCACATTTCAAAATAGCATCAGCAACGAGGAGGCCGCTCTGCTTCCGGCCATCGAATTCCGGGGCCCGATCGTCGTCGTGGCTCAGGGAGGCCTGCCGCTACCTGGCGGCACAGCCCGTCATCGGGTTCGACACCGAAACCCGGCCTTCGTTCCGGGCGGGCGTCGTCAATCGGGTCGCACTGCTGCAACTCTCCTCGCCGGAACAGAGCTTCCTGTTCCGGCTCTGCAAGATTCCTCTCGACAAAGCCATCGTCAAAATCCTCGAAAACAAGGAGATCCTGAAAATCGGCGCCGATGTAAAGGGCGACCTGCGGGCACTGCACAACATCCGGCACTTTCAGGAAGCGGGCTTCGTGGATCTTCAGGAGCTCGCCGGAGAGTGGGGCATCGAAGAGAAAAGCCTGCGCAAACTTTCGGCGATCGTACTCGGCCAGCGGGTATCCAAAGCTCAGCGCCTGAGCAACTGGGAAGCCGCACAACTCACCGACAAGCAGCAGCTCTACGCCGCAACGGACGCCTGGGTCTGCACGCGTATCTACGACCGGCTGCTGCACACACCCAAACCAAAGAAAACGAAGAAATGATCCCGCAAATACACCTCCGACGCGGCAAGGAAGAGTCGTTGCTGCGCCGCCATCCCTGGATTTTCTCGGGCGCGATCGAATCCGTCCGTTACGACGGAAACGAAATCCCCGAAGGTGCCCTCGTCGATGTCTATACCCGTTCGGGCGACTTCATCGCCCGGGGACATTACCAGATCGGTTCGATCGCCGTGCGGGTGCTCACCTTCGAACAGGAACCGATCGACGCGGCCTGGTGGCAGCGGATGATCTCCACCGCACTCGACGTGCGCCGCACGCTCGGGCTCACGGATGCCCCCGACACCACCTGCTACCGTCTGGTTCACGGCGAGGGGGACTCCCTGCCGGGACTCGTCGTCGATATTTACGACACGACCGCCGTGATTCAATGTCACTCGGTGGGCATGAATCCCGTGGACGGGTACCTTTACGGCAAAACGGGAGGAATGCCCCGCACCGTGCTCGAAAACGGCGAAAAATTCCTGGTCAATTGGGAAGAGGGGCAGAAAACGGGCTTCTTTATCGACCAGCGCTTCAACCGCGAACTGGTACGCCGCTACGCCCGAGGACGCACGGTCCTCAATACCTTCTGCTACACGGGCGGATTTTCGGTATATGCTCTTGCGGGCGGGGCACGCGAAGTATGCTCGATCGACTCCTCGGAGCGGGCCGTCGCCCTGGCCGACGCCAACGTTCGGCTCAACTTCGGAGAAGAGGCTCCCCACACTTCGCTGGCCGTCGATGCCGTCGAATACCTCAAGGACATCGGCGACCGGTACGACATGATCATCCTCGACCCGCCGGCCTTCGCCAAGCACCACAAAGTGCTGGGCAATGCCATGCAGGGCTACAAGCGGCTCAATGCCCGGGCGCTGGCGCAGATCAAAAGCGGAGGGCTCCTCTTCACTTTCTCCTGTTCGCAGGCGGTCAGCAAGGAGTTGTTCCGCACCACGGTCTTCTCGGCCGCAGCCATCGCCGGACGCAAGGTCCGCATCCTGCACCAACTGACCCAGCCCGCCGACCATCCGATCAACATCTATCATCCCGAAGGCGAATACCTCAAGGGATTGGTACTTTACGTCGAATAAATCCGCTCTCGAACCGAATCCAAATAGTCGATATGGAACGCGAAACGATCGTCCGGGAATTTCTCGACAGACACAAAATCCGGTACGACATCTATCACCACCCGGCTTCCCCGACCATCGAAGAGGCCAAGGCACATTGGCGCGAGGACGGGTCGAAACATTGCAAAAACCTCTTCTTCCGCAACCACAAGGGCGACCGTCATTATTTGGTCTGTTTCGACTGCGACCGCTCGCTGGCGATTCACGATCTGGAACACCGACTGCGGCAGGGCAAACTCACCTTCGCCTCGCCGCAGCGCATGGAACGCTACCTAGGGCTCGAACCGGGTTCCGTGTCGCCGTTCGGCCTTATCAACGATGCGGAACACCACGTACATCTCTTTTTAGACCGTCATCTGCAAACGTGCGACAGTTTGAGTTTCCACCCCAACGATTGCCGAGCCACGGTGGTCATTTCCCGCCCCGAATTCGAACGCTACCTCTCCCTGGTCGGAAATACGTACGAATACCTCGACCTCTACGACTGACACGCCTGAAATCCACAGCGCCGTGCGAATGAAGGGGCTCTCTAACAGTCCGAATAAGTTATCACCCCTGTCAGGATGAACTCTGACAGGGGTGATTTTCAATTTCGAAAACTTGTTAGGGAACTCTTCGCACCTTTCGGTTATTTCCGTCGGGAAGCGTTCCTTTGCGCCTCCTCCTGCTGACGCAGCAACTCTTCGTAACGCAACTGGAACTTGGATTTCTTCCTGTTCTTGTTTTTCGCGGCATTGGCCTGCATCACGGCATGAATTTTCTCGTCGTCGATCATCCGGCGGATCACGAGCGTCTGTCCGATCGTGAGAATGTTGGCCAGGAAGTAGTAGTAAGTCAGACCGCTCGAATAACTGTTGAACCACAGGAGCATCATCACCGGCATCAGATAAACCATCATAAACTTCATACCGGCCATCTGGGGCTGCGACGAAGCCGTCTGCTGGTAATTGATATACGAGAAGGCGAACAGCGCGACGGTCATCAACAGGGCGAACAGGCTCACGTGATCTCCGTAGAAGGGGATGTTGAACGGCAGCGACAACACGCTGTCGTACGACGAAAGGTCGTCGGCCCAAAGGAAATGCTGGCCGCGCAGCTCGATCGAGGCGGGGAAGAAGCGGAACATCGCAATAATGATCGGCATCTGGATCAACAGCGGGATACAACCGCCCATCGGGTTGATACCGGCCTTCTTGTAGAGCTCCATCGTCGCCTGCTGGCGCTTCATGGCATCCTCCTGGCGCGGATATTTCTTGGCCAGCTCATCGACTTCGGGCTTGATGACGCGCATCTTGGCCGTCGATATGTAGCTTTTATAGGTCAGCGGCGAGATGATGACCTTCACCAGCACGGCCAGGATCAGGATAATCAGGCCGAAACTCGGGATAAATTGACGCAGGAAATCGAACACCGGAATCACGAACCAGCGGTTCACCCAGCCGAAAATACCCCAGCCGAGCGGAATCAACCGTTCCAGATGCAGTTCGTCGTCCCCCTCGGTCGTCGCCACATGCTTGAGAATGGCGTATTTGTTCGGACCGAAATAGAAAGCGAAGTTGTAATGGTCGGTTTGCGCCGTATAGGGAACCGTCAATTTCGCCGAAAAATCCTTTATGTAACCCGAGCCTTTTTCCGCCGTCGTAAACTTCATATCAGCGTAGGAGAAGTTTTCCGGGGCGATCATCACCGACGAGAAGAACTGCTGCTTGAAAGCCACCCAGTTGAGCGACGACGAAACCGTCTTCTGCTTCTCCCCGTCGCTCATCCCCAGATCGTCGGCCGACGACTCGCCGGGAGCCCGGTAATAGATGGTCGTATAGGTATTCTCGTTCTGAAACCCTTTCTCATTCTGATAGGACCGGTTGCTCCAGTCGATGCCGACAGTCGTCTGGCTGGCCATCTGCGGCGCCATATTTTTCAGATAGACATTCAGATCGACCAGATAATCCCGCGCCGGCGACTGTATGTTATAAACGACATACTCGTACCGTAACACGGCGTCACGCGCCACCGGCAGATCCATCGTGATGCGCTGCGCACCGTCGGCATCCTTCTCCATCGACACCAGATTGAAGGTGTAATCCGCCGTATTGACCAACACGTTGTTATGACCATTCTTCACATAGAACGTCAGGGCGAAATTGGCCGTTGCCGGATCGAAAAGCCGCACCGGCTGATTCCGCTCGTCACGAGGTGCATACTTGGTGTAATCCTTCAGCGTAACATCCTTGACCTGGCCGCCACGCGTCGAGAAATCGATCTTCAATACCTCGTTCTCCACGGTGAACTCCTCGGCTTCGGCCTGCTGCGCCGCAGCCAGCAGCTCTCCGAACTGCATGATCCGACGCTGCGCCTGCAGGCTGTCCCCGGACAACCGCTCTCCCGCAGCCGCAATAGCCGCAGAATCCGCAGTCGGCAGCGGAGCGTTGAGCGCCAAGAGCGAATCCTGCTCGGCTTGGATACGCGCCTGTTCGGCGTTGTACGCCATGAGCTGTTCCTGATACTTTTTCTGTTGATGCGAATTATAGAACGTGAAACCCAGGAAGATCAGGGCCACGATGACAATTCCGGCGATTGATTTTTTATCCATGCGTAATCTAAATTCTTTGAGGATACCCCGAAGCAAGGTTGCAAACTATTTTTTCTTATCGTCTTTTCCCGCCAGCGCCGCAGCTACGAACGCGACGAAAAGCGGATGAGGCCGCTGTACGGTGCTCTTGTATTCGGGATGGTATTGCGTACCGACGAACCAGGGATGGTCGGGAATTTCGACCACTTCGACCAGCCCCGTATCGGGGTTCGCACCGACGGCTTTCATTCCGTGGCTCTCGAAATCCTTCAGGTATTCGCTGTTGAATTCGTAGCGGTGGCGATGACGCTCCTGAATCTGAGTCGTACCGTAAGCCTGCGCAGCTTTCGATCCCGGCTCCAGCGAGCAGGGGTAAGCTCCCAGACGCATCGTGCCGCCTTTGGCGGTAATGCCCTTCTGTTCCTCCATCAGGTCGATGACCGGATGCTTCGTCGCCGGGTCCATTTCTGTCGAGGTGGCATCCTTGAAGCCCAGTACGTTGCGAGCGAATTCGATCACGGCGCACTGCATACCCAGACAGATTCCCAGGAACGGAATACGGTGAGTCCGCGCAAAGTGCACCGCTTCGATCTTCCCCTCGATTCCCCGGTTGCCGAACCCCGGAGCCACGAGAATACCGGCCATTTTGCCGAGCTTCTCCCCGACGTTCGAAGCGTCTATCTTCTCCGAATTCACGTAATGCAACTTCACCTTGCAGTCGTTCACCGCACCGGCTTGAATAAAGGACTCGCAGATCGACTTGTAAGCATCGGGAAGTTCCGTATATTTACCCACCAGGGCGATGTCGATCGTCCGCTTGGGATTCTTCACCTTATCGACGAAAGCCTGCAACGAACTCAAGTCGGGTTCCTGCTCCGACGGAAGGTCGAGCTTGCTGAGCACCACCTCGTCCAGATGCTGACGGTGCATCACCAGCGGCACTTCGTAGATCGTCGGTACGTCGATCGACTCCATCACCGCGTTGGCATCCACGTTGCAGAAGAGCGCCACCTTGCGCCTGAGCTCCGCAGAGAGCGGATGCTCGGTGCGCAGCACCAGAATATCGGGCTGCAAACCGTTCTCGAGCAAGGTCTTGACCGAATGTTGGGTCGGCTTGGTCTTCAACTCGCCGGAAGCGGCCAGGTAAGGAATGAGCGTCAGATGAACCAGCGCCGTATTGCGGGCTCCGAGCTGGTAACGCAACTGACGCACCGATTCGATGAAGGGCAGCGACTCGATGTCGCCCACCGTACCGCCGATCTCGGTGATAATCACATCG
>OKTL01001430.1_pt1 | contig 10255 bp, 7 predicted proteins | sample 1606211 | NCBI WGS metagenome assembly OKTL01 (sample SAMEA3879538, study PRJEB24766) | human gut metagenome | biome: human-associated habitat; feature: feces | place: USA | collected 1985/1987 | reverse complement strand
CGATCTGAATGATCAGGGCAGCCCGCTGGTGATCGAGATCTGGAACCTGGTCTTCATGCAGTTCAACCGCAAGGCGAACGGTTCGCTCGAACCCCTGGCGGCCAACTGTATCGATACGGGCATGGGTTTCGAACGCCTCTGCATGATTCTGCAAGGGAAAAAGTCGAATTACGATACCGACGTGTTCCAACCTACGATCCAGCGCATCGCCGCCATGTCTGGCAAAACGTACGGTGCGGATGAGAAGTGCGACGTGGCTATGCGCGTGGTCGCCGACCACCTGCGTGCCATTTCGTTCTCGATCGCCGACGGACAGCTTCCTTCGAACGTGAAGGCGGGCTACGTGATCCGCCGCATTCTGCGCCGCGCCGTCCGCTACGGCTATACCTACCTGGGCTTCAACGAGCCCTTCATCTGCCGTCTGGTGGCCGGTCTGGTCGATCAGATGGGCGGGCAGTTCCCCGAGCTCAAGGCCCAGCAGACGCTGATCGAGAAGGTGATCGAGGAGGAGGAAAGCTCCTTCCTGCGTACGCTCGCTACGGGCATCAACCTGTTGGACGGCGTGATGGCCGAGGTTCGCAAGAGCGGCGGCGAACGCATTTCCGGCAAGGACGCTTTCCTGTTGTACGATACCTACGGATTCCCGATCGACCTGACGGAGCTGATCGCCCGCGAACAGGGGATCGAGGTGGATCTGGAGGCCTTCGAGAAGGAGCTGCAGGCGCAGAAGGAGCGTTCGCGCAACGCTGCTGCGGTCGATACCGACGACTGGAAGGAGCTGATCCATATCAAGCAGAGCGAGTTCATCGGTTACGACACGCTGAGCGCCGAGGTGAAGATCGCCCGCTACCGCCGTGTGTCCTCCAAAGGACGCGTTTCCTACCAGTTGGTGTTCGACCGCACTCCGTTCTACGGCAATTCCGGCGGTCAGATCGGCGATATCGGCTATATCGAAACCGCCAACGAACGGATCCCGGTCGTGGCTACCGAGAAGGAGAACGGCCTGATTATCCATATCGTTACCCAACTGCCCGAAAATCCCGAGGCGACCTTCATGGCCGTCGTGGATCCGGAGAAACGTCAGGCGGCTGCCAACAACCATACGGCGACCCATCTGATGCATGAAGCGCTGCGCAAGGTGCTCGGTACGCACGTCGAGCAGAAAGGTTCGCTCGTGACGCCCGAATACCTGCGCTTCGACTTTTCGCACTTCCAGAAGGTGACGCACGAGGAGCTGCGCCGGGTCGAGCAACTGGTCAATCGTGCCATTCGCGCGAACTATCCCCTCGAGGAGAAACGCGATGCCACCAAGGAAGAGGCTGCAGCGGCCGGGGCGATGATGCTCTTCGGCGAGAAATACGGCGACCGGGTGCGTATGGTGCGCTTCGGCACCTCGGTCGAGTTGTGCGGCGGTACTCACGTGAGCGCTACGGGTAATATCGGGTTCTTCAAGATCCTGAACGAAAGCGCCATTTCCGCCGGTGTACGACGTATCGAGGCCACGACGGGGGCGAAGGCCGAGGAGGTGATCTATGCGGCCGAAGATACGATGCGCAACGTGGCCGATTATCTCAATAACCCGCAGATTCTTCAGTCGATCAAGAAGATCATGGAAAGCAACGAGGCTTTGAAGCACGAGATGGAGGCCATCCGCCGCGAACAGGTGGCCGAGTGGGCCGCGAAGATCGTCGATTCTACGCCCGAGCGTGGCGGGATGCGGCTGATGGCTACGCAGACCGATCGCCGGCCGGATTTCATCAAGGACCTCGCTTTCGCCGTGCGTTCGCGTTCGAAGAATATCGTACTGGTGATCGGATCGATCAATGACGGCAAGCCGACGCTCACCGTCGCTTTGGGCGACGATATCGTGGCGCAGGGAGTCAATGCCGGTGTCGTGGTGCGCGAGGCGGCCAAAGCCATCAACGGCGGCGGCGGCGGACAGCCTTTCCTGGCGACGGCGGGCGGTAAGAACCCCGATGGCATCCAGGCGGCTATCGACAAGGCCGTAGAACTGATTGTGGAACAAGTAAAGTAATGTTTCGGATGAGTAATCGCAAAGTATTGCTGATGATCCTCGACGGTTGGGGCATCGGCGACGGACAGAAGGGGGATGTCATCGCACAGGTGCATCCTGCCTATATTTCGGAAATGACCCGTAAATACCCTCATGCGCAGTTGCGTACGGACGGCGAAAACGTCGGCCTGCCCGATGGGCAGATGGGCAATTCGGAGGTGGGGCACCTCAATATCGGTGCGGGCAGGGTAGTCTATCAGGATCTGGTGAAGATCAACCGGGCCTGCCGCGACGATTCGATTCTGAAGAATCCCGAAATCGTGAAGGCGTTCGAATACGCCAAATCGAACGGGGTGAGCGTGCACCTGATGGGACTGGTTTCGGACGGCGGAGTGCACTCGTCGCTGGATCATCTGCTCAAATTGACGGACATCGCCGATAAATACGGCATCGAACGTACCTACGTGCATTGCTTTATGGACGGCCGCGATACCGATCCGTACAGCGGCAAGGGATTCATCGAACGGCTGGAAAAGCACATGCGGGAACGATCGACGGGCGTCGTGGCCTCGATCGTAGGCCGTTATTACGCGATGGACCGCGACAAGCGTTGGGAGCGTGTGAAGGTGGCCTACGACCTGTTGGTCGAGGGCAAGGGCGAACATTCGTCCGATATGGCGCTGGCGATGCAGAAGTCGTACGACGAAGGGGTGACCGACGAGTTCGTGAAGCCCGTCGTGCGGATCGACGAGGACGGCAATCCGATCGGTATGATCCGGCCGAACGACGTGGTGATCTTCTTCAACTACCGGAACGACCGGGCCAAGGAGCTGACCATCGTACTCACACAGGAGGATATGCCGCAGCAGGGCATGCACACGCTGCCGCTCTACTATTGCTGTATGACGCCCTATGACGCCAAGTTCGAGGGGCTGCATATCCTGTTCGACAAGGAGAACGTGGCCGACACGATCGGCGAGTATGTCGCCCGGCAGGGGCTTTCGCAGCTCCGTATCGCCGAAACGGAGAAATACGCTCATGTGACCTTCTTCCTGAACGGAGGCCGCGAGGAGGAGTTCGAGGGCGAGGACCGCATTCTGGTCGCTTCTCCGAAGGTGGCGACTTACGACCTTCAGCCCGAGATGAGCGCTTACGAGGTGGCCGACAAGCTGGTCGGGGCACTCGACAGGCAGAAATACGATTTCATCTGCCTGAATTTCGCCAACGGCGATATGGTGGGGCATACGGGAGTTTATGAGGCGATCGAGAAAGCGGTGAAGGCTGTCGATGCGTGTGTGGCCAAAGTCGTCGAGGCGGCCCGTCGCAATGGGTACGAGGTCGTGCAGATCGCCGATCACGGCAACGCCGATAATGCGGTCAATGCCGACGGCACGCCCAATACGGCTCATTCGCTCAATCCGGTGCCGATCGTCGTGGTTTCCGACCGCGTGAAAACGGTCCGCGACGGTATCTTGGCCGACGTAGCCCCTACGGTCCTCGACCTGATGGGGCTCGAAAAGCCCGAAGCCATGACAGGACATTCGCTGGTGAAATTTAAGTAGGGGAACTCTTATAGATGATATAGAGCGGATTCTATATTGATTTTGATTTGCACTGAAAAACATCTGTTTTTCAGTGCAAATCTTTTTTAGAGGATTCGGGAGGATTTATTCCCGAATATTTTGTATTTTTCATAAATGATGTTATATTCGTGAAGGGTATTTTTTTGAATTTTAATTTAATGCCTATGAAAAAGTTTATCTGTTGCGTTGCGGCGCTTTCGGCATTGATCTTTTCGAGCGGTTGTGGCGACGACGAGAAGCAGGTCGAACCGGTCGATGAATATTGGATCGAATGGAAAAATGAGAGCGATTATCGAATCGATTTCTTTTATGTAGAAGGAGGGTATCGGTGGCATGACGGGATTAATCGTGGAAAGTATGTTTCCGTGCGGGTGTCCGGCTCACCGGAAGGTTTGTCGGACTATATTGAGGACCGAAAGATGGGGCTGTGGTATGAGCAGTTTGTCGTCGATGGCGAAACGTATGCATATATGGAAAACTACGACCCGTCGGGGTCGGGTAATTCCGCTGTGCCAAAGGGTTTGCAGGACGTGCAGCGCTATACTTTGGTAAATAAGGAGAAAAACGGTAGTCTGGCTTTGGTTTGGGTTTATACTTTCACCAATGCCGATTACGAGGCGGCGAAAGCCCGGGGTGCGGTGCATATTACGCTTGGGGAAATTTAATTTTTAGGAATATCAGGCATTTGATTCTTCCCGGAAGTCGGATTCGATTTCCGGGAATTTTCTTAAAAGATTCAAGAAACGAAGTTGTATTTTCGAATATTATCTATTACTTTTATAATGAAGTCAAATCAGCCTGAATTTAAATTATGAGAAAGATTCTTTATTTGTGGATGATTTGCGTCGTGCTGTGCTCTCTTGTAAGTTGCAATGACAGCGACGATAAAACCTATTCGTCCTATGTCAGCCGGTTCGTGTGGGAGAATAGGTGCAATCATAGGATCGAATATTTCTATGTAGAGGGGTGCATCACGAGATCCCAGGGAATAAAGTATGGAGAGCGGGCTGTAAAAGAATTGGAAGGACCTTCGCCCGTGGATTTGCAGACTTTTCTCGACGGAAGAGAAACTCATGTTATCTACGATTCTTTTACAGAAGGAGTTATAATTTACTGTTATATGGAAAATTATTATCCGTCGGGACTCGGAGAAGTTGCGGTTCCGAAAAGTTTGCAGGATCCCGATCGTTATGTTTACAAGGCTTATGAAGAGGGGGATAAATACGTCGTGGAATGGACTTATACATTTACCGATGCGGATTACGAGGCTGCCAGGGCTCGCGGACCGGTGCGCATCGGAATTGTTTGATTCATAACAGAAAAATCGAAGAAAACCCCGGACTGAACTTAAGTTCAGTCCGGGGTTTTCTCATTCGGTCGCTTCGGCGGCGTCTTACTATCGCTGTTCGGCCAAAAAGGTTTCGATATTCCGTTCGATGCAGCCGACCAATGTTTCGAGTGCTTCGACCGGGGCCCAGGCCGTGTGGGGCGAGAGCAGCAACCGGTCGGGGTCTGTTACACGCAGCAGGGGGTTGTCCGGCGACATCGGCTCGCGCGAGAAGACATCGATTCCGGCACCGGCCAGCCGCTTGTTGTCGAGCGCATCGGCGAGGGCCTGCTCATCGACGATGCCACCTCGGGCTACGTTGATCAATAGGGCCGAAGGTTTCATCAGGGCCAATTCCCGGGCTCCGACGAGGCCGCGCGTGCGGTCGTTCAAGGGAGCGTGGATCGACACGATGTCCGACCAGCGGAGCAGTTCGTCGAGCGGCATGGCGGGGTAGGGTTCCTGCCGTTCGACACCCGAAGTCGAAGTATAGGCGATCTGGCAGCCGAGGGCTGCGGCGACTTCGGCGACCTTGTGCCCGATGGCTCCCAGGCCGATGATACCCCAGCGTTTGCCGTAGAGCTGGTGGAGCGGCCGTCCGAAATGGAACGGAGCGTCGGATGCGGCGTATTCGCCGCTCTTGACGTAGCGGTCGTAGTAGATGCTCTGCCGCAGCAGGGCGATGGCGGCACCGATCGTCGTTTCCGTCACCGCATGGGTGGAGTAGCCGACAGCGTTGCGGACCTCAATCCCGCGTTCGGCGGCGGCTTCCAGATCGACGTTGTTCATACCGGTAGCGGCGATGCAGATCAGTTTGAGCTGCGGCAGCACCTTGATAGCTTCGGCCCGCAGGGGGACCTTGTTGGTGATGACGATGTCTGCGTCGATACAACGCTCGGCTATTTCACCGGGCGTCGTTTTTTCGTAGCCGGTATAATTTCCCAGTTGCTTGATGCGGGAGAGGTCGATTCCTCCCAGGCTGTACTCATCTAAAAATACGATATTCATAGTTGCGGTTTTATTTCGGGTCTTGTTTCGGTATGTGCATCCGCCGAAGCAGGGGCCTCGCCGAATAAGACCATCATTTTTTGTACCATTGTCTGCGGATCCGTGGTGGTACCGGGTACGGGAAACGGAGGTGTTTCCGCAGTTTCCGGTACGGATCGGGATTGCCGGGGCCTCGACGGAACAGTCGTAGGTTCCGCGTCGCAGCCGGCGGGCTTGTCTCCGGACCGGACACGGGCGATCTCGTTTGCGGACTGTATCGTCCATCTGTCGTGACCGGCGGATTACGGAGCTGCCTCGGCTATGCTTGTTCGCATCGTTCGCCGCTGTTTTGCAAAGATACGAATAAGCCGAGCGCAAAAGCAATTTTTATTTGCATTTTGCCGAGGCGGAGTATCTAAGACGAAGTCAAAGATACGAAAAGATGGACACTAAGCCAAACTTGGTTGAGTTTGTCCGATTCATATCTTAAAAACAAAGATACTAAAAGCCGAGAGAAAACGGGAATTGTTCCCGTTTTCCGAGGCGCAGCCTATTTAACCGAGGCTATGTCAAAGATAATAATATTTCGAAAAACGGATCTAACCGCTTCTGGATGGTCATAAATCCGTTCCGACAGCCGTTTGAGCGGTTTTCTTGTACGCGGGACGGCTGTTGCGGTCCGCTTACAGCTCTCCGATCACTCCCCGGACGACTACCGAGGCGCAGCCTATGCCGAAGAGGGCGGGCAGGTAGGAGATCGTGCCCGTGTTGGATTTCTTGTTCTGTTCTTCGCAGAGGATCGTCGCGCCTTCGCGTACCGGTTCGGCGGAGAATACGGCTTTGAAGCCGCTGCGTACTCCGGCTTTGTGAAGCCGTTTGCGCAGCATGTGGGCCAGCGGGCAGTGGTGGGTGCGGGAGATGTCCTCGATTTCGAGCCGCGTGGGGTCGGTTTTGGCTCCGGCGCCCATCGAGCTGACCAGCGGCAGCGAACGGTCGAGGGCGCCCTTTATCAGCGCCAGCTTGGGCGAGAGGGTGTCGATCGCATCGACCGCGTAGTCGAACCGTGCCGAGTCGAGCAACAGGTCGGTTTCTTCGTCCTTGATGTATTTATCGACTACGTGGAGTTCGAGTGTCGGGTTGATGTCCCGCAGCCGCTCGGCCAGCACCTCGGCTTTGGGCCGTCCGACGGTCGAGTGGAGGGCCACCAGCTGGCGGTTGATATTGGTCGGATTGACCGTGTCGGCATCGGCGACGGTCATGCGCCCCACGCCTGCCCGGACGATCATCTCGGCGGCATAGGCGCCCACGCCGCCCAATCCTACGACCAGCACGTGGGCCGCACGCAGTTTTTCGAGTTTTTCCGCTCCCAGCAGGAGCTCCGTTCTTTCGAGCCAGTTGTCAGTCATCGTTCGAATATCTCTCTGTAATTGCGGTATATCGCGCATTTCAACAGTTCAGGGTCGAGGTCTTTCGCTTGGGCGATCCGGCGGTAAATCTCCTCGATCGGCACGTCGCTTTCGTCCGTTTCGGCGAAGAGGTTTTCGACCGGCGTGCGCCGCAGGGCTTCGACCGTGCGGGGTGAGCGGAACGTCCGCTCCCCGAAGGAGAGGTAGTAACCCTTCTTTATGGCTTCGGCCGCCTGCTGGGACGATCCGATGAAGCCGTGGAAGATCACCGCCCGCAGTGCATGGGGAGCCAGTTCGCGCATGACCGCTTCGAAGGCCTTCACGCAGTGCAGCACGACCGGTTTGCCGAGCCGTTCGGCCCAGTCGAGCTGTTCGCGGAAAATCCGGAGCTGGGCCTCCCGGCCGACCGTGCCGGCATAGTCCAGGCCGATCTCGCCGACCAGATCGACTTCGCCGAACCGGGGGACGATCTCTTCGATTCGCCGTGTTTCCGCCTGCCAGGGATGAATCCCTGCGAAAGAGGGCTCCAAAGCCTTGCCGGTGGGACGGTGCGTGTGGATATCGACTATGCTGCATTTCATAATGCGGATCGCTCTAAAAAGACAAAGTTATGATTTTTCAGTCGATTAAAAAAAATCAGGCTGCTCTTTGCTGTTCGTATCGGAAAAAATCGTATCTTCGCACGTGTGTTATTACGCTAACAAACATTGCCTGGAAATCTCAATGCAAAATAATTATCTGTAAAACAACCATTTATTAATCATGTCGAAAATCATTACATTACGCAAAGGTCTCGACATCAATCTTCAGGGTAAGGCCGTGGAGAAGCTGGTCAAATTGCCGCTCGCTCCCGAGTACGCCGTGTCGCCTCTCGATTTCGAGGGTGTGACGCCCAAGTTGCTGGTGAAAGCCGGCGACCGGGTCAAGGCGGGTACCCCGTTGTTCTTCAACAAGTACAACGAAAGGGTGGTTTTCACCTCGCCCGTCAGCGGTACGGTTTCGGCGATCAATCGCGGTGAGAAGCGTTGCATTCTCAACGTGACGGTTCAGGCCGATGCGACCCAGACGTACGAAGAGTTTGCCAAGCTGAACGTGCAAACCGCTTCCCGCGAAGAGATTATCGATCTTTTGCTCAAGTCCGGGCTTTGGCCCATGATTATCCAGCGGCCTTACGGTATCATCGCCGATCCGAGCGACACACCGAAGGCCGTTTTCGTTTCGACGTTCGATTCCGCACCGCTGGCTCCGGATTACAATTTCGTGCTGGCCGGTGAGAAGCGGAACCTCGAAACGGGTATCGAAGCGATGCGCAAGCTCACTTCGGGCAAGGTCCATCTGGGCGTGCGTGCCGGTGCGGAGGGCGAAATGGCATCTTTGAAAGGGGCCGAAATCCACACGTTTGCAGGCAAGCATCCGGTAGGTAATGTAGGCGTTCAGATTCATCACGTCGATCCGATCAACAAGGACGAGCGGGTGTGGACGGTGAATATTCAGGATCTGGCCATCATCGGCCGCCTGCTGAACGAAGGGCGCGTCGATAGAACCAAAGTCATCGCGGTCGCAGGCTCCGAGGTGAAAAATCCCCAGTACTATCGGCTTATCGATGGTGCTCCGGTGGCTTCGGTGCTCAAGGACAACCTGAAGCCCACGGCCCACAATCCCCGCATCATTTCGGGCAACGTGCTTACGGGACGCAAGACCCCGGCCGACGGTTTCATCGGTTTTTATGCAAACATGGTGACGGTAATTCCCGAAGGCAACCACTATGAATTGCTGGGTTGGGCGATGCCCCGTCTGAACAAGTTTTCGGTTTCCAGGGCCTATTTTTCATGGCTCTGCCCGAAGAAGGTTTACGACCTGGATACCAATCTCAACGGCGGCGAGCGCCCGTTCGTGGTGACGGGACTGTACGACAAGTACCTGCCGATGGACATCTATCCCACCTACCTGCTCAAGGCGATTCTTGCGGGCGACATCGACAAGATGGAGAACCTCGGCATCTACGAGGTCGTCGAGGAAGATTTCGCGCTCTGCGAATTTGTCGATCCCTCGAAGATCGAGATGCAGCAGATCATCCGGGACGGTATTAACTTAATGATCAAGGAGGCATAACGATGGGAGGTTTAAGAAAATTCGTAGATAAAATCAAGCCGACCTTCTCCGAAGGCGGCAAGCTTTCGTTCCTCGCATCGACTTTCGATGCGTTCGAAACGTTCCTTTTCGTGCCGAATACGACCACGAGCAGAGGAGCCCATATCCGCGATTGCAACGATATGAAGCGTACGATGATCGTGGTGGTCGTGGCGCTGATGCCGGCCTTGTTGTTCGGTATGTATAATACGGGCTACCAGGTGGGCATGACCGGCTGGGCAGCCTTTTGGTTCGGTTTCCTCAAGGTGCTGCCGATGATCGTGGTTTCCTATGTGGTCGGTCTGGGCATCGAGTTCTTTTTCGCCCAAAAGCGCGGACACGAAGTCAATGAAGGTTTCCTCGTGTCGGGTCTGCTGATCCCGATGATTATGCCGGTCGGTACGCCGCTCTGGATGATCGCGCTGGGTACGGCTTTCGCCGTCATCTTCGGCAAGGAGGTCTTCGGCGGTACGGGTATGAATGTCTTCAATCCCGCGCTGGTGGCGCGTGCATTCGTGTTTTTCGCCTACACGCCCTTTATTTCGGGTGAGAAGGTCTGGTTCGCCGACGACGCTGTTTCGGGTGCTACGGCCCTCGAACAACTCGCTACGAGTGGTACGATGAGTTATTCGACGGCGGACGCTTTCCTGGGATTCATTCCCGGCTGCGTGGGCGAAACCTCGACGCTGGCGATTCTGATCGGCGCAGCGATTCTGCTCTTTACGGGCGTCGCTTCGTGGCGCACGATGTCGTTCGTCTTTATCGGCGGCCTGGCAATGGGATACTTTTTCCAGGCACTCGGCGTGAC
>OKTL01001428.1_pt1 | contig 10274 bp, 10 predicted proteins | sample 1606211 | NCBI WGS metagenome assembly OKTL01 (sample SAMEA3879538, study PRJEB24766) | human gut metagenome | biome: human-associated habitat; feature: feces | place: USA | collected 1985/1987 | reverse complement strand
CTATCAGAGTGCCGACCGAATAGATTATAAACGCCGCCACCCATGCAATCAGGCACTGCCAAGCGACAACCGCCGCCGCCCATTTGGCGCCAAGTTCACGCTTAACGGAAGCAACTGCGGCAACACAAGGAGTATATAAAAGGCTAAACACAAGCAAGCTGAATGCCGCCAGCGGAGTAAGAACAGCCGCAATACTTCCTCCAAAAAGAACCTCAAGGGTGGAAACAACGCTTTCCTTCGCCATAAAGCCGCAGATAAGAGCCGTGCAAATTCGCCAATCTCCTATTCCAAGCGGCTTAAATATCGGCGCAATAAAACCGGAAACAGCAGCCAAAATGCTTTGCGAAGAATCCTCGGTCATATTAAATTTAAGGTCAAATTTTTGCAGAAACCACACAACAACCGTTGCGATAAGAATAACGGAAAAAGCCCTTTGCAAAAAATCCTTTGCTTTTTCCCAAAGCAACTGAGCAACATTTTTTGCACTTGGCAATCTGTAATTCGGCAGTTCCATAACAAACGGCACCGGTTCGCCCTTAAACAATGTTCCTTTATAAAGAAACGCAGCCAAGATGCCCATTAAAATCCCCAACAGATAAATAACAGACATTACAAGCGCACCTTTTTTTGGAAAAAACACACTTACAAAAAACGAATATATCGGCAATTTTGCACTGCAGCTCATAAAAGGAGTAAGAAGAATCGTCATTTTTCTGTCTCTCTCGCTTGTAAGAGTGCGTGTTGCCATAACAGCAGGCACAGTGCAACCAAAGCCTATAAGCATAGGCACAATGCTTTTTCCTGACAAGCCGATTTTTCTGAGCAACTTATCCATAACAAAAGCCACCCTGGCAATATATCCCGTTTCCTCCATCAATGAAAGGAAGAAAAACAGTGTAACGATAATCGGCAAAAAGCTGAGAACACTGCCTACACCCGTAAAAATGCCATCAACAATCAAACTGTGAATAACCGGATTTACATTGGCTGATGTAAGTGCGGAATCCGTGAGCGCACTGAGTTTATCAATGCCCAGCTCAAGCAGACTTTGAAGTCCGGCGCCGATAACATTAAATGTAAGATAAAACACTGCCAGCATTATTGCAATAAAGCAAGGAATGGCTGTGTATTTACCGGTTAAAATCCTATCTATTTTTTCGCTTCGAATTCTTTGCTTGCTTTCTTTCGGCTTGATAACTGTTTTTTCGCAAAGCTGTTCTATATAAGAAAATCTCATATCTGCGATGGCTGCACTGCGATCAAGCCCACGCTCTTTTTCCATTTGATCAACTATTGATTCAAGCATATTAAGCTCGCTGCTTTGCAATTTCAGGCGATCAATAATAAGCTTATCACCCTCTATTGCCTTTGTTGCCGCAAACCGAACGGGAATTTGAGCACTTTCCGCATGATCCTCTATCAAATGAATAACGGCATGTATGCACCTGTGCACGGCGCCGTCATGATCTGTTTTGCTGCAAAAATCCTGCTGCAAAGGCTTTTCCTGATATTTGGCCACATGGATTGCATGGCGCACCAGCTCATCAACGCCCTCATTCTTGGATGCCGAAATCGGAATAACCGGCACACCGAGCATTGACTCCATTGCATTAACATCAACAGAACCTTGATTGCTTGTAACCTCATCCATCATATTAAGCGCCACAACCATTGGCGTGTCCATTTCCAAAAGCTGCATTGTTAAATAAAGGTTTCGCTCAATATTGGTTGCATCAACAATGTTTATTATTGCCTTCGGCTTTTCATTCAGCACAAAATTGCGGGACACTATTTCCTCGCTGCTGAAAGGAGACATCGAATAAATACCCGGCAAATCCGTTACAAGCGTTTTCGAATGGCCTTTAATAACACCGTCTTTTCTGTCTACCGTTACACCGGGAAAGTTGCCTACATGCTGCTTTGCTCCGGTAAGCTGATTAAAAAGAGTTGTTTTTTCCGCAATTTTGATTTCCAACCAAAGCATAGGTAAGGACAACATCATCATCAAGCGGTTTTTCATCCTTTTTGGAATGATATTTGCCGCCCTCGCCAAAACCTGGATGATCAATATTTTGCTCTCTGTTTATACCCTCGTGGCTGCGGCTTCTTTTTGCTATAGGCTCAATTTCTATTTTTTCAGCCTCTGCAAGGCGGAGCGTAAGCTCATAGCCGTGAATTTGAAATTCCAAAGGATCGCCCATGGGGGGCGGTTTTTACCAAGGTAATTTCCGCGCTGGGAACCATGCCCATATCAAGAAAATGCTGCCGAAGCGCACCTTGACCGCTGACTTTGGTTATAACGGCACTTTTTCCAACCTTTAATTCATTAAGCTTCATAATTTCCCTCTTATAATATTTCAGTACCCTTTTTCAACATAAAAATCATCATAAACAAATCAAAAAATAAACAATACAACAATTGTTTTCCGAAAAACTTTAAAAATATATTAAATCAACAGCAACACTTATTTTGCAGTTGATTTTATTTCACCGGCAGACAAACCGGTTAATCCGAGCCGAGAGGCACCGTTTGCTCAAAATGCGGAGCATAAATTTTCATTTGCGGATTGTTTTATTACCGAATTTGTGAAGCTTTATTTTAAGAAAAGACAAGGCTTTCGCCCTTTTGAAGCGAAAGCCTTAAAACAGTAAATTTAAATATTTATAATTTCAACACACGGCATTTTGCATTTTTACTGCTTATTTTGCACTGTTTGCAATTGCCTGATCAATAAGTGCATTAAGAGTTTTTGACTGCTCTGCCGATGTGATTGCACCTACAACCTGACCGACGATGTTTCCGTTTTTATCAACAACATAAGTTGTTGGGAAGGAATAAAGACCCGAAGTGAATTTGCCGGCTTCACTGCTTGAATCAAACCAAAGGTTTTTATAGGTTACTCCCTTTTTATTCAAAATATCCTTTGCTTCGGAAATAGCCTTGCTGTCGCCGTCAAGCGTGAATGAATTGATGCCGACAACAGAACCGCCTTTTTGAGCGAGTTCTTTGTTTAACGCTTCCAAATCACCAAGCTCACCGACACAAGGATTGCATGTTGTGAACCAAAAATTTACAACCGTTACCGTATTATTTGCAAAAAGCTCGCTGCTGTTAACATCATTGCCATCAAGGTCTTTTCCCTGAAAGCTCGGAAACTTTGTGAGATCTGATGTATTGCCGCCCGTCATGCCTGCGGTTGCGGCATCAACACTGTCGTTTTCCTTAGGCTTACTTCCGCAACCCGGATATTTTTGTTCCAAAACCGTAAGCTTATTTTCAATTTCTTTAATTTGCTCTGCAGCTGCTTTAAGAGTTTTAAGTTCTTCGGCAGTGAAGCTGTCTTTTGCACCTTCGATTGTTGAAAGCAGAAAATCACCGTAATTTGTGCCGTCTTCAATCATGGAAGTGTTTTTATTTGCAGAAAGAAACACTTTTTCCCAAAGCTGAGAATTATTTGTTAGAATATCGTTTTCCTTTTGCATGAGCTTATTATAAAGCTCTGTTGCCTCATCGGCACTGCCGGGCTCCGTTGCCATTAAAGAGGCGATTTCGGAATCGGTGCCCTTGTTATTGTCTTTGCTTGCCGAACAAGCCGCAAGGCCGATTGCAAACACCAACGCCATTATAACAGCCAATATTTTTGATGTTTTTGAGATTTTCATAACTATTCCTCCGTTTTATTATTTAATTCGTTTTTCTTACACGGCGCCGTATTCCCGCCTATGTTTTTTGACGGCATTCCAAAGCCGTAATGAAAGCTTAAAGCATCCGTTGGGCAGGCGGTTATGCACTTACCGCAGCGTATACACTCGGTGTGATTGGGTGATTTTGTAATATCAACATCCATTTTGCAAGCCTTTGCGCATTTTCCGCATGAAACGCATTTATGCTCATCAACCTTTATTCCAAGCAGGGAAACTTTATTCATAAGCGCATAAAAGGCACCGAGCGGGCAAATCCATTTGCAAAACGGGCGATAAAACAAAATGCTTAAAACAACCACAACAACCAAAATTATAAGTTTTTGAGTAAACAAAGAGCCCAAAGCGGAGCGTATTCCCTCATTAACGGCAGAGAGCGGAATTGCGCCCTCAAGCACACCCTGCGGGCAAATATATTTACAAAAGAAAGGATCGCCCATGCCCACATCATTTACAACAAGCGCCGGAAGCAAAACCACGGCCAAAAGCAGAACGGCATATTTCAGATACCTTAGAGGTTTAAGCTTTTTTGTTGAAAGCTTTTTGCCCGGAATTTTATGCAGCAGATCCTGCAGCCAACCGAACGGGCACAAAAAGCCGCAAACAAAACGGCCGAGAATCACACCTATCAAAATCAAAAATCCCGTTATATAATATGAAAAGCTGAATTTTGATGAGCCCACCACTGCTTGAAATGCGCCTATAGGGCAAGCGCCCGATGCAGCCGGGCAAGAATAGCAGTTTAAACCGGGCACACAAACAGCCTTGCCTTTACCCTGATATATTCCGCCCTTAAAAAAATTAGGCAAATGTATATTTGTTGCAAGGGCTGCGCAAGCCTGTATCAAGCCTCTGAAACGGCTTATAAGGCGAGATGCTTTTTTCTTTTTCTTTTTCTTATCCAATTCCTATACACTCCAAGCACAATCTTATTGCCTTACTTAATACGGTCTCAACCTCGCCTCTCATTGCACCGCAGCAAACCATAACCGCACCTGCAATCAGCAAGCCGCCCTGAGACAAAGCTTTTTTTAACTTAAACAACGTGATCACTCCCCTTCAAATTCCTTTGTTGAACACATCTTACCACAACAAGCATAAAATCTTTGTTAAGAAAAGAAATTTAACAAAGACTTTATGCCTTTATGATATAATATCATCACGAAGCGATTTTTGGCTTTCAAACGGTGCTTATTGCATATATAACAGTTTGCCCTGCAATATTTATTGTGCAAACAAGCCTTGCTTTGTGATATAATATAAATGCTCTAAAGCCAAAACCCTGTTAGGAGAAACATAATGCATATTTTAGTTGTTGAAGATGAAAAAGCTCTTTGCGACACAATTGTTCGCAGCCTGAAGCGCCTTGCATACAGCGTTGATTATTGTTACGACGGAAAAACGGCAACGGAAATGCTTGCCGTTGAAAATTTTGATCTTGTTGTGCTTGATCTTAATCTTCCCGATACAGACGGAATGTCCGTGCTTAAATCCCTGCGAAAAACAGATTGCGAAACAAAAGTGCTTATCTTATCGGCTCGTTGTGAGGTTGCAGATAAGGTGGAGGGATTGGACGCCGGCGCAAACGACTATCTGACAAAGCCTTTTCACTTAGATGAGCTTGCTGCAAGAATTCGCAGCCTTACGCTAAGGCGCTTTACTCAAAACGATGTTGTTTTAACCTGCGGAGAACTTACATTTAACACCAAAACACGCACGGGCGCCGTGTGCGGGGAAGCTCTCTCTTTAACCAGAAAAGAAACGGGAATACTTGAATATCTAATGCTTAACCAAGGGCGCCCGATAAGCCAAGAGGAGCTTCTTGAGCATGTTTGGGACAGCAGTGTTGATAACTTCAGCAATTCAATAAGGGTGCATATTTCGGCTTTGCGAAAGAAATTGCGTGCCGCCATGGGATATGACACCATACATAATCGCATAGGTGAAGGCTATGTTATGGAGGAAAGAAAATGAAAAGGCTATCTTTACAATGGCGCATAACCATAATGACGGCTATTTTAATATGCATAACATGTGTGCTGATGAACTGCTTGATAGGATATTCCGGCAAACATTATATGGATTCAATAGGAAACGGCATTTCGGCTTACAGTGATATTGACGGCGGCGAGCCCGGAGCATTTGACCCGCAAAGCGAAAATATTGATAATGAGGTTACTATTATCGTAAGCGGAGCACAGCAATCCTTCGGCACAACAAATTGGTATATAACGGCGGCGGTTACTCTGCTTGGCGGCGTGCTTGCATATTTCGTAAGCGGCCGTGCATTAAAGCCGCTTCGCAGCTTTGCCGCTCAGGTTGAAAATGTGCAGCCGAATAACCTTGCGGATATGGAAATCAGTGAGGATGTGCTTCCTGAATTCAAGCAATTCAGCAAATCGTTCAACAGCATGATCAAGCGGCTTGATGAGGGCTTTTCGGCGCAGCGCCAATTCACGGGAAATGCAGCTCATGAATTGCGAACTCCCCTTGCGCTGACACAGGCGCAAATTGAGCTTTTCGCCGCAGAGCATCCCGATGTGCAGCCGGAAACGGCAGAATTTTTAAAGCTTTTGCAAGAGCAAACCGAGCGAATGTCTCAAATGACAAAAACATTGCTTGAAATGAGCGAGTTGCGCTCTGTGCCCTGCAACGACAGAATTGAGCTTGCCCCAATGATAGAAGAAATCATAACCGATCTTGAGCCGATTGCGGAGGAAAAAGGAATTGCCCTTAATTATGACGGCAACGGCACAATGATCGGCAGCGACACATTGATTTACAGATTGATATTTAACCTTACGGAAAATGCCATACGGTATAATCGCACAAATGCGCAAGTGCATATTTCCGTTTGCGATAATAAAGATAAGATTTTGATACGTGTGCGTGATAACGGCCACGGTATACCGGAACAATACAGAGAAAGTATTTTCCAGCCTTTCTTCCGCATTGATAAATCACGCAGCAGAGCGCACGGCGGAGTAGGCCTTGGATTATCGCTTGTTTGGGAAATTGTGTTGCTCCACAAGGGTGAAATAAAAATTGAAGAAAGCTCGGATAACGGCACGGTTATGCTTGTAACACTTCCAAAAGAGCAAGCTTAATTGCATAAGCATAAAAAGCGCCTTGCATAATTGCAAAGCGCTTCATCAACTGTATTAAATTTGAGCATAAGAAAAGCGCCATACTACTGTATAGTGCTTTTTAAATTAAATCATCTGGTATTAAATTATCTGTTTTCAAATCTGTGGTAACCTTCAAGCGGGAAATAATATGCGATTTTCTACATTTGTTACACCACAAAATAGCATACCCATAATCCCCAGAAACCTTTTTTGCACAATAGTCAGTATCTTCACTACCACAAAACGGACACACACCGACAGTTCTTGTCTTTGCGAATGTTTCTATATTACCAATCCAACCATTCATATTATTTCACCTCTTTCTTAAGTCGTTCAAAAACTTCATCTTGTATATTATATGCTTCTTTTTCCATATCAGACAAATGTTCTTGGCAATACTTTTTACCATATTTTCTTGACTGTTCAACATGACATTTTTCATGAATAATTGTTTTTATCAATTCTTCTTCATCGACAAACGCATTTGGGAACAAGTCAATCCTGCCTATATTATCGTAATCGGTTGAACCATATAAGAATGTTGCTAACATACTTTCTGATCTTTGAATTTTAATCGTCGAACCACTTATATCATAATTATATTTATTACACACTTGTTTTACAGCTTTTTTCTGCATTGGAACTTTCAGTCCTGAAAATGCACCTGAATTTTTTTCTTTTCTATCAAAGTTCCTAAACATAATTGTATCATCATAATTTAACTTATTCAAGTATTTTTCTTTCCATTCTTGATAATTGCTTGCTTTGATAATTTCACCTGTTTCATTATCTCTGCGATACCGACCACCACCCTTTTCAACATACCATCTCGGTACATCGTCAAGAATACAACGACAATTACACCTTTCAGCTGCAGGAGCACCCGGCTCTTTAGGATACATCAAGCCGTTTGAAAAAGGTTCTTCAAGTTCTCGCCACTCTTTATCTACAAGCCTATGCGATTCTCTTGTTTTGCCGTCAAGGACTGCATTCCATTGCTTAACGGTATCACACCCCATTTGCCTTGCACGATAAGCACAATCCAGATCTGCTTCACACTGAATTCTTCCGCCCGCAGTGCGTGCAATGCGAATAGCACGCTTCATTGATGACTGCCCAAGCGCACTGATATTTCTTGCAATATCGGCATACACCATGCCGGTTGAAAAGCCCCTTTGCAACTCCGATATAACATTTTTCTTCAAAGCTTCTGTGTTTTCAGTTAATCATAAAATCTTAAACAATTATTTAACTAAATAGATTTCCATAATCAGCAAAAAGAGCTATCGGACTTGATGTCTGATAGCTCTTAATCTTTTGTGAATATTATATTATTGCCAAAATGTTGCCATTTTGATTTGCAAAACTCTTGAAGCCCTTGTAAATAGGGTGATTATCGAGATTGCGGAGTTACTCCCACTCGTTGCCGAAAGGCTAAACTTAACGCATTTTGTTTATAAAATGTATCGTGTAGTCTTCGTAATATTTTGATAATCCATATTATCATACCTGTACGACGAGAATTTATCATTTTCTTATCAGGTGCGATAAAACCGCTGGTTGCAAGAAAAGAATAATCGCAACCGGATTGGTTTTACAATTCATATTATACTTGATTTCTTTTTGTTTTGCAAGATGTATTTTAATTTTACGCACACATTTCAAAAAATGTGCTTAAAATTTAATTGATTTTTTTAGTTGTCTCAGGTATAATAAAATCAACACACAATTACGTATTCGCTGTGCGTGAATTTTTTAAGGAAGAGGGTGAATGAGTGAATCTTCAAGAGCGAGCAAAAGAAGTGGTTGTAGACAATAATGGCATTGCAAAATCTGCCGACTTTGTTGCTGCCGGAATCAGAGCTGTTGATGTCGTAAACCTGTGTAACGCAGGCTTTCTTAACCGTGTACGACACGGATACTATCAGCTTGCCGAACAAGGTGTTTCTTCAGAAGAACAATTGCTTGCAACACTCATCCCAAAAGGAATAGTTTGTGTTGAATCTGCGTTGTTTCACTATGGTTACAGCGACTTTGCACCACGAAAATGGTCAATAGCTGTACCTCGTTCAATGTCAAGAACAAAGCTAAAAATTGATTCGCTTGCTATTCAACCTTATTATATGCAGCCTGAGTTGTATGAACTTGGGAAAATCACTGATAACTTCAACGGGGTTAAGCTGCCTGTATATGACCGTGAGCGAACAATATGTGATTGTTTCAAATATCGTTCAAGATTAGATAACGAAATTTTCAACAAGGCTATTAACGCTTATGTAAAAGACGACAAAAAGAATCTGAATAATCTTTCTGCTTATTCCCAAAAATTGCGTGTGTATAAAAAAGTTACCGAACTGATGGAGGTGTTGCTGAATGGCTGATATTGCAGCGTCTGTGCTTACTCGATTAAAGAATAAGGCGCAGGCAAGTGGAAGAAGTTATCAACTTTGCTTACAGCTCTTTTGTCAGGAAGAATTTTTGCGCAGACTTGAAAAATCAAAATACGCAGAAAATTTTGTTCTCAAAGGCGGATTGTTTATCTATTCGCTTACCGAATTTGACAGCAGAGTAACGGTCGATGTTGATTTTTTGCTTCGACAAATGCCGAACACTCCTGAACAACTGCGAGCTGTGCTTGAAGAAATTATCGCAGCACCTACTGAAAATAGATTTGTTACATTTGAGATAACAGATGTTGCTCCCATTGCTGTTGCAAAGAAATACGCCGGTATCGGTGCATCGCTTGTTGCACATATCAAGAATACAAGAACACCTTTCAGCATTGATTTCGGCGTTGGGGATGTAATTGTTCCAAAGCAGGAAAAGCGAAAAATTCCTACACAGCTTGACGATTTTGCTTCTCCGACGGTAAATACATATTCCCTTGAAACAACCATTGCCGAAAAGCTTGATGCAATTCTTGATTTAATGGAATTTTCAAGCCGAATGAAAGATTATTATGATATTTACTATCTTGCCAATAAGTTCGATTTTGACGGTGGAACGCTGACAAAAGCACTTAAAAAGACTTTTGAAAATCGTGGACACGCCTTTATGATAGAACAATTTGAGCAGGTTATGGCTTTTGCCGAAAATGATGCAATGCAAAAGAAATGGAAAGCATTTTGCAGAAAGATAGATATTAAAACCGATGATTTTAACACAGTGCTGAAAACAATAAAAGAGTTTTTGGTAGAGCCGTTTATGGCGACGGTTGAAAATAAAGAATTTGAAGAAAAATGGACTGCCTCTGATGGCAGGTGGATGTGATAGGAGAACAAAAAATGGAGCTTAAAGATATTTTGAATTTAATAGCTATATTTATAATTCCTGTAGTTGCTGTTATAGTTGGACAACATTTACAAAATAGAGCAGAAATAAGAAAAGATAAAATGCACATTTTTAAAGTACTTATGACTTCCCGAATATATGGTTGGACACAAG
>OKTL01001422.1_pt1 | contig 10332 bp, 7 predicted proteins | sample 1606211 | NCBI WGS metagenome assembly OKTL01 (sample SAMEA3879538, study PRJEB24766) | human gut metagenome | biome: human-associated habitat; feature: feces | place: USA | collected 1985/1987 | reverse complement strand
GTCAACACAAAATAAAGGCTTATTTTTTGGGCAATTTGCTATCATAATGATGCTTTTTTGTATCTTTTGCAAGAACACCGGAAAGCACAAGAAGAGAAATTAAGTTTGGAATGGACATAAGGCCGTTTGCGATATCGCTGACAGACCATGCAATATCAAGCGCAACCGTTGAACCAACGAAAACAATAAGAGTGAAAACAGCTCTGTAAATATAGCAAATCCACTTCTTTTTAAAAAGATATTCAAGTGCTTTTTCGCCTTGATATTCCCATCCGAGCATAGTTGAAAAAGCAAAAAGCAAAATACCGATTGAAACAACCACGCTGCCAATTTTTCCGAGAGTGGATTCAAATGCCATTAACGTTAAATCGGCGCCCGAAATAAGATTGCCGGAAGCATCAACCGAACCGAGAACTCCTGTTGAGGCGATTGCAAGGCCGGTGATTGAGCAAACGATTATCGTGTCTATAAAGGTGCCGCACATATTTATGTAGCCTTGATTAACATGACTGTCTGTTGTTACGGATGATGCCGTTATGGCTGCAGAACCGAGACCTGCCTCGTTTGAGAAAACGCCCCTGGCAACGCCGTAACGAACGCTTTGCATAACAGATGCCGTTATTGCCCCGGAAAGACCTCCGGCAACGGCTCTTCCTCCGAAAGCCATTGACCAAATCGTGGCAAGACCGGCGGGAACATTTTTTATATTTGCAAATATTACAATTAAGCCTGAAACAATATAAAAAACAGCCATAATCGGAACAAGAACCGAAGACACCTTTGATATTGATTTTATTCCGCCGAAAATAATAAATGCAGTGAACACTGCAAGCGCAATTCCGGTTACCCAGGTTGGCACGGAAAAAGTTTTGTTCAGAGAAGAAGAAATTGAATTTGCCTGTGAAAGATTGCCGATTCCGAAAGAAGCAAATAAAGTAAACACGGCAAAAAGAGCAGCAAGGATTGCGGCTATTTTCTTATTTTTAAAACCGTTTTTAATGGTATACATCGGCCCGCCGCACATTTCGCCGCTTTCGTTTTTTTCTCTGTATTTTATTGCAAGCGCACATTCTGCATATTTTGTTGAAATACCGAATGCTGCGGCAATCCACATCCAAACAAGAGCACCGGGGCCTCCGAGCACCATAGCAGTTGCCACACCGACTATATTGCCGGTTCCGATAGTACCTGCCAGCGCTGTCATCAATGCTGAAAACGGCGAAATATCACCGTCTCCGTTATCGGTTTTTCTTGATTCGGGGCTAAAGGCTGCCTTAAGCGATTTAGGCAAATAACGCCACGGCAAAAATCTAAGACGCACCGTGAGAAAAATACCCGTACCAACAAGTAAAACAAGCGTTACCGGACCCCAAACAACATTATCTATTTTTTCCAGAATCTTTGCCAAAGTATCCATCTGTATCCTCCTATTATGAGATTACTCAGCGCTCATGCCGCTGAATTGGCTGTTATAAAGATTGAAATAAAAGCCCTTATCCGCAAGCAGGGATTCATGAGTTCCCTTTTCAATTACAGAGCCGTTATTCATAACAAGAATTAAATCCGCATTTTTAACAGTTGAAAGTCTGTGCGCAACAATAAAAGTTGTTTTACCTTTCATAAGTTTTTCAAATGCCCGTTGAATTTTTATTTCCGTGCGTGTATCTATACTTGATGTTGCTTCGTCAAGTATAAGCATCGGCGGATCAACAAGCATCAGCCTTGTGATGCACAAGAGCTGCTTTTGGCCTTGAGAGAGATTACCGCCGTCTGCGCCGATAAAAGTGTTATACCCATTAGGAAGGCGCTTTATAAAAGAGTGTGAATGCGCTTTTTTAGCAGCTGCAACTATTTCATCCTGCGAGGCATTCGGTTTGCCGATAACAAGATTTTCTTTTATTGTTCCTGATTTCAGCCAAGTATCCTGAAGCACCATTCCGAAAGAAAAACGAAGGGATTTAACATTTATGCAGCCGTAATCAATTCCGTCAACACTTATGCTGCCGGCATCAACATCATAAAACTTCATTAAAAGATTTATAAGTGTGGTCTTTCCGCAACCCGTTGGCCCGACTATTGCAACACGCATGCCACTGTCTACATCAATATTAAGGTTTTCAATAAGCTTTTTATTCGGCAAATAACTGAAATCAACATTTTCAAGTTTAATCTTTCCGCTTGGATTATCAAGCTTAATGCTTTTTTCGGTGTCCGGCTTTATTTCTTTTTCTTCTATAAGATCAAGAAGTCTGCCTGCACAGGCAATTGAATTTTGAAGTTCTGTTACAACTCCGCTTATCTCATTAAACGGCTTTGTATATTGCGTTGCATATGCAAGAAAGCTTGAAAGAATGCCGACTGTTATATTGCCTTTAACTGCCATTATTGCACCAAACAGCGCAACTGCCGCATAGACCACGGAATTTACAAATCTTGTTGAAGGATTTGTGATTGAAGAAAAGAAAGTGGCTTTAAGAGAGCATTCTGCAAGGCGATTGTTTATTTCATCAAACTTTTGCTGATTTTGCTGCTTATGACCATATGCCTGAGTTACCTTTTGATTTGTTATCATTTCATCCGTAAAAGAGGTTTGTTCTCCCCTCGTTTCACTTTGAAGTTTAAACATATTATATGTTCGTTTTGCAATAAATCGGGCAATAAAAAACGAAAGCGGAGTTAAAACAACAACAACCAAGGCAATCCAAAAATTGATATAAATCATAAATGCAAGTGTGCCGATTATGGTTACAACACCCGTAAACAGCTGCGTAAAGCCCATCAAAAGGCCATCTGCAAATTGATCTGCATCCGAAATAACACGGCTGACGGTTTCTCCGTGAGGATGGCTGTCTAAATAAGAAAACGGAAGAACCTGAATTTTTGAAAAGGCTCTGTTTCGCATATCACGAACAACATTAAAGGTTATCCTATTATTAGAAACATTCATAAGCCATTGAAGAATTGCGGTTATGCAAACCAAAACGGCAATTTGAACAAGATAAGGCACCATTGAAGCAAAATCAACATTACCGGCGCCGACTATGCAATCTATTGCTTTGCCGACAAGAATAGGCACATAAAGCGCAAGCAGAGCCGATGCAGCAGCGCAAACAACAGAAAGAAGCACCAAATATTTATATTTGCCTATATAGGAGAGAACTTTTCTGATTACGCCCTTTTTCATACTGCATCCTCCCCTCCGAACTGCGATGCATAAATTTCCTTATATACATCACAATCGGCAAGCAGCTGCTTATGAGTTCCGCAACCTACGCACTTACCATCATCCAAAACTATAATTTTATCGGCAGCCATAACAGAAGATGCACGCTGACTTACTATAAAAACGGTAGGATTATAATCAAGCTTTGCAATGGCAGTGCGCATTGCCGCCTCTGTTGCAAAATCAAGTGCCGAAGAACTATCGTCAAGCACGAGTATTTCAGGTTTACGAACAAGAGCCCTTGCAACTGCAAGCCTTTGCTTTTGCCCTCCCGAAAGATTGGCCCCGTTTTGTTCTATTTCGGCATCGAGTCCGCCTTTTTCATTAACCGAATCAAGGATCTGAGCCTGCGAAAGTGCTGCAAGCATTTCTTCGTCAGACGCCGATGCGCTGCCCCACTTTAAATTATCTCTGACAGTGCCTTTAAACAGCGCTGCTTTCTGCAACACAAATCCTATTTTAGATTTAAGCAAATCATCATCTTGAGCTTTAACATCAATGCCGTTAACGTACACGGTTCCGCAAGTGGCATCATAAAAATGCGGAATAAGCGAAACAAGGCTCGTTTTGCCGCTGCCGGTGCCGCCGATTACGCCGATTACCTGACCTTTCTCGGCAGCAAAACTAATGCTGGAAAGTGATTCCTCAGCAGCATTTTTATAAGTTAGAGAAACATTATCAAATTCCACGGCATTACTGTTACAAACGCCGGAATTATCATTATGGCAAACCGAGCTTTCTATTTTAAGAATGCTTTCTATTCTGCCGGCACAGGCAAGTGCTTTTGTGATTGTGATAACTATATTTGCAAGTTTTATCAGCTCAACGAGTATTTGACTCATATAGTTATACAGAGCAACCACTTCGCCTTGAGAAAGTCTGCCGGAATCAACACGAATAGCTCCTGCATAAACAAGCACAATTACGGCCACATTTATAACAATAAATGTAAGCGGATTCATAAGAGCGGAAATTCTGCCGACTGCCTTTTGCATGTGAGAAAACAAAGTATTTTGCGTTTCAAATGATTCGATTTCTTTGTTTTCCTGAGTAAATGCACGAATAACACGGGCACCGATAAGATTTTCTCTTGTTTTTAAAGTAATTGAATCAAGCTGATTTTGGATTTTTTTATATCTTGGAGTTGTGTAACCTATTATCAAAAAAACAATAATGAAAAGGACGGGAATGGCAACAGCAAAAACAGTTGCGCATTTAACGTCAACCGTGAATGCCATTATCATTGCACCGAAAACTATAAATGGGCTGCGCAGAAGTAAGCGCAACGCCATGTTAACTCCGTTTTGTACCTGAGCGGTATCATTAGTCATAACTGTTACAAGCCTTGATGCCCCTGCCTCATCCATTTCAGAGAAAGAAAGAGATTGAATTTTTGCAAACAAATCAGAGCGAACATTGCGCCCAAAGCCCGTTGCCGCCTTAGCCGCAAAGTATTGAGCCGTTATGGCTGCAACCATACCAACCACCGCAAGCAAAACAAGCAATGCGACATCTGCGATTATTTTGTGATAATCTTTCTTCAGAATGCCGTTATCTATAATTGAAGCAACAACAAGCGGAACAATGAGTTCAAAAATTGCCTCAAGCATTTTGAAAAGCGGAGCAAAAAAAGATTCTTTTTTATAGTCCTTTAAATAAACAAGCAAGCTTTTCATAAATATACCTTAAATCATAGCAAATTCATAAATATTTATTATTTCATATAATATAATATCATCGTTATTGTGTCAACAAATAAGAAAAAAATTAGTGCATTTTGCATAAGATTTATAATAAAATTTCTTACTGCCAACCCGTTAAAACAAAGCATATGCCGTATAGTATTACACCGAATAGAATTAAAAAGGCTTCGAGAAGCACTCAAAGCAAAAACAGTTACTGTTATAATAAGTTAAATTAGGCAACTGCATAATAATTCACGCCGCCTTAAACGGCGTTGCAAACATCCTATTGTAGCAAGCAATAAAAAATGCGGCAAGCCGTGCCTGCCGCATTTGGTGCGGAAGAAGGGACTTGAACCCTCATGAATTTGCATTCACTAGAACCTGAATCTAGCGCGTCTGCCGATTCCGCCACTTCCGCATGAAAAACACCTTAAATTTTTACACGGCTAAGGAAGCCGTGGCGCACTTGCACACAAACCAAGCGGTTTGCCGCAATTTGCAACAACGGTATATTAACACAATCATCTTGAAAAGTCAATTGCATTATACTATAATTGTTTTATAAAACTTTAATGAAGGCAACAAAAATGAAAAAAGCAATAATCTGCATCATATCGTTTTCCGCCGCTGCATATACGGCTTGGTTTATGCATTTCGGAAGCTTGACCGCAAATTCGGGAGCACTTTCAAAAACAGGCCTCAGGCACCCTGTTCTTTTTGCCGTTTGGGGAATATCGGCATATGCCGCACTGCTCATAAACGGAATCTACATATATAGCAAAGGCACAAAGAAATTCAAGTCGTTCTTTATTAGCTTAGGAGCAATTGCTTTTGTAGGAATGGCATTAACATTGATATTTAAATTTGATTATGATTTACGGCTGCAATATTATTTACACTGTGCAGGCTCTCTTGTTTTTTCGGTTTCGGCCGGAACGGCAATATTCTTTCTGTTTTTAATCAATTTTAAAAAGAATTTATTCTATGCGTTTCTTACGGTGATAATAGGCCTGATCCTTTTAACTGCCTGTATATGCCTGTTTATTTTTAAAGAAAATGCTTTGATTGAGGGCTTACCCGTAATATTCGCACTTATTTCAATGCCTTGTGCAATTCTGCACAAACGCAAAACTAAGGAGCCGTTAAATGCTGCATAGTGATTTACAAAATTTAAACAAAATACCTTTTCATATGCCGGGACACAAAAGAAATCCTAAATTTAACATCATAGGCAGCGAAGAAGACATAACGGAAATTGAAGGATTTGACAATTTACATTACGCAACCGGCAGTATAAAAGAAATTGAGGACTGCCTTTCCGAATTTTATTCTTCAAAGCGTTCGTTTCTTCTTGTTAACGGATCAACCGTGGGTTTACTTTCCGCCATATTTGCCATTACAGATGACGGCGACAAAATTATAATTGCAAGAAACTGCCACAAAAGCGTTTATTCGGCCTGCTTATTACGACATTTGAATGTTATATATGCCGAGCCTGATTATGATGAACTCCACGGAATATACACTCGAATAACTCAAGAAGAAATTGACAGACTGACAAAACAGCATCCGGATGCAAAAGCAATAGTTGTTACAACACCGACATACGAAGGAATAACAAGCAATATAACCGCAAATATTCCGATTATCGCCGACGGTGCACACGCAGCCCACTTTCCGTTTGGAAGTTTTCCGAAATATCCTGCTGCAGACATTGTTATTTCAAGCCTTCACAAAACTTTGCCGGCACTTACGCAAACGGCTGTTGCAAACATATATAAAGATGCATTTACGAACAAATTTAAGTTTTATGTTGACATCTTTGAAACAAGCTCACCAAGCTACATTTTGATGGCATCTGCATCTAGATGCTGCGAATATCTGAAATGTTCAAAAGAGGATTTCAACAATTATTCAAAGATGCTTGATGATTTTTATAACAAAACAAAGTTGAATCATTTATCTTTTTTACCGGCTGACGACAAAAGCAGAATTTGCGTTTCAACAGCAAAAAGCAACATAAATGCGGCGCAGCTGTGCAAAATTTTGCGAAACAAACACAAAATCGAACCGGAAGCCACATATATCGAACACATAGTTTTAATTTCAACAGTTGCAGATGATGAGAATGCTTTAAATGCATTGTCAAAAGCTTTAACGGAAACAGACAATGCTGTTTCCTCCAAAATGCCAAAAATGCTGCAAAAGCCTCCATGCGGAGATGAAATTCGCCGATTTGAGCTTCCCGAAAAATATGAAGCAACGCCGATTGAAACATGCGAGGGAAAAACGGGAGCGGAATTTATTTTTGCCTACCCTCCCGACATTCCGCTGCTTACTCCGAATGAAATAATAACACCGGAGCTTTTATCAATCATTTCCGAATTCAGAGAAAACGGCACGGAACTTGTTAGCGATTCAGGCTTACTGATTTCCAACTGCATATTGACAAAAGCGGAATTATAATATAAAATATATAAAAAAATGAAATGAGGTTTTCGGTATGAAAAGAATCAATACTTTAAGCTCTCGCAATCTTTGCGAATCCGCTAAAAACGGCGGCTGCGGCGAATGCCAAACTTCTTGCCAATCCGCAAGCAAAACATCCTGCTCAGTTGCAAACCAAAAGTGTGAGCAGCTTAAGAAATAATTAAATTGATGTAAGACTGCGGCGGTATAACTACCGCCGTTTTTCTTTGGAGTAAATATGATACATTCTTATAAAATGAAAGGTTATAATATCATTATAGACCAAAACAGCGGTTGTGTTCATTCCGTTGACGAGGTTGCTTATGATATTATAAATATGTTTGAAACCGAACCGAAAGACAAAATCAAGGCTTACATTCTTGATAAATATGCAAACCGTGAAGATGTTACGCCTGATGACATCGACCTTTGCTTTGAAGATATTGAAGCATTGATAAAGGACGGCCGCCTTTTTGCAAAGGACGCATTTGAAAATTCTGCTCTTGATTTTAAAAAACGGCAAGGCGTGCTTAAAGCGATTTGCCTGCATGTGGCACACGATTGCAATCTTGCCTGCAAATACTGCTTTGCCGGCAAGGGTGAATATGACGGGCCAAAAGGCTTAATGAGCTTTGAAACGGGAAAAAGAGCGCTTGATTTTCTTATTGAAAAAAGCGGCACAAGAAAAAATCTTGAGGTTGACTTTTTCGGCGGAGAGCCGCTTCTTAACTGGGATGTTTGCAAAAGACTTGTTGAATACGGCAGAAGCATAGAAAAAAAGCACAACAAGAATTTTCGCTTTACGCTTACCACAAACGGAGTTCTTGTTGATGACGAGGTTATTGAATTTTGCAACAAAGAAATGGGAAATGTTGTGCTTTCGCTTGACGGAAGAAAAGAAACTCACGATCGCCTCAGAACAACCTGCAACGGAAAAGGCTCTTATGATTTAATAGTTGATAAATTTAAAAAATTTGCAAATGCCCGCAATCAGGCAGATTACTACATGAGGGGCACCTACACGCATTACAACACCGATTTTTCAAAAGACATTATCCATATGGCTGATTTGGGCTTCAAAGAGCTTTCAATTGAGCCTGTTGTTTGCGATCCTGCAGAGCCGTATGCTCTTAAAGAAAGCGATTTGCCTGTTTTGAAAGAGCAGTATGAAATTCTTGCAGACGAAATGCTGAATAGATACAGAAAAGGAAACGGATTTACATTTTATCATTATATGATAGACTTAAATTCCGGACCCTGCATCGTTAAAAGAATATCCGGCTGCGGAGTCGGCACCGAATACATGGCGGTTACACCAAGCGGCGAGCTTTATCCGTGCCATCAATTTGTTGGCGATGAAAGCTTTACTGCAGCGGAGGCTGTGCCGCAAATGCATATCACACAACAGGAAGCGTTAACGGAATATATGAATTTGGCTGTGAATTACACAGAAAACGAATTGAATGTGCCATTATGCTTAAAGTTGCTGAGGCTGAAGAAAAGCTGAAGGTTGAATATTAACTAAAAATAAAATCGGCAATCTGTTTATTGCCAATGAATTATTCTTGATATATCATTAAAAATAATCATGAAAGGTGCGTGGATTTATGGACAACAAAGAACTATACAAAAGCAAGCTTGTTTCGGCTGAAGAAGCAATCTCCCACATCAAGAACGGAGACAGAATAGTAACCTCTTTCGGCTGCTGTGAACCGCTCGGAATAGAAAGAGCACTTGCAAATAATTATATGAATTATAGTGATTTGCAAATATCAAACATGCTTATTATCGGTGACACACCATGGGTAAAGCCTGAAATGAAGGGCCACATCACTTATAACTCATTTTTTGCATCAAGAACAAACAGAGATGCGATTTCAAAAGGCATTGCAGACTTTACAACGAGCAATTTTTATGAAATCCCTACGGTGCTTAAAAATGTTATCAAGCCGAGGGTTTCAATAGTTTCTGTTTGCCCGCCGGATGAAAACGGATATGTTTCTCTTGGCACAAATATTGATTATATTGAGAGCACTCTTTCATACTGTGAATTAAAGATAGCACAAGTTAATAAATTCGTGCCGAGAACACACGGTGCCGCAATAAAGCACATAAGTGAATTTGACTATTTCGTTGAAATAGACGAGCCGTTACCTGAGGTTCCGTCCGTAAAGCTTAGCGATGTTGAAATTCAGATTGGCAAAAACTGCGCAGCGCTTGTTAAAGACGGCGATTGCCTTCAGCTTGGCATCGGTGGCATTCCGGATGCGATTTGTGAAGAACTGAAGACCAAAAAGAATTTAGGATTACACTCTGAAATGGTTGGCGACGGTGTTGTTGATTTGCTTAAAAGCGGTGTTATAAACAATTCTATGAAGCAAACACACAAAGGCAAAACTATTTTAGGTTTTGCTTTCGGCACAAGAAAACTTTTTGATTATATTGACGATAATCCTGATGTTGAAATGTATCCGATTGAATACGTTAACTATCCGCCGAACATTGCAAAAAACGACAACTTTATTTCTATAAATTCATGCCTGCAGGTTGATCTTATGGGGCAAGTAGTGGCAGACACAATAGGACCAAAGCAGTTTTCGGGCGTTGGCGGCCAAGTGGACTTTGTAAGAGGCGCAACAATGAGTAACGGCGGCTTATCCGTTATTGCCATGACCTCTACCACCAAAAATGATACCATTTCAAAAATAGTGCCAACAATTACTCCCGGCTCTGCAGTAACAACAACAAGAAATGATGTTAACTGCGTTGTTACCGAATACGGCACTGCAATGCTTAAAGGCAGAACGCTTAAAGAAAGAGCAAGAGCGCTTATCAAGATTGCTCACCCAAAATTCAGAGACGAGCTTTGCAATGCTTTTGAAGAAAAATTTAATGAAAAAGCGTTTTAACTAAAGATGCAATGTAGTGTTTTTTAAATTATATAATTATTCCTTT
>OKTL01001419.1_pt1 | contig 10347 bp, 8 predicted proteins | sample 1606211 | NCBI WGS metagenome assembly OKTL01 (sample SAMEA3879538, study PRJEB24766) | human gut metagenome | biome: human-associated habitat; feature: feces | place: USA | collected 1985/1987 | reverse complement strand
ATTAACGTAAACTACTGCTCCTGTCAGTTCCTGTTTCACTTCAAATTCTATCTGCAAAAAAATCTGTATAAGTTTCTCTAACCGTTCTTTATAATTAAAATAAAAATCTTCAATAGCCTTTGGTGTTCCTCCATAATAGAACGAATCCTTATGATTAAAAATATCTTCATTTAACCGAGTATCATTTATTTTGGAAGAGTATACTATATTTTTTTCCTTTTCAAAGGTAATTTGTTTCACATCAAATTCGCGATTCACTGCATCAATAAAATAATACTTCCGCCTGTCACCGTTCTCTATGACGCCTTTTAAAACATCCGATTTACCACTGGAATTATCCCCCAATAAAATGGTATCTTTATATGGCAATTGTTCACCAATCATTTTTTCACACAAGTCACTGACCATAGCCTGATAACAAGTCATATATCATTTTCCACCTTTTATTCATATTTGTGCGTGAAAAGGTCCGCGCATTCATTGTACTTTTTATTCCTGCATCTTCAGAAATGTCATTATATATTTCATCCGTAATTAATACATTAATATGTGTTTTTTCTAAAACCACAAAAATCCCTTCCGTAATCAAAACCTTATTAAAGTTTTCACGGCTAATATCTAATCTACAAAAGAATTTTTCTAAACTTTCCTGATATTCTTCGACTTCTTCTGACGTAAAATAAAATGCCTGCTCCGTAAAAGCATCAATAAACTCTTTGATTTTGATTGTACCAGAATCTCCTTTTATTTGAAAATCCATTCCATCATATTTCACAAACTTTTTCATAGCACAAAAACGATATAGTTTTTCCATATCATCATATTTGTCACTCATATGACCATACAATTTTCTCCATTTGAGATCATTTCGATTTATAGCATCTATCATTTTGCTAAATTTGCAAGGATATACGCCATTTCTCATTTCCTGATCTGACAAGCGTGTTCCACCATTATTAAGGTTTGTGAATATTTTGTGCAGTGTAGCTTCTGGATTATCTATCATTGATGTTTTTATTTCTACAACCGAAATAGTAGTGTAATCAACTTTTCTTTTGATGTCTTTTGGAAGTGTCGCATAGGTAATATCACATTTTTCCTTTCCAAAAATCATATAAAACTTCGTTGGAACAATATCGTATTTCTTTGCAAGAGCTTCTTCAAAATTACTTGTGTGATCAATATCCAGTTCTCTGTAATCAAATACGTTTTGTTGCGTATCCGCAAAAAATCTTCCAATATAATAAAAATACAGACTCATCACTCTCTGCTGTCCATCCAAAATTTCAAGCTGTCCATTTTCATTTCGGAATGCATAGATTGGTGGAATTGGTAAATCCCGAAGGAGGGAAGTCGCCAATTCTTCCACCTGTTGCTTTGTCCATCGATATTTTCTCTGATACTCAGGTATTACAAACAAATTATCATGTACCCCTTCTGCTAACGCCTTAAATCCCATATCTGTTTTATATTGTTGAATACTGATTTTTCTATATATCTCATTTAAGGAAGTTTCTATTAGTTCATTTTCCTGTGTCATATATTCTCCACTCTTTATTCTTAATATTTACAGTTTCAGTTTATTTACCATAGTAACACACTTTAATCATATCTACCACACCCATTCCTGCCGAATCTCATTCATTTCACACTCATCTGCCGCAATCTCTTTCCAGCGCTGCACGCCTTTTCCCCCGCTTGTCTCCGGCATCTGATACATCCGGAACGCAAGAGACATGCATGCTTTTCGGGCATGCAGAATATCTTTGGCCGGCATATCACAATCCTGCTCGACTCGCAGAATATCTGCAAGCATTTCCAGACATGCATCCATGTGGTTCTGGTTGTCGCGTTGCCGTATGATCTGACAATCTGCATAAACCAGATTATGAAGAAAGTATATCGCAGACACCAGCCCCGGTGTCTTTCGGTACCGCAGGATATTCAGGAATTCATTCAATAGGACCTGTGCCTCCTCTGCCGTGGGATGTGCCATAATATACTGATAAGCTGCAGTCTGTGCCCCTATCGTAAGTTCTTTTTCAGAAGATTGCATTTCTTCGCAAACGGATGCTGCCAGAGCATCACTATTAGCTATCTGAATTTCCAGTTCTTTGATGCTGATATTATACGCACACATTTCCTGCAGCATTGATTGTAATTGTTCGGATACAAGCGTACTTATCATACCTGTATTGCGACACAACGCAGCGGCCGTTTGCTCTATTTTCTGTGCCCGGTTCCTAAATTCGTCTGCTGTAAAGCTCTCCGGGCGCACCTGTTCTAGTTTTCCTCTTAAAATACACCAATATGCCTGCATATCCTGTAGAAGCTGTTCCGTTTCCTTTTGGCTCCAATATCCCGGTTCCATATTTTCACAGACCAGAACCAGCTCATCCAGATAAGGGATTTTTCCCATTGTACTTCTGCATCCCTGCTGATCTTCAAACTGATCCTGCAAACGCCTCGATAGAAACCATTGTTTAATAGATTTTACTGGAATATTTGCATCCAGACACGGTAATTTTTCATAAGCAAACAGGTGCAGATCCTTTCCCTCCGGAAGCCCTGTTGTCTCTGATACATAATGCCAAAGTAATGCAGCATATGCCTGCTGCTGTTTTTCATCCAATAGCTGCAGACGGTACAAAGTTTCCAGACGAAGCACTTTGGTTCTCCATTCATATCCTGCCTCAGACGGGATTTCCAGTAACCATGCTATAGTTTCTGGTCTTACAATACACTTTCTCTGCAACGGACCGATATCTTCTTTCCGGAAATAATAACTGAAAATGTCAATTCCATCCCCATGTCCATGCATGGTCTTGTGCTCTACAATTTTTGTCTGCAGCATTACGTCCAGCATTTGTGACTTCTTCGCTTCAGATACATTTTCCATAATTCCAACACCCAACTCTGCCATCGAAAATGATACCGGAAGTTCTTCTGATTCCATCAATTGTTTTGCAAGCAATAAAGCATCTTCCTGCTGTGCATCTGGGCATCGGCTCATAAACCGGATCAGCAGTTCGGGAACATTTGAGAATATCTGTGTAAGAATTCCCCCTGCCTGTGGACGTTCCTGATCCGCCATTTCTTCCATATTGTCCGAAAGAGCATGAATCAGAAATGCAACCATATTTCCCGCTACATCCGGTGAAAGTGTACACAGCCATGCGCGATCCACCAATGTTTCGATCGTTCTGCTGTAGCACCCACGACACAGCAAAAATAATCCAAGGTAATCCATCTGTTCCAACACTGCTTTGATCCATGGCTGTTCCAAATCTCCCAGCAGTGTGACATACCCACATTTTAATGGTAATGCCAGCTTATCCAACAAGCGGTAAAAATGGTATGCCGGTTCACATGCATTGCCCGTTCCCTGTATGATTGTACGATATTCCTGATTTAACGGAAACGCTTCTCTCTGCTCGTGCTTGCGCACATGCCAGCGAAGCAATTTATGTTGCACGTTGTCTTTCCACATTTCCCAGTCAAACAATGCACAATTACTATCTATATCTTCCTGTATCCGATGAATTTCTTGTAAATGAATTTCAAATTTCTGCGTATAATCCCATTTTCCCTGTACACAAAGCATATATAATTGCAGAATACTCACTCTGAGCGTTTTGAAATACAGTCCATTGCTCCCATTCGATATCTCTGCGTCCTGTATATCCTGCATAAGCTGCTGCAATGCAGGAATCACACTTTCTAGTTCATCCAGTTCCGCCTGTAGCCCCAATATCTGCAAACGCTGTTCATAATGTTCTTTGTCCGGGTGACAATGGGCAATTGATCTTCGCATTGCCGGAATTTGTAATCTATGATACTCCTGTTTTGCTTTCTCTAACTGCAGATCTATGGTTCCGTTTACCCCATAAGCCTCATACGCTTTCAGTCTCGTATAGATATTTTTCCACGCTTCTGTTCTTCCCTCCTCGCGATATACACGAAGCAGTACCTGACCAATATAAAACCATTTCTTTATATTTTCTGTTTCATATATCGCAGATTCGTGACTCCAGCTTTTGATTTCCTTTTCATAATAATTGTCCCAGATTATGGACAAGTGATGGATCTCATAATCGGAATACAAATGCATACATTTTTCGTAGCGCCATGCAAGTTCATATGCAAACAGAAACATCCGATTTAAATCAACAAATGTATGGCTTTGCAACAGTCCTTCTTCTCTTGTTTTGCTGCTTAGTTCTGCGCATATGTTGTAGGGAAGAATGTACCACCCCGGATAAACATTACGTTCTTTCTTCCATGCTTCAGTAAGCTGACTGATATCTTTGTACCGGTTTTCTTTTGGTCCAAACAGTCCTTCCACCTGTTGATCGGATAAATCCCATTTGGCTATTTGCCCTATATCCGTCGGACCATTCTGCTGCATGTTTTTCTCTGTCTCCGGTCTCTTTTCTGTCTCCATCCTCTGCTGCAGACGTTCTTCCTGGTTCTGTCGGCTCCCCATATCAATGATATTTTGTGTCGCACGCTCTAACCGATCCATTCGGCTGTTCATTTGTTCCATTCCCTGACCAATTTCTTCAAGCCGTGATCTTCCATAAATTTCCGGCAGAATTTTACGGCATTTGTCTGTTACAATCTCCACAAAACGTTGTTTACTCGTTTTTTTATTATCCTCAGACATAGCACTCCCATTGACTAAGTTGTCGACACAGATCACGAGTCTCTCCAACCACGTGTAATCATCTACCGGGCGCATGTGTTTTGCCAGTAATTTCATATTTTCTTCACAAAATATAACATTGCGAAGTTCCGTTTCTTCGGTTCCATACCGCCGAAACTCCCTGATTTGTTTTCCGGCATCCACAAAAATTTGGGTAAACTGGTGTTCATTCAAAAATTTTAATCCCATTGTAACCGGGATTGCCTTCCAGTCTCCTGTGCATATTTGTTTTATGATTTCTGTTTTTGTATCGTCCATGGGTATTCTCCCTTATTTATGGTCTTTTATCTTTTGGAAATCATTTTTTCAATCGTACTCTTTCCGTTACAGTTCACAAGTCACCCTGCAAACTGTAACCGCTCATTTTGGCAGTTTACCCTTCCTGCTTCAATCTGCTCATCGCTGATTGAAACTCCCCTCTCGGATCAGCAATTAATATCTCCAATTCATGAGACGTTCTCCAGCAATTCACAGCTTCTACAACGTCAAGCATGATCTCCAATGCCTCACGTAGCTCATCCACTGTCACAATAACAAAATTATCCCCCGGATATCTTGCATCATAATAATAGTCTTTAAGTAATGCCAGATCCTTCCTCTCTAATTGTAAGGAAGTATCCACCCTTTTAATCTCATCGTATAAGGCACGCAAATTATGGGATGACATTAGTTTTTCAATTCCAGTACAAACCAGTTCTGCCACAGAGTTCAACATTTTTTCTGCAATTTGCTGTGCCGAAGCTGCAGCCGGATTGCAGTATACAGGTGACACTGCATCCCTTAAATACCAGAATTCATTGCACGCAATAGAATAATAAGAATTTGCCTTTATCATATTTTCAACTCCTTATAATCTCTTCTTAACTGTTGTGTAAACTTTGAATTATCATGTTCGAAATACTGCGGTGTTACAAAAACCACATCCGCATGCAACATCTCGAGTTCTTCCCGCAAGGCTCCCATCATCCATCTTTCCGGTTTTTCCGGAACTATGATGCAAAAGTCGATATCACTGCTGGCCTTATAATCATTTCTCGCGTAGCTTCCAAAAATCCCAAAACTCTGATATTTGATACTCGAATTTTTAATAATATCTACGCACTTGTTCAACCGGTCTTTAAAATCATTTTCAACAACAGGTGACACGTACGGCATCCCTAAACCTCCACTCTTTCTATTAATCTGTCCTATCACAGTTTCTACAGATTCTACCATTTTTTATTCTTCATGATATCTTCTATCAATTATAAGTTATGCAATTACCCGGGACACAAATTGGCGATTTTTCCCATTCTGATGCTCAAATTGAAATTCGAATTCCAATGTAACTTCCGAACTGTTCACCATATTATTTTCCCCTTCAAAATATACATAACCATCAAGAGAAACATCAGCTTCCAATATGCCTCTCACAATCGTACATGTATCATCCTCTTCCTGTTCTACCCGGACAACTTTGACATTTTCTATTTGATCCAATTCTGCATAGTCAACATATGTCTCAAACGCTTCATCCAATTCCTGACCTTCCATGTTCATAACAGAATCGTCAATTTCATTATACAAGTCATCCCAAAATTCGTTTTCTATGATTGTAGCGACCAGATTTCTATCATATTTCACGTATATCAGTCTCCCTGTGTCAAAAAATATTTAATTGCGTCCCAATAAGGTGGCAGTTCTTCTGAACATTCAAATTTTTTCAATTCCCGCTGTTTTTCTTCTCCATTCAACTGGAACACATTAAACGTCCATAAAGCGTTTTCTCTGGCACGACATAAACGTTTATCATTCAGGTTCAACTTTGTAATTGTATACTCAGCTGCCTCATCTGTCTTTTCCGCCGGCTGTATTGTTCCATCCTGCTGATATCGAAAATGACTTTCACAATCCTTCTCCAGCGGAGAAATCATCCGCTTTGCATCAAAATTATTTTCTTTTTTATGCCCACAGTGCCTGCGATTGTCTCCATTACAAGAAGCATGAAGATTATTATAGGCCAGAGATAAATCCTGATTTTGTGCCTGAGGTCGAAAATGTTCCACATGAAAACTATTCTTTTGTACTTCAGTCTCTGTATTTTTAATATAAGAACAACAATAGCAGCAAAGATGTCTCTGTTCTGCAAGCAATGCATTCTTTAATATTTGCAGCTCCTTTTCATGCCGGATATCCTCATACCCTGCTTCTCTTTTATGCTTATTCTTGAATTTTTTCTTCCACCGGCTTACTTCTTCTGGTTCACCTGTCTTTTGAATATAAATCATAAAAACTTTATCGCCCTTTTGCAATCAAGATTCTTGCACGCACAACTTTCGTATTCTCTTCCGATGTCATCCATGCAAGCTTATTTACAAGTTTTTCTGCCTCATCATATGCTTTTTCATTCAGATACACATTTATTTGCTCTAAGAGTTCCGTTGTCTTCCTGTTATATACTTCGGTATCCATGTAATCTTCCAGAATTGTATTGACATCCCAGCCGTTCATCGGCTCCATCGGTTCTGCCAAAACCAGATGCGTTTCTGCATCTTCATGCAAACGTATTACCTGTATATTTTCATCCACAGACTCCAGCACTTTCGGAGCATGTGTGGAAACAATAAACTGAATATTTGGAAAAGTATTCTGTAAAGCCGGAAAAATCTTCTCCTGCCACTTCGGATGCAAATGCAGATCAATTTCATCAATCAGCACAATGCCATCCCCTTCCAACGGATTCTCCCTCTTCGGATTTGCAATTGCCAGCCTCCGGCTCAGATCGCCTACCAGTGCGATTACACTTTTTTCTCCTTCTGACAATTGATAAAATGCCAATTCCAATTCTTTTTTGATGACAATAAGTTCCGCATCTTCTTCTGTTACTTTCACACGAATTTCCGAAAATCCATCTCCCAATGCGTTTAATATAGCTTTTTTTACTGCATGTAACTGTGGATCTTCTGCATTCGGCGTTTCCACTCGTATACTGTTTTCATATTCCTGTCTTCCCCGGAACCATTCAAAAAATAACCGGAAATTGATCACTCCTCCAAATGCAGAATCTCTCCACGCATCCAGCTTCCCTGCTGCTCCTGTATAACGCCTTCTCAATTTACGTGTTTTTTCATTATAGCGGTCAACTCCATAAAACACATAAACAGGAATATTTTCATTATTTAAAGTAAACTCTTTCTGTGGTGTTTCCGTGTCATCGTTTTCATACTCTTCTTCTGTTTCCAAATAATCTCCCAGATACTGTTTTCGAATATATTCCGAAACTCTCTTCAGTTCTTTGGAATTATGCAGATTTTTCCCCTGAATTCTTTTTCGGTAATAGTGAAAATTATTTCCCTGGTCTTCAAGAAACAACGTTATTTTTGCTTCTTCTTCTCCAACTTTTACATCTTTTTCTCCTAAAAGAGAGGCTGTTATCTGTTCATCCTGTGCGGCTTCCTGCATAATTCTGGAAAAGAGAAGATTGCAGACATCCAGTATTGACGATTTTCCCATTCCGTTTACTCCATAAAAAATGGCATCTTTTCCGTTTAATACTATTTCTGTATCTGAAAAACCTCTGAAATTGTGCACTTGCAGTTTGTCTATTCTCACGCTTTTCTATCTCCTAAACCTTCGAATGCATACCATTAAGCTATTTATCATCTTTTCAGTAGTATCATACTTTAATTCTTTTATTTATGCAAGATTTTCCCATTCCAGCCTTTATCCTTCCGTCCTTCTTACCGACTCTTTCCAGTCACACACACGATATTCTTCCTTATATTCACTCATCTGCATATCGTACACACTGTCACCAAACGCTTTGCCCGTCAAGGTGCCAATTTTTCCCGGAATCTTTTTCATCAGCCTGACGGCCCAGCCCGTTCCAGGAACCATCACAAGCCGGTGTCCTTTTACCACAGCGATCATCTGCACCAGATCCGAAGTATTGATATACTGCTCGTTCTGCGGGAAAAACACTCCGGTCTCTTCGTTGTCGATCATTAGTTTGACAAACTGTGCCAGATTTTCTATATAAAGCATGGAACGCTGATTCTGTACAATCGGAAATAGCGGAAGCTTTCCTGCCAGTTTTGCAAGCTGTGGATAGTTTCCCTTTGATCCCTTTCCGTAAATCATCGGTGGGCGCAATACGACAACTTTAAAACGTTCATCTGCCAGTGCCTGTATTTTCTCCGCCTGCCATTTGCTGTCTCCATAGAAATTCAATGGTTTGGGAATTGTATTTTTTGTAATTTTCTTTTCTTTACATCCGCTGTATACAATCATGGAAGACATAAAGAGAAACTGCTGCACGCCTTCCCTTTTTGCTTTTTCGGCTGTCTCTACTGCCAGATCTGTATTCACACGGTAATACTGCTTCTTTTCTTCTTCCGACACCTGTCCCACATCTGCATGTGCGATTCCCGCCACATGATAGACTACATCATATGCAGAAAAATCGTGTGTCCGCCATGTTTGGGTTCTCATATCCAGCGTGTCAATCTGGTAGTACTCCGGCCATTGTTTCAGCCATGCCTCCACAGAAGTTCCCACATAACTGCCGCTTCCGGTGATCAGAATCTTCTTTTTTCTCCTGCCCTTTTCACGTTCTTCTGTGTCTTTTGCAATGGTTTTCTTTTTCGCGCTGCTCTGTGTTGTTTGTCCCGGTTCCAATGCCAGTTGCACTTTGCGTTTTTTATTTACATAAATGGTTGCTGCAAGCTCTGTTATTGTTGCCAGGCCAAACAACACTCCCGGAATGTTTCCTTTTTTCTTTTCCCTGTCCTCTCCCTTATGTAAAATATGGTGAATTACAGCCCAAAATACTACCAGCGCGGTTACTGCCACTGCTCCGCCTAATACAATTTCTCTCTTCAGTTTCTGTGGATCGACCAGTCCGCTTTTGTGTGCTTCTGTCTCTTCTTCCGCTTTGTTCAGTTCGCCGGTTCCACCTTCAACCACGCCATCGTGCATAAGCACGGATCCAATTGTGCCAAGAAAACATTTCAAATCCATCCAAAGTCCCAGATGTTTGACATATTCGCCATCCAGTCTTGCTTTGTCCGGAATCTCCAGTTCATCTCTGCCATTGATCTGTGCCCACCCGGTCAGCCCCGGTGTCACATCATTGGCACCATATTTCTCACGCTCTGCTACCAGATCATCCTGATTCCACAGTGCCGGCCGCGGTCCTACGATACTCATTTCTCCTTTGAAGATATTAAAAACCTGCGGCAGTTCATCCAGACTGGTTTTGCGCAGGAATTTTCCTACCTTTGTGATGTACTGCTCCGGATTCTCCAGCATATGTGTCGGCACATCCTTCGGTGTGTCAATCCGCATGGTACGGAATTTGTAAATCTGGAAGAAACTCCGGTGGATGCCGACACGCTTCTGCTTAAATAATATCGGTCCCGGTGTATCCAGTTTGATCGCAATACATAAAAAAAGAAGGAGTGGTGATAAGATCACGATCGCCATCCCACTTAATATGATATCAATTCCTCTTTTGATGTAATGGTATCCTTTCATGGCTGACTTGCTCCTTCCTGATTTCCCTTATTTTCATAAATTTACATATGTTATATCATACTCTATTTAAAAGGATATTGCAATAATTGTAACCGGACACAACACCTTTATCAAACCAAAAAAGATAT
>OKTL01001407.1_pt1 | contig 10410 bp, 8 predicted proteins | sample 1606211 | NCBI WGS metagenome assembly OKTL01 (sample SAMEA3879538, study PRJEB24766) | human gut metagenome | biome: human-associated habitat; feature: feces | place: USA | collected 1985/1987 | reverse complement strand
GAGGTTGTAGCGGATGGGGTCGATGTCGGTGATGCCTACACAGTAAGCCGCGATGCTGCCCGCGCCCGAGCCACGGCCCGGGCCTACCGGAATGCCCTGACTCTTGGCGTAGTTGATATAATCCCAGACAATGAGGTAGTAGTTGGTATAGCCCATCGACTTGACCACGCCGATCTCATAGGTCAGGCGGTCCTTATTGGACTGTGGGACGTCCGAGCCGTAGCGGCGCTCGAGGCCGTCCCAGCAGAGCTTCTCGAAAAACTCCTGATTGTCCATCCCGTTCGGGGCTTTGTAATATGGAATTTTGGTGTGTCCAAAGTCGAAGTCAAAATTGCACTGGTCCGCAATTTTCTGGGTGTTGGCACAGGCTTCCGGCACCATTGCGAACAAATCATACATTTCATCCGTCGTTTTGACGTAAAATTCGTCGGTCTGGAACTCCATCCGGTCGGCATCCTGAATGGTCTTGCCTGTCTGGATGCAGAGCAGGATGCTCTGCATCTTGGCGTCATCCTTCCGCAGATAGTGGGAGTCGTTGGTGGCTGCCATCGGGATGCCGGTCTCCCGCGCCAGTTTGATGAGCTGGGGCAGGACGATAGTATCCTCTTCGAGGCCGTGGTCCTGCAGTTCGATGTAGTAATTGCCCTTGCCGAACAGCTTCTGATACCACAGGGCCGTGGACTTTGCCCTCTCGTAGTCTCCCGCCAGAATGGCTTGCGGAATCTCGCCTGCGAGGCAGGCAGACAGGCAGATAAGCCCCTCATGATACTGCTCAAGAAGCTGCTTATCTACACGAGGCTTGGAATAAAAGCCCTCCACGAAGGCAGCGGACACCATCTTGATGAGGTTCTTATAGCCTGTCTCATTCTTGCAGAGCAGGATAAGATGGTTGTTGCCGTCGATTTTGTTGACTTTATCGAAGCGGGTGCGGGTGGCCACATAAACCTCACAGCCGATGATAGGCTTGATGCCTGCCTTTTTTGCGGCCTTATAGAACTGGACACAGCCGTACATGACGCCGTGGTCCGTGATGGCGATGGCGCTCTGACCACACTCCTTGACGCGGTCCATAAGCTGGTCGATACGGCAGGCACCGTCCAGCAGGCTGTATTCGGTATGGATGTGGAGATGAACGAAGTCTCTCCCCTGACGGTTCCCTTCGGTCACATCGCTCATGCTCCTTCCTCCTCTGTTTCAGTGTGTTCTTCGAGCCGCTGACGCAGGGCGTCGGCCAGCGCTTCCAGCTTTTTCATCCGGTGAGAAAGGCCCGATTTGCTCATGGGCGGGTCAAAGCATCCGCAGAGCGCCGCCAGCGATAAATCAGGATATTCCAGCCGCCGGGCTGCTGCCTGTTGCAGCGCCTCGGGCAGCGTTTTCAGTGCCCCCTGCTCTTCCAGAAAGCGGATGGCTTTGAGAGTCTGGGCGTTGGCACGGGCCGTCTTGCCCAGGTTTGCAGTATCGCAGTTGGTGTGGCGGTTGATTTGGTTGCGCATCTGCTTGACAGCCTTCTGAGCGCTGAGCTGGGCCGATGCCTCCGCCGCTCCCATAAAGGAAAGGATGCGCTCCACGTTGTCGCAGCTCTTGACGTAAACAAGGTTCACGCCGTTGCGGCGGGTGCGGTGGGGCGCAAACTCGTGCTCCGCCAGCAGGGCTTCGAAGTCGCGCGCAAGGTTCGTGCGGCTGGTGAGAAACTCGATGTTATACTCCTTTTGCGGGTCAGTGACCGTGCCGCTGCACAAAAAAGCTGCCCCGATGTACGCGCTGACGCACGTCTGGCAGCGAATCAGTCTGGGGTCTATCTGCAGGCTCGTCTCGGTGCCGGTGGTGCCGAAAAGCTCGTGCATCCGCGCCACCTGCTCCGGCGCGCGGATGCTGAACTCATAGACCACCCCGCTGGGACGCTGCTTCTCGATGATGTCGCCCTGTACGCCGCAGCGCGCAAACAGCTGGGAAGCCACCTGCGTCGTCAGCTCCTGCTCCGTCTGCAGCACCAGCCCGCTGGCGTCGAAGTACTTGGCGAAGCAGGCAATTCCATAGGCAGCAGCGCGGACGCAGCAGTCCTTCTGCAGACTGCGCCGGGCGATCTCCTCCCTTGCCTGGGATGCAAAACTCATGATATGTTTATCCTTTCAACGGACAGAATCGCGGTGCTGGATGCCGGGCTTGTAGCCAAGCTTTTCGCAGTATTCCGCGATTTTCCGCGCAAATGTGATGGAGCGATGCTTGCCGCCGGTGCAGCCCACTGCGATGGTGAGCTGGCTTTTGCCTTCCTTGACGTAGAGCGGAAGAGCATATTCCAGAAACGATTCATAGCGCTTCAAAAGCTCCTGCGCCTCCGGGTGGCTCATGACAAAATCGACGACCTCTTCATCAAGACCTGTTTTATGCTTCAGTTCCGGGACATAAAAAGGGTTGGGCAGACAGCGGACATCCAAAACAAGATCCGCCTCCGGTGGGATGCCGAACTTGAAGCCGAAGGACATGACTGTCAGACGCATGGCGCTCTTCGCGCCGCCGTTCTGGTTGAACAGGTCGCAGATGCGCTCTTTGTTCTGCGAGGTGGAGAGCAGGCCGGTATTGATGGTATAATCTGCCCGGTCTTTGAGGGGCTGCAAGATCTCGCGCTCCCTGCGGAAGGCTTCCCGGGTGGAAAGGCCGTCGGAAATGCTCATCGGATGGCGGCGGCGCGTCTCACTGTAGCGGCGCATCAGCACATCGTCCGGGGCATCAAGGAACAAGATCTCATATTCTATCCTCTGCGCGTCCAACTGAGAAAGAGCTTCTTCGATTTCTTCCGGCGTGCGGCAGCCGCGGATGTCCATACAGAGAGCCACCCGCTTGAGCTGGTTGTCACCCGCTTTCGAAAACGCTGTGATGCTGGGCAGCAGTGCCGCCGGGATGTTATCAATGCAGAAAAAGCCGATGTCTTCCAGTGCATTCATGGCGACAGATTTGCCTGCACCGGAAAGGCCGCTGACGATGAGAAGATTCATTTTGCACGCCTCTTTCTTTTATGCTTCCACCACACGAATTTCTTTTTCGAGGTCGTAGCCGGTCTTTTCTTTCACGATGGCACGCACCTCATCGCACAGAGCCAGCACATCTGCATAGGTCGCTCCACCCAGATTGACCACAAAGCCGCAGTGCTTGTCACTGACGGCTGCGCCGCCATGGCGGTAGCCCCGCAGACCGCACTGGTCGATGAGGGCTGCCGCAAATGCGCCCACCGGCCGCTTGAAGGTGCTGCCGGCGCTGGGCTTGTCGAGAGGCTGTTTGTCTTTGCGACGGGCCATCAGGTCGTCCATCCTGGCGCGGATGTCGGCGGCATTGCCTCTTGCAAGGTGGAACTTTGCCGAGAGGATGCAGCCGCCGTTTTCTTCGAAAATGCTGTGGCGGTATCTGAGGTCGAGCTGTTCTGCCGGTATCTCAACGGTCTCCCCTTCTGCGGTCAGATACCGCACGGAGACCAGCACGTCCTTCATCTCGCCGCCGTAAGCTCCAGCGTTCATGTAGACAGCTCCGCCCACCGTACCCGGGATGCCGTAGGCGAACTCAAGACCGGTGAGGCTGTTTTCCAGCGCCGTCATGCAGAGCGACGAGAGCATCTTGTCTGCACCGACAACGACAGCATCGTAAGTCAGGGCCGGATCTTTGCCCGGGAAACAGATGTTTTCAAGAATACCGATCGCGCTCTTCATGGCCGATACATTGATGACAGCTCCCCGGTAGCCTGCATCCTCAAACAGGATGTTGCTGCCGTTGCCCAGCAGATAGCTCCTGACCCCTGCTTCTTTTGCCAGCCGGATGGCGGCACAGAGCTGCTCCTCGTTTTCCGGCTGGACGAACAGGTCTGCCGGGCCGCCGATGCGGAAGGTGCAGTGGGCACAGAGCGGCTCATTCTCCTTGTATGCAATGCCCGCAGCGGACAAAGCCTGTTTCAATCGTTCCATTCGTTCTCCCTCTATCGGTAGAAAATCAGTCCATCGTGTCGTTCAGGCCCAGACGGATGAGCAGCTCCTTGGCGGCGTTATAACCCATCTTCTTCTGGCGGTTATTGATAGCCGCCGTTTCCAGCACGACTGCGAGGTTACGTCCGGGCGAAACGGGGATGATGGTGCTGGGGATGTTGACGCCCAGAATGTCATAATACTCGCTTTCCAAGCCGGTGCGCTGATAGTTTTTGGTGGGGTCCCATGCTTCCAGCTGGACGACGAGGTCGAGGCTTTCACTCACCTTGACCGCGCCCACACCGAACACGCGGGCCACGTTGACGATGCCGATGCCGCGCAGCTCAATGAAGTGGCGGATGTTTTCCGGCGCAGTACCCATGATTTGACGGTTGGAGACCTTGCGCAGCTCCACGGCATCGTCGGCGACGAGGCGGTGACCGCGCTTGACCAGCTCGATAGCCAGCTCGCTCTTGCCGATGCCGCTGTCGCCGAGAATGAGGATGCCTTCACCGTAAACTTCCACCAGCACGCCGTGGCGGGTGATGCGGGGAGCCAGTTCAAGGTTCAGCACGCTGATGAGGCTGCCCATCATGGTGCAGGTCGTCTCGTTGGAGCGCAGCAGGGCTACCCCGTGCTGCTTTGCAAGCTCCTGCATCTCCGGGAAGGGTTCCAGCTCCTCGTTGCGGCAGAGGATGACGGCCGGAGGCTGCTGGCGGAACAGCTGGTCAAGGCGCTCACGGCGCTTTTCTGCCGTAAGACCGGCCAGAAAGTTCATCTCCGCAAGGCCCATGATCTGTAAGCGCAGCTTATCGAAATAATCGTAGTAACCGGCCAGAAACAGACCGGGACGGTTGACCTCTGCGATCTCGACGCTGATCTTATCCAAATCGCAGGGCGTATAGATAACCTCGAGGCTGACCTTCTCGACCAGCCGCTTGAGCGAAACGGCGAAATTCCCCATTCGTTTTTCCTCCTGCATCCTCTGTGCTCTGCCATACCAAAAGGCAACACAGTTTATCCTTTTTTATATTATAATCGAGACGGGCGGCAAAAACAACAATTCTTTCAGGAATCTTTTCTGGTTTTGCGCCAGCGCTTGCATCCGGGGGCCAAAACCATATAATAGGAGGCAGGGATAGAGTTTACTTTACATGAGTTTTACATTTCGCCGGTTTCCGATTTTACATTCCACTCGTATACTCATAATCAGGGATAGGACCGGTGAAATCCCGTGCAGGTCGTGTAAAAAATTAAGACATGATCCTGCACGGGTCCTCTACGGCCGCTGTCGATGTATAAACGCAAGCTTCAACAAGTGAGGAGTAAAACATGACTCTATTCAATGTCTTTTCTCTGCTGGGCGGTCTGGCTCTGTTCCTGTTCGGCATGGACATCATGGGCAAAGCCCTTGAGAAACAGGCCGGCGGCCATCTGCAGAAGATCCTGAGCAAACTGACGGATAACCCCCTCAAGGGCTTCTTCCTCGGTCTGTGCGTGACCGCCATCATCCAGAGTTCCAGTGCTACCACCGTCATGGTGGTCGGCTTCGTCAACAGCGGCATCATGGAGCTGCATCAGGCCATCGGCATCATTATGGGCAGCAATGTGGGTACCACTGTCACCAGCTGGCTGCTGAGCCTTTCCGGCCTGCAGGGCGACAGCATCTGGATCCAGATGCTCAAGCCCACCTCCTTCAGTCCCATACTCGCCTTCATCGGCATCCTGCTCTATATGGGCAAGAATGAGAAGAAAAAGGGCATCGGAACTATCCTCATTGGCTTTGCCATCCTGATGACCGGCATGACTACCATGTCCAATGCCGTCGAGCCCCTGCAGGGTGAGGCATGGTTCACCAACCTCTTCGTCCGCTTCTCCAATCCCATCCTCGGCGTTCTGGTGGGCGCACTGGTCACCGGCATCATCCAGAGTTCCAGCGCCAGCGTTGGCATCCTGCAGGCGCTGAGCGCTACCGGCGTCATCACCTACGGCAGCGCTATCCCCATCATCATGGGTCAGAATATCGGCACCTGTGTCACCGCGCTGATTTCTTCTGTGGGCGCAAATAAGAATGCCCGCCGTGCCGCCATGGTCCACCTCTACTTCAACATCATCGGTGTCACGGTCTTTCTGGCCGGTTTCTACGGTCTGAACGCCGTGGTCCACTTTGATTTTGTGAACGAGACCATCGCCGCCTGGGGCATTGCTGTGGTCCACTCCGCCTTCAACATCGCGGCCACCCTCATCCTTCTCCCCTTCGCAAATGGTCTGGAAAAGCTGGCCATCCTCACCATCCCCGACGACGCCGAAAAAGAGAGCTTTGCTCTGCTGGATGAGCGTCTGCTGAACACCCCGGCTGTGGCCGTGGCCCGCGCCCACTCTGCTACAGCTGACATGGCCGAGCTGGCCCGTGTGGGCGTCATGCAGGCCATGAGCCTGACCCACACCTGGGATGATACGCTGGCCCAGAAAGTCCGGGATGAGGAGGGCAAAGTTGACCAGTACGAAGATGCTCTCGGCACCTATCTGGTCAAGCTGTCCAGCCGTGAGCTGAACCATGCGAACAGCCAGAGCGTGAATACTCTGCTCCACACCATCAGCGATTTCGAGCGCATCAGCGACCATTCCGTGAACCTTCTGGAATCCGCACAGGAGATGCACACCAAGGAGATCAACTTCTCCACCGACGCCCGCGAAGAACTGCAGGTGCTTGAGGACGCCGTGCAGGACGTGCTGAACCGCACCACTGACGCCTTCCGCAAGGATGATCTGCATCTGGCAAGCAAGATCGAACCTCTGGAGACCGTCGTGGACGAGCTGGTGCGTGCCATCAAGGCACGGCACGTCGCCCGCCTGCAGGCCGGCAGCTGTTCCATCGAGTATGGCTTCGTGCTGGAAGACCTGCTGACCAACTACGAGCGCGTCTGCGACCACTGCAGCAACGTGGCAGTTGCCCAGATCGAGGTGGCACAGGACAGCTTCGACACCCACGCCTATCTCAACGACCTGCGCAGCGGCCATGCCTCCACCAAGGAGAGTGAGCAGTTCCAGCGCCGCCTGAACCGCTACCGTGAGCGCTATCTCTTCCCCGACGAAAACGTCACCGAAACGGAGGACAAACAGGCATGATCTATATCGTAGAAGACGATTCAGCCATCCGTGAATTAGAGCAGTATGCATTACAGTCCAACGGCTACGAGGCCGTGGGCTTCGAGTCCTCGGAGCCGTTCTGGCAGGCCGTCCACACCACGCCGCCGGAACTGGTCATCCTGGACGTGATGCTCCCCGGTGAGGACGGCTTCTCCATCCTGAAAAAGCTCCGCGCCGCCCCTTCCCTGCGGCGTCTGCCCATCATCATGATAACAGCCAAGTCCAGCGAGCTGGACACCGTGCGCGGCCTCGACTGCGGTGCAGACGACTACATCACCAAGCCCTTTGGCATCATGGAGTTCCTGAGCCGGGTGCGGGCAGCCCTCCGCCGGGCAGAGCCCGAGGCACGGCCCAACGTCTACAGCTTCCGGGAGATCCTGCTGGACAATGCCCGCCACAGCGTCACTGTCAGCGGCGCACCGGTGGAGCTGACTTACAAAGAATACAGCCTGCTCCGCCTGCTGCTGGAAAACACCAACCTTGTCGTCACCCGCGAGACTATTTTGCAGGTGGTGTGGGGTACTGACATCTCGGTGGAGAGCCGGACCGTGGATATGCACATCCGCACCCTGCGCAAAAAGCTGGGCGACGCCGGAAAGTACATCTGCACAATACGGAAAGTGGGCTACAAGCTGACGGACAGCGAGGAGGAGCTCGAGAAATGAAACCACGCAGCATGGAAGAAAAAATAAGTTATCTGCTGTTTCTGATGGGATTTGCGGGGCTGGTGTGTACCGCTGCACTCTGCATCTTTGTGTTCCACAAGGCGTTCCGGGAGCAGGCCTGGACAGCCCTCGAGCGGGAAGCCGACCTTGTGGCTGCCGGCTGTGCGCAGGTGGACGCCCCCAGCCAGCTGGAAACTTATGTGGACGGCTCGCTGCGCATCACTCTCATCGCCTCGGACGGCAGTGTGCTTTTTGAGTCGGCCACCAACCAGCCGATGGAGAACCATCTGAGCCGCCCCGAGATACAGCAGGCCATGAAGAGCGGTGTGGGCCGCGACTGCCGCGACTCCCAGACGCTGGGCTATGAGACTTATTATTACGCCATGCTGCTGACGAACGGAGACATCCTCCGGGTGGCGCAGGACTCTGAGACTATCTGGTCGATTTATGACGCCGCTCTGCCTGCCATCGTGCTGAGCTGTTTCCTGATGATGGGCGCAGCCGCCATCATTGCCGGCATTCTGACCAAGAGCCTTGTCCAGCCTGTGCTCAAGATGACCGATGACCTCGACCACATCCAGGAGAATGTCCCCTACAAGGAGCTTATCCCCTTTGCCGAGAACATCCACTCCGACCGGATGCTGCGGGAAAATAACGAGAAAATGCGGCAGGAGTTCACGGCCAATGTCAGCCACGAGCTAAAAACGCCTCTGACCAGCATCTCCGGTTATGCAGAGCTCATCGAGACCGGCATTGCAAAACCCGAGGATACGCCGGGTTTTGCCCGCAAGATCCATGTAGAGGCCAGCCGGATGATACAGCTGGTCAACGATATTCTGCAGCTCTCCCACCTCGACAATGTGAGCGAGACGGGTGCTGCGCCTGCAATGGAAACAGTCGATCTGCTGGATGTGGCCCGCGAGTGCGTGGAGCGCCAGAAGGTCAACGCCCGGCACTCCTATATCTCCCTGACCTACCTCGGCGAAAGCGCCCCTGTGACAGGCAGCCGCGTCCTGCTGGATGAGCTGTGCCAGAACCTCTGCGACAACGCCATCCGCTACAACCGCCCTGGCGGAAAAGTCCAGATCATCACGGCTTGCACCCGGGACGGTCACTGCACCCTGACCGTGAAGGACAACGGCATCGGTATCCCGAAAGAGGCGCAGACCAGCGTGTTCGAGCGCTTCTACCGAGTGGACAAGAGCCGCAGCAAAGCCACTGGCGGCACCGGTCTGGGTCTGGCTATCGTCAAACACATCGCCCGCATCCACAACGCCCGCATCAAGCTGGACAGCGTTGTGGACGAGGGTACCACCATCACCGTGATTTTCGAAACGGCTTCTTAAAATTTTATGAGCTTCACGTCTGCCCGAATTTCCGGGCAGACGTTTTTTGTTGTGAGCGCAAAATGACCGTCACACAGCGCTTGATGCGCACCGAGTCCGGAGATGTCCAGCCCCAGCGTCCAGCAGCGGCGGACGGTGTCCGCACAGAGGACTTCCAGTTCTGCTTCGGCGTCGGCGGGCAGGGCATTATTGCGTGAGAGCGCGTTCACCCGGAGAAGGAAGCTCTCCCCTTCCCGCTCCACGCCGCAAAAGGCCCGGCGCAGGCGGAGCGGCCCGGCTTCCAGTGCAAAGCGATGCTCCCCTGTATCCGTCCAGCTTTTGCCCTGCAATAAGAGTGCCATTTCCGTCTGGGACTCGGTCAGCTGGCCGGTCTGTTCCGGGGTGATGATGAGGGCTTCGGGCCTGCAATGTGTATCCTCGTCTTCCAGCTCCACGACAGGCAGGATGAAGCCGCTGCTCTGCTGATAGAGCCGGGGCGCGGCCGGGGCAGCGTTTTTGATGCATTGCAGGAGATTTTCAGGCAGGACGTCTGTTTCATCGGCCCGCTCTTTCAGTATCTCTACCGAAAAACTTCTCCCAAACACGCGGGACGCCAGCCGCCCGTAGGGTCGATGGAGAAACAGTTCTTCACAGGCAGCCAGCGTTTGCCGTACCGAATCCTGTCCGGCCAGAAGATATTCGCAGAGCCGCCAGTCCGCCCGCTGGGGCAGGGCTTCCTCAGCGGCAGAAATGGCAGAAGAAAGCTCGGGGCCTCGGCCAATACAGAGGCGGATGGCGGCTTTGGCCTCGGAGGAATCGGCGGAAGCCACCGGGAACTGGTACAGCAGGCCCACCGTCCAGCTGTCACCGTTCGTCTCGACGAGAAGGGCGCGTATCATGCTTTTTTCGGTGTTGTCCCAATGCAAAAAGAGGCAGAGCCAGACGACGAGGACGCCTGCGGCCATCAGCCGCAGCCAGCCCCGGCGGGTCATCGTGCAGCCTCCGCATTTACAGGCCCTTCGGCAAGGCGCTCACAAAGCAGCCGGACGGCACGGACGATAAAGCCGAAGCGGAAGATCGCCGCCGCCAGCCAGAGGAGCAGGAACGCGGCATCAAAGCGGGAGATGCCGCCGAAGCTCCACGCCCGCAGCAGCTCATAGCCCGGGTAAGCCTGCGGTGCGCCGAAAAGAAGGGCCAGCCCCAGCGCATAACCTGAGGAAATGACGGCAGCGATGATTGGAAGCCATACGATAGGCTTTTTACTGATTTTCGCATTATTTTTACTCATACAGAGAAGCGGAAAGGAGAAATATTCCGGGTAAA
>OKTL01001384.1_pt1 | contig 10520 bp, 9 predicted proteins | sample 1606211 | NCBI WGS metagenome assembly OKTL01 (sample SAMEA3879538, study PRJEB24766) | human gut metagenome | biome: human-associated habitat; feature: feces | place: USA | collected 1985/1987 | reverse complement strand
ACGTATGCCGGATTGGAGGAAAACTGAATTTTTCCGTGAAAGAGCAAAAGATTTATACCGCATTCTCCCGAATACTTTTCTTTAAGCTCCGCAATCGCCTCGTCCATTTCCTTTTTTGTTATGCCGAGCTTTTCTCTCACGTCGTCTATGGCAATTTCCTTTCCCGCCACAAAAACTATGGATTCGAGATAATTAGATACTTTCGTCATAATCTATGATTATTTCTCCCGTATTTTCTTTGTTTCTCACTATTTTTATGTCGCCGAAGGCGTCCGGCTGTTCGGTCTTGATAAATTGCAGCTTCATAAGCTCCAACAAAGCGGAAAAGGTGACGACAACCTCGTTTGCGGAAGCATCCTCTTCAAACAGCGAAAAGAAATACGTCTCGTCCTTTTCCATAAGCAAATCTCTTATATACAGCATTTTCCCCTTTACGGAAAATGTTTCTTTTTTTATCTGACGCGGACTGTTTACGTCAAGCTTTCTCAACTCAACCTTGTGCAATATTCCCGCAAAAGCATTTAGGAGATTTTCAAGCGACAGGTCCTTTACCGTAAACCTGACGTCTCCCGCCTCTTTGGAGGGTTCCTTGTATAGGCGGTCGACATTTTCCAGCTCTTTCAGCTCCATAGACGCTTCCTTGAACAGCTTTGCGTATTCCTCCAATCTCCTAATCAGCAGCTGTTCCGACGTCTCCGCCGAGTCGTCCTCGAGTCCGGGCATGACCGGCAGCAGCGAATGGGATTTTATTTCAAGCAACGTAGCCGCTATCTCCATATATTCGCTTGCTTTGTCCACGTCGAGCGTGTTAAGCTGAGTCATGTATGCAAGAAACTGCGAGGTGACTTCCGAAAGAAAAATATCCTTTATTTCGATTTTGGCTTCCTTTACAAGGTGCAAAAGCAAATCCAGCGGACCGTTGAAATTTTTAATATTCAAAGAAAGCTCGTTTGTTTTCACAGGCGCGGACAAAGCCGCCTGTTCTGTCTGTTCCGTCATAAACGTATCCTCAAAGCGGCAGATTAAGTCCCAATAGTCCCCACAGCCATTTAAGCGCGGAAGTTATCCATCCGCCCACGTGTGTGATATAAAGAGTCACGGGCGACAGGTCTATGCCGAAAAAGCTGTCGGAAACAAAGCCCAAAAGGATAAGCGCAAGCAGGATTGTCCCGCTGTAACGACGCATAAAGCGTAAAAAACCGTTATCCCTTTTGGAAAACGCTTCTATTACTCTGAACCCGTCCAAAGGAAACAGCGGCAAAATGTTAAACAGCGCGAAATTTATGTTCAACAAAACGCTGTACCCCAATAAATAAAATAAAAAATATTTCAGATAATACACTGCGGCAGACGCGCTGTATGAGAAAATCCAGTCTCCGAGCAAAGCGAGGACAAAGCTGCATACGAAGGCTACTATGAGATTTGTTATAACTCCCGCAAGCGCAACGTCCAGCATGCCCTTTCTGTAATTTTTGAAGTTCCTCGGGCGCGCCCAGCCGAAGCCGACAAGCAGCATCATAACAAGTCCCACGGGGTCAAAGTGTCTCATGGGATTAAGACTCAATCTGCCGTACATGGCGGCAGTAAGGTCTCCGTTTATCTTCGCCGCAAGCGCGTGCGACATTTCGTGAAGCGACAACGCGAAAATCAGCGCTGTCGCAAAGCCCAACACGAAAATCACGCCCACCCAAACGTCGCCGCCCGCCGCAGCCGCAGCGTCAATTGCTCCGTAAAATATCATAATAATGTATTATACACCAATAAGCGCCGTTCCACAAGCACATAAAATAAAGAGAGGCGTTAAACCTCCCTTTATTTTTTCATTTTTGCCTTACCACTGTCTTAGAATATCTCTTACAGTATCGAAATAGCTCTGATTTTCAATATCTTCCAGCGCAACAATATCCGTCTTGGCAAGAACGGTTCCGTCCGGCGCGACTATCAGCGCGCGACCGACTGCGTCTCCCGCTTTTACGGGAGCTTTAACGCTGTCAAGCTCTACTACGAGTTCTCCATTGGTTTCGCCTTTTTTGCCGAACAGAGCCAGCTGCTCGGCGGGAGCTATTTTGAGAGTTTCTTTTACGCCGCTTTTTATCTGCATATCTTCGAGGCCGTCACGGCTTAACATAACTTTACTTTCATAATTTCCGAAACCGTAATTTAACAAATCGGATGTTTCCTTAAATCTTGTTTTGCTGTCGGGTGCGCCCACCACAACCGCAATCAGCCTTGTGTCGCCTCGTTTTGCCGTAGCGCAAAGGCAATGCTTGGCTTCGTTGGTGTATCCCGTTTTGCCTCCGTCGCACCCCTGATAAAATCTAATCAGCTTGTTGGTGTTTGTGAGTCCCGTCACTCTTCCGCCGGGATGAACGAAATCCTCCATCCAGATTTTAGAATACTCAAAATAATTGCTCTCCGTAGATATGAGCGTTCTCATCATTACGGCAACGTCCTTGGCGCAGGAATACTGATTTGTGGCGGGCAATCCCGTACAATTAACGAAATTTGTATCTTTCAAGCCAAGCTCTCCCGCTCTTTTGTTCATGGAATCGACAAAATTTTCCACGCTGCCGCTTATATGCTCCGCGACTGCAACGCAGCTGTCGTTTGCGCTTGCGACGATTATCGTTTTAATCAGGTTTTTCAGCTTGTGCACGCTGCCTGCGTCCAAAAATGCCTGCGAGCCGCCCATATCCGCGGCACGCTGCGACACCGTTACGTCGTCTTCAAGCGAAACCTTGCCCGAAGCCACGCTCTCATAGGTTCTTAACAACGTCATGATTTTTACCATGCTTGCTATCGGACGCCTTTGAGACGCATTCAGCTCGTGAATGACCGAGCCGCTAGCGTAATCCATAAGAAGCGACGAGGAATTTATTCCCTTGACGACGTCCGCATTGACAGTGCTTACGTCGGTTGCTCCGCCAAGTCCGACGGCTAAGCAGGCAAGAATCGCAAAACAACAAATAGCAAAAAATAATTTTCTGTTCATGCCCATCTCCTTTTTTCCTTAGTATGTCTCCGTGAAAAGAAATTATGTATTCAGCCTACGGCGAAAAGCGGTCTCAACACGAGAAAGACGACAAGCGCCGACGCCAGACAGAAAACCAGACACATGACAAGCATGAACAAATATTTTTTCGCGGTATGCCACCAATCCCGATTTAAACACCCGCCTTCGTAAACGCAGATGTATTTCCCGACGAAAATACAGGCAAACATAAAGGCGCTGCGCGTAACAAATACCACCGCAAGATAAACCCCGCCCATAAATCCGAATTCCGCAATCAAAACGACGCTTCCCACGCCCAGCACTATTCCTCTGATTATTATCAGCAAAAAATGAAAATGCCTGCCGAAGGAAAACAAATTAAGACAAAACAAAACAAGCACAAGTTTTGCGCATTTCCAAAAATTCTGAAACCAGACGGCAAAAAAATTGTTTGACTGAACAACGACGATTACTATATCCGTCGTATGCACGTAAAGCCACTCCGTCTGTTCTATCCTGTTGAAAAAAATAAAACCAAGTATCATACCCGCAACGAATATCGCAACGTAAACGAGCATCTTGGTCTTATTCGATTTGAAGATATCTCTGACCGACGCTCCCGCGTCCCGCAGAAACAAAGAAATGTTCATATAAAAAAATATGAACATCTCCCGTAGTTTATGAATTTTTTTGTATTATTTTGTCGGTATTTTCAAACATCCATTCCGCATAAACGCCGTAGCCCCGCGTCGGGTCGTTGACAAAGACGTGCGTTACCGCACCGACCAGCTTGCCGTCCTGAATTATCGGACTGCCGCTCATTCCTTGAACAATGCCGCCCGTCGCATCGATCAGCTCCTTGTCGTCCACCTTGATTACCATGCTGCGGTCGTCCATCGCACTCTGTCTGTAAGCCTTTACTATTTCGATTTTATATTCCTTTCGTTCCGTGCCTATGGTAGAAAGTATTGTAGCTTTTCCCGGATGAACCTCGTCGGCGGAGGCTATTTGATACAAATCGGATTTGTCGCCCGCTGTTGAGTCCAGCTTTCCGTATACACCGAATTTGTTGTTTTCGTAAATTTCTCCCAGCTTTTTGTCCGTGAGTATATTTCCTTTGAGAGAGCCGGCAGTTCCCTTAATCCCTCTGTCAACGCCGATAATTTCGCAGCCGTAAACAGTTCCGCCCGTAACTGTCACTATTCTGCCCGTCTTGCTGTCCGTGACAGGGTGTCCCAAACTTGCAAAAGCGCCGTTTGCGCGCACAAAGGTCATTGTGCCCACTCCGCTGCTGCTGTCCTTTGACCACAAGCCCAGTTTATAGGTTTTTGTGCCTATATCGAGCGCGGGCGTGATTTTGGTTTCGAAAAATTTTGTGCCTCTGATATATTTCAGAGAAAGCTCACGACCGTCGCTAGCTCCCAGAACCTCCATCATTCTCGTAGTGTTGGGTATCATAACGCCGTCAAGCTCTATGATTTTGTCTCCGATTTGGAGACCTGCCGAAAGAGCGGGAGTTTTTACTCCGTCTTCCGTAATCACGTCGCTTAAACCGATAATAAAGGCGCCCTCCCCTTCAAAGCTCAGTCCTACGGGATAACCGCCTGCATAAACTTTTTCTTCGATTTTTTTGCGCTTGGGCGCAACGAATAACGAACTTACCTTTTCCGATATATCGTCCGTCGAAGCTTCATACCGAGCTGCCGCCGGCTCGGGAGCTTCGCTGCCGGCAAGTACAAGGCAGAAACACGCCGCAAAAAGCAAAACGGCAACGAAAACCATTACAATTTTTTTATTCATAACAAAAAACCTCAAAATTAGTTTGAGGCTTTTCGTACATTTTATTTATAAATTTCCAAATCAAAGCAAACCTTTTTTAAAATTTTCCGCCCAATCTATCATTTCACGCGCGTGCAAGCCGCCGTAAGCTCCTATCTCGGCTCCGCCGATAAGTCTTGAAATTTCGTCGACCTTGGCGTCCGTATCCAGTCTCGTAACCTCGGTAACGGTTCTGCCGTTCAATTCGCGCTTTTCTATCAAATATCCCGCGTCCGACATTGCCGCAATCTGCGGCAGGTGCGTGATAACAATACATTGCTCCTTTTTGGAAGCCTGCGCCAGCTTTTTCGCCACAATTTGCGCCACGTTTCCGGATATGCCCGTATCTATTTCGTCAAAGACCATCGTGGGAATTTTTTCGATAGCTGCCGTTATGTTTTTCAATGCCAGCATAAAACGCGACATTTCTCCGCCGGAAGCTACCTTGGACATGGGCTTCAAAGGCTCTCCCGCATTGGCGGACAGCATAAACTCCATTCGGTCGAATCCGTTCGCGTTGGGCGAAAATTCCTCCTCCGACGGCGCTTTTTCAAATTGCGCGGCAAAGGTGGTTTTCATGCCAAGCTCCCTCAGCTGTCCGACCACTTCTTCCGCAAACCTTTCCGCCGCCTGTCTCCTGTGCTTTGAAAGCCCGTCCGACAAAGAATAAATTTCTGTTTTAAGCGCGCTTTTGCGTGCGTTCAGCTTTTCGGTTATACGTGCGGAGTCCGAAAGGGTGTCGTACTGCTCCTTTGCGTTCTTCAAAAAGGTAAAAATATCGGCAAACGTGGCTCCGTATTTTTTTTTAAGGCTCTTTATCCTGTCCAGCCTCTCCTCGATTGAATCAAGCGTCTCGTCAAACTCGTCGTCCGACGACATATCCTCTATTGTTGAAACTATGTCCTCCGCCTCGTATCTCAACGCGTCAAGTCTGTCAGAAACAGCGGCAAAGTCCTCTCCCAGCGACGAAATACCCGCAAAGCACTGCACCGCCTCCGCAATGCGTTCCAAAACTCCGTTCTCTCCGTCCAGCGCGACAAGCGCGCCGCCCACGGCAGAAGAAATTTTTTCAAAATTAAGCAACTTTTTTTTCTTTTCAAGAAGGCGCGTTTCCTCTTCCTCGTCAAGCCCTGCTGATTCTATTTCGTTTATCTGAAATGAAAGTATATCCAGAATCCTTTCCCTCTGCTCGTCGCTTCCGCCGAATTTTTCCAGCTCTTTTTCCATTGCCTTGTATTCCGCGTAGGCAGACGCGAGCTTTTCCCTTATGTTTTCCGCAGGGGCATAGCCGTCGATAATTTTCAGATGGTTTTCGGGTTTAAGCAGACCTAAATGCTCGCTTTGACCGAAAATATCAACAAGCAGCGCCGTCAGACCTTTGAGCATACCGGCAGCGCAAAGCCTGCCGTTGATTCGGCTTTCGCTTTTTCCGTTTCTGTTCAACGAACGGCTCAATATCAAGGCGGTGTCTCTTTCAAAGCCCATTTCGTCCAAAACCGCCAACGCTCTCGAATCGGGTTCAAGCTCGAAAGCGGCTTCGACAAAGGCGGTCTCCTCGCCGTATTTTATTAAGTTTTTATCCGCTCTTTCTCCTAGAACAAAGGACAGCGCGTCTACTATTATCGATTTTCCCGCGCCAGTTTCGCCGCTTAACACGCACAAGCCGTTTTCAAACTCTATATTCTGCGAAGATATCAGAGCAATGTTTTTTATAAAAAGATTTCTTAACATTTCAACCCAAAATAGCTTCAAGTTTCGTTTTGAGGGTTTCCGCGTCCTCGTCGGTCATAGCTACCATAAGAATGGTGTCGTAGCCCGAAACGCAGCCAATCATTTCCGGATACTTGAATTGCTCGATAACCATACCTACATTGGTGGAACAACCCGACAGAGTTTTGACTATCACCAGATTTCTCGCGGTGGTAAAGGACACGACCGCCTCTCTGAAAAGAGTTATCAGCTTGCTTGAAATTATGTAATCCACCGATTTGACGGTCACGTATCTCGAAACGCCTTGGTCGGACGTAGCTTTAATCAGACCCAGCTCCTTTATATCGCGGCTTATTGTCGCCTGCGTGACGTTGAATCCGCATTTGGACAGCTCGCTGACCAGCTCGTCCTGCGTTTCGATTTCTTTTGAGCTGATAATTTCCAGAATTTTAGATTGACGCTTGCTGCGCGACATATTTAATCCTCCTTGAAGGTTTTTCCCCAGCTGTTAAGCTTGCAGAACAGCTTCGAGAAAAACGAAGTATCGTAAAATTGAATGAATTGAGAGACCTTCGGCGATTTCGTGACGGTTATTTCGTCCATATCCGTTATGTCCCAGTAGGTGGAAACTCCGTCTATGACGCATTCGAGGTTGTCCACACAACAGATTTTGATTATACTGTCTCCGTTTACCACTATCGGTCTGTTCCGCAGCGAATGCGGACACAGCGGCGTTATCAGAGTGATGTTCAGATTGGGATGTATTATCGGACCGCCCGCCGCGAGCGAATATGCCGTAGAGCCTGTCGGAGTCGAAACAATAACGCCGTCGCCCTTTAAGGTATCCACAAATTCGTCGTCTATGTAAAGGTCGAGAGCCACAACCTTGTTGCGGAATTTGTTGCAGATGACTATATCGTTCAAGGCGCTGATTGTTTTGTCCTTGAATTGGATTTTGATCATTTCGCGGGAGTCCAGCTTATATTGCTTTTTCGCAATCAGCCTGAGTCCGTTTTCTATATCCTTGACTTCAAGCTGCGACATGAATCCGAGCTTTCCGAGATTTACTGTCAAAATGGGGATGCCATATGTCGCCGCTATTTCAGCCGTCATAAGAGTTGTTCCGTCCCCGCCGAACACGGTAATCAGGTTAACCCTGCTTACGATTTCCAACAGCTCTTTGGTGTTTTCCAACAAAACGCAGTCCAAGCCGCATTTTTCCGCCGCCTTGATAAAGGTGTCGTAAATGGTATTGTCGAATATTTTAACTATATTTTTTATAGCCGCAATCAACATTTTTACCTCGCCTGAATTATTATACAACACGTTTCAATAATATGCAATAGTTGAACAAAAAAATAAAGCCATAAATTTTTACGGCTTTATCCGAGTGACTTGAATAGTATTATGCGATTGTATATATACGCTGTGTTTTGTCCGCAATTCAAAACAAATTGCTTTTTACAATTCCCGCTATATTGTCCGCAGTCAGTCCGTTTTCCTCGAGCTGCTGTTCGACGGTGGCGTGTCTTACAAATTTGTCGTCCACGCCCAGCCCGATGCAGACAGGTTTTCTGAGCCGCGCCGCGACTGCTTCGCCGAAGCCGCCTTTTTTTACGCCCTCTTCAAGCGTAATTACCAAGCGCTTGCTTTCGAGAGCTTTGAGGCAATCCTCGTCAAAGGGCTTCAACGTCGAACAATTGTAGACCTCCGCCGCAATACTCTGCGACGCAAGTATTTCCGCAGCGTCCAACGCCGCGTCAAGACATCTTCCGCCGACGGCAAGCAGGGCTATATCCGAACTGATTTCGTTCATGCGGCGCCAGACTCCGAATCTGAACTCCGCGCCGAAGCTTCTGCAAATTTTTGCAGGGTACCTGATTGCCAACGGCTCGCCGTACAGATAAGCAAAAGCAAGCATCTGCTTCAATTCAACGTCGTCGGCGGGAGCAAGCAAAGTCATACCGGGCACAGGCAAAAGCGCGGCGATGTCGAACAAACCCTGATGCGTCTGCCCGTCCTCTCCTACAAAGCCTGCGTGGTCGATGAGCATTGTCACATTGAGCTTCTGCACTGCCACGTCATGCAATATTTGGTCGTAGGCTCTCTGCAAAAATGTCGAATAAACCGCAAAAAAAGGTTTGAAGCCTCCCGCGGCAAGTCCGGCGCAGAAGGTCACCGCATGGCTTTCCGCTATGCCTACGTCAAAAAATCTTTCGGGATATTTTTCGGCAAAGCCTTTAAGTCCTACGCCTTGCGTCATAGCTGCGGAGACAGCAACAACTCTTTCGTCTTCGCCGAGATTAAGCAATTCCCGACCTACTATTTCTGACATATTAATTTGCGAATTGTCGGTTTTGCAGGCGAGCGAGTGATAAAGCGCGGGGTTTTCTTCCGCCTCGGGCAGTCCGAAGCCCTTTTTTGTAATTACGTGCAGGACGGTAGGCTTTTTGACGTTTTCCTTGATGGATTTTAAATACGACACCAATTCCCTTACGTCGTGTCCCTTGACGGGTCCCACATATTTTATGTCGAAGTTTTCAAAATATATATTCCGCAGGCAGGAAAGCTTGACTGCGCGTTTAATGCTTTTTAAAAATTTTACTATTGGTTTTCCTATGAGCGGAATTTTTCCAACTGTTTTTTCAAGACCGCTTTTGAATTTGAGATAGCCCTTTCTGACTCTTACTCGGGAAAGATTTTTCGTAGCGCTGCCGACATTTTTGCCTATCGACATATCGTTGTCGTTAAACACGATAAGCATATTTGTGCCGTCTATGCTGTTAAGCCCCTCGTACGACAGCCCGCCCGTCAGCGCGCCGTCTCCTACCACGCATACGACGGAAAAATCGTCGTGCTTTATGTCGCGCGCTTTTGCAAGCCCGAGTCCCGCAGAAATCGCCGTGCTTGCGTGACCGGTGCCGAAGGCGTCGTATTGGCTTTCGGTTATATCGGGAAAACCGCTAAGTCCGTCTTTTCTTCTCAGTGTGGAAAAATCTTTGAAGCGTCCCGTCAAAAGCTTGTGAACATAGCTTTGATGTCCGACGTCCCAGATAATTTTGTCCCGAATATCAAAAACGTAGTGAAGCGCCACAGTAAGCTCCACTACCCCCAGATTGCTTGCCAAATGCCCGCCGTTTTGCTCAACGGTTTGTATAAGCTCCTTCCGCAGCTCGTCGCACAGGGCGGGCAATTGCTTTATATCAAGTTTTTTGAGATCAGACGGATCTCCTATACTTTCCAGAAACATCAATTTTTGCTGAACACCGATAAAACCTTTGCCACGCCCAAAACAATCTGACTTGCTTTGTTCAACCCTAATTTTTTCCCCATGGCTTTGCCTGTTATCATAAGCGCCGCTATAACGGTGCTGCACACAACGCTTGCAATAAGGTTGATTTTGCTGTCGGAAATCGCCATTACGGTAATAATTGCCGCGCCGCACGCGCCGCTGATTATGCCGCATATGTCGCCGATTATGTCAGAGCAGACAGAGTTGACCACGTCCCTGTTTTTGGCGATTCTTACCGCCATTTTCGCGCCCTTTACCTTTCGGGCGGCCATAGCAAGAAAGGGCTGAATGTCGCAGGATGTTGCGGCAACGCCTATTATGTCGGCAATAATACTGATAAGTACGATTACCAATATAAGAATATATGCTATGAATATCGTTTTGAGTGTCAGATTGGCTACGACCAATTCGGACAAAATGTTGAATCCGAAAGACAGAATCAACGTAATTATCAACGATTTGACGGGCCACGGCACTTTTTTGCCCTTTTTCTTTTTGGGCTTTTCGGATTTTGTTTTTTCCTTGCTTTTTTCGGCGGTTTCGCTCGGAAGCGCGTCGTCGGACGCGTTTTTGCTTTCCGTTTCCGATAAAGGAGGTTCGTCCGCCTGATTGTCTTTGACTTTTTTTAAATTATCTTTTTTAGGTTCCATTTTTATTATTAAAAAATTCTAAGCCTTTCGGTTTAGAATAACGTCTCACGATATAAGA
>OKTL01001376.1_pt1 | contig 10575 bp, 8 predicted proteins | sample 1606211 | NCBI WGS metagenome assembly OKTL01 (sample SAMEA3879538, study PRJEB24766) | human gut metagenome | biome: human-associated habitat; feature: feces | place: USA | collected 1985/1987 | reverse complement strand
TTTCTGTGCCCCTTTGGCTGGTTTCAGGAGCTGCTGCACAAAATCCCCACTAAGAAGCTTTCCACAAAGAGGCTGAAGCCGCTGACATACCTGAAATACGCCGTCCTGCTGGTGATGGTCTTCCTGCTGCCGGCGTTCCTTGTAAACGATGTGGGTATGGGCGATCCGTTCTTCTGCAAATACCTTTGCCCGCAGGGTGTGCTGGAAGGCGCTATTCCGCTCTCCGTTGCAAATTCGGGTATCAGGGCGGCGCTGGGAACGCTGTTTACATGGAAACTCGGTATACTCATTGCGGTGATAGTTCTGAGCGTGCTGTTCTATCGCCCATTCTGTAAATGGCTCTGTCCGCTGGGTGCTTTCTACGCCTTGCTGAACAAGGTTTCCCTGTTCCAGATGAAGGTTGACAAGGGCAAATGCGTCTCCTGCGGGAAATGCGCCAAAGCCTGTAAGATGGATGTGAATGTGACAAAAACGCCAAACCATACCGAATGCATCCGCTGCGGGATGTGTGTCCGCGCCTGTCCGACAAATGCCGTGCGTTTCCGCTACGGGTTTGGTGACGGTAAAGATAAATCCATTGCGGCAGAAACGCCGCAGACAAACAACAATAATGAGAACAAGGAGGAACAAACGTGAACGCAAAGAAGCTCTTGACGGCTGTACTGGCGCTCGTGCTTGTGTGCGGTCTGGCCGCCTGCTCTTCCATGCAAAAGGACAATATGATGGACAACGCTAAGGAGCCCGTGCAGTCCGATACGATGGAAGAAAAGGTTATGGAGAATACGGACGGTATGATGAGCGGGAAGTGCATGTGCGGCGAGGACAGCAAGTGTATAACCGACGGTATGTGCGCCGAGGGCTGTATGTGCATGAAGGACGGTATGAGCGCCGAGGATTGCACGTGCATGGACGGCGGCTGCATGAAAGAGGACATGGATATCGGCGGCAGCATGTGCGGTAATAGCGGCATGACGGAAAATGAGTGCATGTGCGGAGAGGACAGCAAATGCATGAATGAAGGCATGTGCAACGATGGCTGCATGTGCATGGAGGACGGCATGTGTACCGAAGAATGTAAGTGCATGGATGGCGGCTGCATGAAGGATGGCATGTGTATGGATGGCTGCATGTGCAGCGAAAACAATATGATTGTAAAGGAGTTACCCGGATGAATAGGATGAATACTGCCGGCAGGCTGCTGGCGCTTATAATGACCGTTTTGTTTGTGCTGATTATGGCAGCTTGCGGCGAAAAGGACGGCAACAAAATGGACAACATGAACAATAAGGATAATATGGGCAGCATGGATAACATGGGCGGCGACGATTCCTCAATGGACAATGAGCCGAAAAATGAGGACGAGGCGATTGCCATGCACAAGGAGCTGATGGCGCAGGAAAATGCCATTCTCTCGGAGAACACAGCGCTTTGGGAAAAGGTTTTCATGGCGGCCGACAAGGGCATGACCATGCAGGAGGACGGCAAAAACTATGGTGAGTTCTTGTTGGACACCATCGAAGGTTCCAAAGATCAGTTTACGGAGGATGAGCTGAAGCTGCTCAAGGAGGCGGCGGAGAAGATCCGCGAGATTGAAAACAAGCTGACCATGATAGAGAAAAAGTACCCCGAGGCGGCACAGCAATCTACGGATGGCGCTATGAGCGTGCCCGCGGGCAGCGACATGACCACGCCGCCTGATGACGGCAGCATACAGAAATTCCCCGCCTTTGAGGGCAAGAACCTGGATGGCAACACGGTGAAGAGCGACGAGCTGTTCTCCGCCAACGCCGTCACCGTGGTGAATTTCTGGTTCACCACCTGCAATCCCTGCGTGGGCGAGCTTTCCGAGCTGGACGCACTGAACAAGGAGCTTGCGAAGAAGGGCGGCGCACTCATCGGTGTCAACACCTTCACATTGGGTGGCGATGAAACGGCAATTTCCGAAGCAAAAGATGTACTGGCCAAGAAGGGCGTGACCTACCAGAATGTGTATTTCGCTTCCGACGGCGAGGCGGGAAAGTTCACGACAAACATTTTTGCCTACCCCACCACCTATGTGGTTGACCGCAACGGCAATATCGTGGGTGACCCCATCGTAGGCGCCATCACGGAAAAGAAGCAGGCGGAGACGCTGCAAAAGCTCATCGACCAGGCTCTTGCCGCCGATATGGGCTGACAAACGAATTTATCTTCTCAGAAAGGAGGGATACACCCAAAATGTACGTTTGCAACCCTGCTTCGGCAGGGTTGTTTTTGCTATAGCTGGTTTTTTCGCTGAACGGGGGTGCGCGGCTGCATCGCGGCCCCGGACAGCACGGAGGGCCCGGTGCGCCATGCACCGGGCCCTCATCTGTTTACTGGCCGCTCTTCAGTTTGTAGAAGTAGTCATCGGCTTCGATGGCCTCCGGGGTGAACGAGTTGTTCTTCCACCAGCTGACGAGGGCGGCGGCCACGGTCAGGCCGGTGGAGACCAGCTGCTCCAGTTGGGCCGACTCGATGGGCAGCACCGCGTGGCCGGTGGTGCTGAGGATCTGGTTGGTCAGGGCCAGCGCCAGCGCGGCGGTGCGGGCAATGGTCGAGGGCGAGATCTTGTGCTTCATAAAAACTCCTTTCGTTCCGGGTGATGTGCGGGGTTCAGCCGGAGAAGCGGCCAAGCCCCGCGCGGCGGCAGAGGACGGGATAGTCCTTGTAGGCGCGGCTCAGATCGACGGGGCCGTCGATGCCCGCCACATGGCCTGTGCTGGTGTACTGCCACATCCCGTGGGGGCGGGTGGGGCGCTTGCCGCGGTAATCGGCGAGCCAGAGGTCGTAGGCGGTGAGTGCATCCATCGCAAGGGCGGTGTCCGCAAAATTCGTGTAGGTGTAGACCATGGCGTAGAGATTCCAGGCTTCGAGCTGGGCGGCGGCCTGAGCCACCCGCTGCGCGAGCGCGGCAGGGGAGAGGGAGCGCAGCCGGGCGTCCTCCACATCAATGGCTAGGGGCAGCTGGAACGTTTTCCCGCGCAGTGCGGCCCGCAGGGCGTTGAGCTCGGCTTCGGTCTGCCGGGAGGTGACGGCGCAGGTGTAATAGTAGCCGCCCACCGGGATGCCGCGCGCCGTGCAGGCAGCATGATTGCGCTCGAACTGCGGGTCGGGGTAGGGCTGGCCGTTTCGGCTGCCCAGCACCCGCAGCATCACGCCGTCGATGGCACCGGAACGCTGCACCGCGTCCCAGTCTATGCAGCCCTGCCATCGTGAGACATCCAGCACCCGCAGCGGGGTCATCGGATGGCCTCCGGGCGGTGGGTCGGATACGGTGTTTGTGTCATGGAACAGACCTCCTTTCTGCTGTTGTCCCGATTGTACAGCCGGGATACGAAATGCGGAAGTGTGGTCTTTTTTCTTGCGGATCTTTGCCGTTCGGCATTTTGCCAAGGGGTGTTTCCGGGGCAGAAAAGCAGGGACGGAACAGGGCCTTTTTGGGAGTAATTCTGGGTGCATTTTCGGGCGGAAAATGGCGTCTGTGAATGGTTTGTGATGACAAAAATCAAGGGAAATTCGGTCGATTTCCGGCTTTGGAACAGCACTTGAATGTTAAAAAATTATGAACAAATCATGCCCGGATTTTGCAAAAAAATCGGGAAGAATCGCTCGAAAATTTTGCGCATCCTGGAAAACTGTGTACAAAATTCACAAAAAACTATGTTAAGAATATGGCAAACCGGAAATGTCAAATTTGACAAATCGGTTTTGGTCTGCTAAAATAGCTTCCGCTCAACGGACGTTGCAGCGTATAAAATTCATCACATTGAAGTGAAAAGCCGCACTGCGGCTCCCGAATACGGAGTGAAGAAACTCCGTGCCACGGCGGGTATTGGAAGGCCCGCATCGTATTCCAAACTGTAAAAAGAGAGGAGTTGTTCCGTATCGCTTCCGTCAAATTTCAAAAAGCATTGAGCGGCCGCACCCGTGCCGCCGCCCCCCGTGTGCTGGCGTTCTGCGTCATGGCCGTGAGCCTGTTGTTCACGCTGGCCGTGACCGCCGCGAATCTGCGGCTGACCTACGTCACTGACTCCTATGGTGCGCGGCAGCTGGTGGTCAGCACTGACGCTGACAGCGACCCCGCCCGCGTGATGAGCCTTTCCGGCATGGAGGCCGAAGAGGGCGACCATGTCTATTACACCGCGTTCAGCGGCAGCCTGGCTTCCCTGAACATCGAGCGCGCATTCACCGTGACCATCCAGGCCGACGACCAGGAGTATCCGGTGAAGATGGCCTTTGGCACCGTTGCCGATGCGCTGGAACGCGCCGGCATCACCCTGGATGAAGAGGACTACACCGAGCCTGCACTGGACCAGCTGGTCACAGCAGGCAGCAGCATCGTGGTCCACCGCGTCGATTATCAGGACAAGGTCGAGACGCAGGCCATCCCCTACGATACCGAGTATGTCTACACCAGCCTGTACTTCCGCAACACCGGCCGCGCCACCACGCTGCAGCACGGCTCGGAGGGCCAGCAGGCCGTGACCACCCGCGAGCGCTGGGTGGACGGTGAGCTGGAAAACAGCATGGTGGTCGATGTGACCACCACGGTGGAGCCCACCAATCATGTCGTCAAGACCTACGGTGCCGGTGCGCCTGTCTCGCCGCTGACCGGCACGGACGGCACCACCAATGCGCCCGCTTCCTACAGCAGGGTCCTCACCGGCAAAGCCACCGGCTACTATTCCAAGTCCGGCAAGGGTTCTTCCGGTCTGGGCCTGGGCTACGGCACGGTCGCCGTGGACCCGGACGTCATCCCCTACGGCACCCTGCTGTATATCACTTCCACCGATGGCCGCTTTGTTTACGGTTACGCCATCGCGACCGACACCGGCATCGCCGTTCAGAAGGGCGAGATCCTCGTGGACCTGTTCTACGAGACCTACGCCGAGTCGGTCATCAATGGGGCGATCCAGGTCAATGTTTACGTTGTGAACTGAGTCTTTGGAACCACCCCCCGCACACGGAATGAACAGAACATCTGCCCCGCTCTTTGTTGCATTTTGCACAGAGAATGGGCACAGATGTTCTTTTTTGTTTTATATTCCGTCAGGTTTACCTATAATTTTCGCATAAATTTGGCTAGGTTGTCTATATCACTAAAATATCCTCGAAAAGATTATGGTACATTTTCCGGAAAAAGCCTTGAAAAATCTGCCAAAATTCTTTAATATAAGAGAGTAAAAAGGTATAGGCCCCTCTGCGGCCTGTACGGGGAGGAGCTGTTTATGAAACCGACGGAAGAAAAAATCCATACGGATCCATCGGATCTGCCGATCTATCTGTTCAAGCAGGGCAATAACTGCGAAGCATACCGCTACTTCGGTGCACACATCGAGACCCGTGCCGGAGAGTCCGGTGTCGTGTTCCGCGTCTGGGCACCTCATGCCGCCGCCATCAGCGTGGTGGGTGATTTCAACAGCTGGAAGCCGGGCAGCCACCCGATGCATAAGGTGGATCAGGACTCGGTCTGGGAGCTGTTCATCCCCGGCATGAAGGAATATGACGTTTACAAATACTGCGTGACCACCCGCGCGGGCGACCTTGTCTACAAGGCTGACCCGTATGCCTTCCACGCCGAGACCCGGCCGTCCAACGGCAGCAAGGTCTACGACCTGAACGGCTTTGCGTGGCACGATGCCGCATGGCAGGAGGCCCAGAAGAAGGCCGATGTCATCAACGGCCCGATGAACATCTACGAGATGCACGTTGGCAGCTGGAAGACCAAGGGCGAGAATATCCCCTACAACTATTCCGAGCTGGCCGACCAGCTTATCCCGTACATCACCGAGATGGGCTACACCCATGTCGAGCTGCTGCCGGTCATGGAATATCCCTTTGACGGCAGCTGGGGCTATCAGGTCACGGGCTATTTTGCCCCCACCAGCCGCTATGGCACCCCCAAGGATCTCATGGCCTTTGTGGATAAGCTCCATGCCGCCGGCATCGGCGTCATCATGGACTGGGTGCCCGCGCACTTCCCGAAGGACCAGTTCGGCCTGTACCGGTTCGACGGCGAGCCCTGCTACGAGGACCCGAACCCCAAGCGCGGCGAGCACAAGGAGTGGGGCACCATGGTGTTCGACTTCGGCCGCAGCGAGGTGCAGAGCTTCCTCATCTCCAGCGCACTGTACTGGCTGGAGCAGTACCACATCGACGGCCTGCGCGTGGACGCCGTGGCCTCTATGCTGTATCTGGACTATAACCGCAAGCAGGGTGAATGGGAGCCCAACAAGGACGGCGGCAAGGAGAATCTGGAAGCCGTTGCGTTCCTGCGCAAGCTGAACGATACCGTCCTGGGCCGCCACCCCCACAAGTACATGATCGCGGAGGAATCCACGGCCTGGCCGATGGTCACCAAGCCTGCATCGGACGGCGGCCTGGGCTTCAACTTCAAGTGGAACATGGGCTGGATGAACGACATGCTCAGCTACATGAAGACCGACCCGCTCTTCCGCGCCGGCAACCACAACAAAGTCACCTTCAGCTTCTTCTATGCCTTCAGCGAGAACTTCGTGCTGCCCATCAGCCACGACGAAGTCGTCCACGGCAAGGGGAGCCTCATCAATAAAATGCCCGGTGAGTACGAGGCCAAGTTCGCCAACCTGCGCACCTTCTTCGGCTACATGATGGCCCACCCCGGCAAGAAGCTGCTGTTCATGGGCCAGGAGTTCGGCCAGTTCGCCGAGTGGAACGAGAACAAGCAGCTGGACTGGATGCTGCTGGGCTACGACAAGCACACCGAGCTGCAGAACTACGTCAAGACCCTGAACGCCTTCTACAAAGAGCATCCGGCGTTCTGGCAGATCGATTACAGCTGGGAGGGCTTCCAGTGGATCGTGCCGGACGACTCGCAGCAGAGCGTGGTCGCTTTCCTGCGCAAGGATGCAGCGGGCAAGCAGATCCTGATCGTCTGCAACTTCAACCCCGTCCTGCGTGAGGGCTACACCCTGGGCGCACCGGTGGCGGGTACCTACAGAGAAGTGCTGAACAGCGACGACGAAGCCTTCGGCGGTTCGGGAGCAGTCCACAACAAGGCCGTCCGCACCCACAAGAAGCCGCTGCATGGCTTTGAACAGAGCATCACCATCACCCTGCCGCCCATGAGCACCCTCTACTTCGAGGTGCCCACCAAGCGCACCCGCAAGGCGGCAGACCCGGCCAAGGCCGATGAAAAGGCAGCCCCTAAAAAGACCGCTGCCAAGGCCAAAAAGGCGGAAAAAGCGGAGAAGGCTCCCAAAAAGACCACCCGCGCCACCAAGGCGAAGACGGAGAAGGCCGCGGAGGAAAAGCCTGCAAAGGCCGAAAAGCCCGCCAAGGCAGAGAAACCGGCCAAGGCCGCAAAACCCAGAAAGACCTCCGCAAAGGCCGAACCGGCCGAGAAGGCTGCGCCTGCGGAAAAGCCCAAGCGCACCCGCAAGACCAAAGCAGAAGCTGCCCCTGCGGCAGACGCTGCACCGGCAAAGCCCACCCGCAAGCCCCGTGCCAAAAAGGCAGCAGAGCCCAAAGAGTGAGCCGTGCGCACAGACCATTCACATCGTTAGACCATTTCCAATTCCAAACCAACTCGGAAATGTGTAAAAGGGGAGAATAAAGCTATGGCAAAAGAAATTGTGGCAATGATCCTTGCCGGCGGACGTGGTTCGCGCTTGTATGCGCTGACACAGAAAACGGCAAAACCGGCGGTCGGTTTCGGCGGCAAATACCGCATCGTGGACTTCCCGCTGTCCAACTGCGTCAACTCCAACATCGATACCGTTGGCATCGCAACGCAGTATCAGCCCCAGAAGCTGAACGAGTACATCGGCAACGGCCAGCCCTGGGACCTGGACCGTCTGTACGGCGGCGTCCATACCCTGCCTCCTTATGAGCAGGCAAAGGGGACCGACTGGTACAAAGGCACTGCAAACGCCATCTACCAGAACATCAGCTTCATCGACAGCTATGACCCGGAGTACGTCATCATCCTGTCCGGCGACCAGATCTGCAAGCAGGATTACGCCGACTTCCTCCGCTTCCATAAGGAGAAGGGCGCAGAGTTCTCTGTGGCCGTCATGGAAGTTGACTGGAAGGAAGCTTCCCGTTTCGGCCTGATGGTCGCAGACGAGGACGACAAGATCACCGAGTTCCAGGAGAAGCCCCCTGTGCCGAAGTCCAATCTGGCTTCCATGGGCATCTACATCTTCAACTGGGATGTCCTCAAGAAGTATCTGGAAGAGGACGAGGCAGACCCCAACTCCAAGAACGACTTCGGCATGAACATCATCCCCGCGCTGCTGCGCGACGGCCGCAAGATGTATGCTTACCACTTCAACGGCTACTGGCGTGACGTGGGTACCATCGACAGCCTGTGGGAAGCCAACATGGAGGTCCTGGACCCCGAGAACTCCGGCATCGACATCTTCGACGAGAAGTGGAAGATCTACAGCCGCAACCCCGTGCTGCCCGCCCAGAAGATCGGCCCCCGCGCTGTCGTGCAGGATTCGCTGGTCACTGAGGGCTGCCAGATCTACGGCTGCGTCAAGCACTCTGTGCTGAGCGCAGGCGTCGTCGTGGAAGAGGGCGCAACGGTCGAGGATGCCGTCCTGATGGATGGCGTCGTGGTCAAGGCAGGCGCAGTGGTCAAGCGCTGCATCCTCGCTGAGAACGTCGTGGTGGGCGCAGGCGCCAAGATCGGCGGCGACGGCCCCATCGCACATGTCGGCACCGGTCTGACCATCGGCGCAGGCGCTACCGTCAAAGAGGGCGCCAAAGTATTTGATTCCGTCAAGGAGGGCGAGGAAGTATGCTGAGCCAGAACAACAATGCGTTGGGTATCATTTTCCCCAACAGCTATGACACCACCGTGCCTGAACTCGTGACCGAGCGCGCGATGGCATCCATCCCGTTTGCAGGCCGTTACCGCATGGTGGACTTCGTGCTGTCCAGCATGGCGAACTGCGGCATTTCCAACGTGTCCATCGTCGTGCGCAAGAACTACCACTCTCTGATGGACCATCTGGGCACCGGTCGTGAGTGGGATATGGCCCGCCGTCACGGCGGCCTGAACATCGTGCCTCCCTTTGCAGAAAAGGGTGTGCGCATCTATTCCGGCCGTGTCGAGGCTCTGGGCTCCATCCTGAACTTCCTGGAGAATCAGAAGGAGCGCTACGTCGTCATGAGCGATGCCAACATCGCCATCAACTACGACTTCAATACCCTGCTGGCCGCTCATCAGGCCAGCGGTGCCGATGTGACCATCGCATACCAGAAGACCGAGATCCCCGAAGGCCGCAAGAACGACAACTACACCCTGACCGTTGATGCCGACGGCCGCGTGACCGAGCTGCTGTTCAACGATTACCGCCCCGGCGTCCAGAATCTGGACCTGAACATCTACGTTCTGGAGCGCGAGACCCTGATCAAGCTGGTCAAGGACGCCACCGCCCGCGGCCTGATCTACTTTGAGCGCGACATCCTGGCACACAACGTCAACATCCTGAACATCCGCGCTGTGGAGTACACCGGCTATGTGGCCCACATCTGCGATATGAAGAGCTACTTCGACGAGAACCTGAAGCTCATCGACGAGAAGAACCTGGACGCTCTGTTCCCCAAGGGGAGCCCCATCTACACCAAGATCCGCGACGACAACCCCGTCCGTTACGTCAACGGTTCCTGCGTGGAGAACTCTCTGCTGGCCGATGGCTGCGTCATCGAGGGCACGGTCGAGAACTGTGTGCTCTTCCGCGGCGTCAAGGTCAAGAAGGGTGCGGTCGTCAAGAACTGCGTCCTGATGCAGGACACCATCGTGGAAGCCAATGCGCAGCTGGAGTGCGTCGTCACCGACAAGAATGTCCGCGTGACCGCTGGCAAGAAGCTGTCCGGCACCGAGAGCTTCCCTGTTTACGTGCAGAAGAACCACATGGTCTGATGCGCTTCCTTTGATTTTTTCACAGGGGCGGCTCCCTCCCCGGTAGCCCCTCTCGGAAAGAGGGGCGGGGGCAGCTTTGCCCCCGCCCACTCTTTGTTTCAACCGCTTTTCTGAAAGGAGCGATCTTATGAAAATCCTCTATGCTGCTTCGGAAGCAACTCCCTTTGCGAAATCCGGCGGTCTGGCCGATGTTGCAGGCTCTCTGCCCAAGGCTCTGGTCAAGGACGGCGTGGACGCCCGCGTCATCATGCCGCTGTACGGCGACCTGAAGATGCGTGACCGGCTGGAATACGTCACCAACTACTCGGTGCCGGTGGGCTGGCGCAGCCAGTACTGCGGCCTGTTCAAGGCCGAAGTGAACGGCGTGACCTACTACTTCCTCGACAACGAGTATTACTTCCGCCGCCGTGGTCTGTACGGCTTCTACGATGACGGTGAGCGCTTCGCTTTCTTCTCCCGCGCCGTGCTGGAGACCCTGTTCTACATCGACTTCACCCCGGACATCATCAACTGCAACGACTGGCAGACTGCGCTGGTGCCCGTTTACCTGAATCTGTACTACCGTCATCTGGACAAGTTCAACCGGATCAAGACCATCTTCACCATCCACAACATCGCCTATCAGGGCAAGTACGGCACCG
>OKTL01001365.1_pt1 | contig 10610 bp, 7 predicted proteins | sample 1606211 | NCBI WGS metagenome assembly OKTL01 (sample SAMEA3879538, study PRJEB24766) | human gut metagenome | biome: human-associated habitat; feature: feces | place: USA | collected 1985/1987 | reverse complement strand
TTGGGCGTTTCTTCGGCCGACTGTTCCGTGGCCGGAGTCTCCTCCAAAAGATAAGAGGTGTAATCCATCGAATAGTCGAAGCTGGTGCGGGCAGTCACCTCTTCGGGTACTGTGGACAAGAAAGCGTCGATCAATGCTAATGTGCGGTCTACGGACGGTTCGTCTTTCAGCACCTCCGTGAGAGGTACTCCCTTTTTCCGTGCCTGCACATCATAGCGGTCACCTTCAATCAACCGGAACAACTGCCGTCTGTCTGCAATGTAAAGAACTGCTTTCCGCAGTTCTCCACCGAAACTAATATCATGGAGAATATACAGATTCTTCAGATACAGCAGACGAAGTGACTGAAAATACGGATACCTCGCAAGAAGATTGCGCAGTTCGTACAAAGTATCCCTATTCAGCGTCTCGGGATGCTGAATCCATTGTTGAAAGTTAACAGAAGTCATTTATATTACCAGTTTGCTACAGTTGCATTAAAAATTTGGTCGGTGATCTCTTTAGACATTTCAGCAATCAATCCGTCCTGTACGGCAGTCAGCAACTGGCTAGAGTCGTAGGTACGGAACGCAGAAAACTGTTGTTCAAAGTCTTCGGCATGATTGGTGTTGTTGACAAAACGTACATTGACGGTAATAGTCAACTTCGTCTCCGAAGAGTAACCGTCGGCAGATACTGCCTGGTTGTACTGATTGTATCCTGTGATTTCTCCGTCAATCTGCAAGTCCGCATTCTGATTCGGCTTGAGCAGTTGCAGACGGGTCTGCCGGATGAAGATATCTTTCAGGTCCTCATTGAATTTGGTTGCTAACGGAGCATATACATACTCCGACTTGATCGGGAAGTCGGCTATCGAAATGGTCTTTACCTTATCATAATTGATAGACGATCCGTTAAACTTATAGGAAACAGTGCACGCAATGACTACCAACGGCAAGCCGAACAGTAACAAAGGGCGTATTATTTTCTTAATCCAATTCATATTCTTTTATTTTTCTATAAAGTGTACGCTCGGAAATATTCAAGTCCTTGGCCGCACTCTTCCGCTTTCCATGATGCCTCTCAAGTGCCTTGCGTATCATTTCTTTCTCCACTTCGTCCAGTGACAAAGGGGATTCTTCTACATATTCTTCCGTGTCTTGTATGTCATCATCATCCTTGCAAACCGTAGGCTGCATGGTGTGAATGATAGCAGGTACCGAAGGTTGATGCGCCGTCACTACCGGAGTAGTAACCACCGTTCCCATTTGTCCTACCTGCCCCACCTGTCCGGCACGTTCCGCCATCAGGTTGTGCACCATCTTCTTCAGCTCCGCCACTTCCTGGCGCATATCGAACAGAACAGAATAAAGAATCTCCCGTTCGCTCTCAAAGCCTTTACTCTCACGCGTTCCCATCAACGCGGGAAGACGTTGCGTATTTTGTGCAGGAAGATAATTCTGCAAGATAGCAGCAGAGATCTCCCTATTGGTTTCAATGATAGATATTTGCTCGGTGATGTTCTTCAACTGACGCACGTTTCCGGGCCACGGGTAAGCCAACAACTCTTTCTTCGCATCCTCCGTCAACTGAATAGCGGGCATCCGGTATTTCTCTGCAAAGTCTGCGGAAAACTTACGAAACAACAAAAGTACATCGTCACCACGTTCACGCAAAGGCGGTATCTGGATAGGCACCGTATTCAACCGGTAATATAAATCTTCACGGAAACGTCCTTCTGCAATCGCTTGTGTAAGATTGACGTTGGTAGCCGCCACCACACGCACATCCGTTTTTTGTACTTTGGACGAACCTACTTTCATAAACTCGCCACTCTCCAGTACACGGAGCAAACGTGCCTGGGTAGACATCGGCAACTCCCCTACTTCATCAAGAAAAATAGTACCACCGTCAGCTTCGCCAAAGTACCCTTTCCGTTCGCCAATCGCACCGGTAAACGCACCTTTCTCATGTCCGAACAGTTCGGAATCAATCGTACCTTCCGGAATAGCGCCACAGTTGACAGCAATATACTGTCCGTGCTTCCTCCGGCTATATTGATGAATAATCTGCGGAAAACTTTCTTTTCCGACTCCACTTTCTCCGGTAATCAGCACAGACAAATCGGTAGGAGCTACCTGAATGGCAACATCTATGGCGCGCGACAATGCTTCAGTATTTCCAATAATACCGAAACGCTGTTTCACTTGTTGTATCTCTGCTTTCGTCATCACTCGTTTTTAATCTTCGTCTACTGTATCCAGCTTCAGTTTATCACTATCGTCACGTTTCTCGTAATACTGTTTACGCAACGGATTGGCACGAGCCACTTTTTCCCGCTGACGATTACGGAACACGTCGATGGCAACATATGAGCCGGAGAAGTACGTACTACCGGCAGTCCTGCCGTATAGTTCACCCCGTCTTCCATAGCCAAGGCCTTGAACGGAGCCAGCCCTTGATCGTGATACATCGCCAGGATACCGTCAAAATGAGTATAATTGCCCGAACCCATAAAACCGTCCGCAGCATAAGGACCGTAACAGATGATCCCTTTCTCTTCCATTTCTTTCATGGCAGGGATAATCACTTCCTGCTCTTCCATTCCCAACAAACCACCGTCTCCGGCATGAGGATTGAGAGAGAGCACCGCAATACGCGGAGCGCCGATACCGAAATCCTGTTTCAGACAACGATGGAATATCATCAGTTTCTCCTGAATCAATTCTTTGGTAATCGTAGTCGCAATCTCTCTAACAGGGATATGTGTCGTCACCAAAGCCACCCGGAAGTCATTCTTCATCAAAATCATCAATGACTTATCACCATTGCCCAGACGTTCTTCGATATATTCCGTATGTCCGGGGAAGGAGAACTCTTCCGACTGAATCGTATGTTTGTTGATCGGAGCTGTTACGATAACGTCTATCAACCCTTCGCGATATTCTTCGATGGCACGTTCCAAAGCCCCCAGCGCAGCTTTACCGGCTTCGGGGTCGGGTTTGGAAAATTCCACTTTCACCTCATCATCCGTACAGTTCACCACGCTCAAACGGTTGTACCCCGCTTCGGTAGCAGAGTTGACAATGCTGAAATTGGCCTGTATATCCAGTGCTTTGCGATGATAAGCCGCTACTTTCGGTGAGCCATAAATGATCGGAGTACATAGTTCCAACATCGTAGGGTCGGAAAATGTCTTAAGAATCACCTCATAGCCCACCCCGTTAATATCTCCTTGGGTGATACCTATCCTTATCTTGTTATCTTCCATGTTTTTATTTATTAGTTTGTTCCGCTTCCTTAGATGCTTCTCCCAATGGAATCTGCTTCTGCTGAACTTCATTCGGAAGTTTCAGTGTATACAGAGATGCTTCCATCTGGCGTACTAGGTTGCGTTTCATTTTATCAGGTGAATAAACAAATATTTCTGCAGTAATAATTCGTTGGTTCTTCTCGTCCAGACGAGTATGAGATACATACGGACCACCCATAAAGTCGCCCTTCATACGCCACAGACCACGTGCTTCCATTGTGTAGCTGTTCTGTACATTGATCGGACGGACATCGGTCAGTAAACTATCGGTCGACATATAAACTCCTTCCTTGAATCCGGGGATATTGGCTTTCATCACAGAGTCACGTTTGTGCACAAAATATTCTTTGGTAAACGTATCCTTGTCAGTGTACGGATAAGAGTACATCACAAAGTTACGGTCGGCAGTACCTGTGTTGGTAGAAGCCCAGAAGAAATCATCCCCGGTCTTTGAATTAGCCAGTTCGGCATCCACCCAGATGTCGCATCCGAACAAACTGTCCACTTTCTGCGAAATGAAATTACTGTGTTTCCCTTCCAGGAATGTAATCTGACGGTTCATTTCCGCACGGGTAAAGAAGTCGACAATCGTCTTTTTGTTCTCTTCCACAAACTTCTCGAACTCTTCTTCGTTCGGAGCCTGGATAGTCAATATCATCTGCGGATTGGCATACACGTCCTTCGCATATTTGAACGAGGCTTTCGTATATATATCCTGTATATCTACAATAATAATGTTACGTATCAACTTCAGCGTAGAATCATAATCTTTCGGCGAAGTATACATAATCCGGAAAGAAGGTTCCGACTGCGGCAAACCGGGCATATCAGCATCGAGCGCATCATGTAAAGCCCTTCCGGCAGCACGATCCCAAACACCGTGATCTACTACAACCAAAAGCTCGTAAGCACGACCACTAGAGGTGTGATTTCCTTTCAGACCACAAGATGCAACGACAAAGGCTACCAAAGCGATGCATAAAATAAAAGAGTACTTTTTCATGATGTTCGGTTTTATATATTAACTTTCATTATTTTTCTCCTGTTTCGCTGTCGACAGCATACCGCAAGCGGCAAAAATATCTTCGCCCCTGGATGAACGGATAGTGGTGAAAAGTCCGTGTGACGTCAGATAATCACGAAAACGGGTCATCGTATCCATGTCCGCCCCCTCGAGGTCTACCCCCGGTATGGCATGAAAACGAATCAGATTCACCCTGCAATCCAGCCCGCGAAGAAGTTTCAGCAACTCTTTGGCATAGACCTGCGAATCATTGAGCCCTTTAAAAACAATATATTCAAACGAAAGTCGACGTTGTTTACTAAAATCATAGTTTTTTAACAGTTCCACCATTTCGGTGATTGAAAACGCCTTTTCCGCCGGCATTAATTCAGCACGCTGAACGGTCAGCGGAGAGTGAAGGCTGATGGCAAGGTGGCAGTCATTTTCTTCAATAAAACGCTGCAATCCTTTCCGTAGCCCGACTGTAGAAAGCGTGATACGCTTCGGACTCCATGCGTAACCGTAGGTAGCGGTCAGTAGTTCCAATGCCTTCAATACCTCATCCAGGTTATCGAGCGGCTCGCCCATTCCCATCATTACGACATTAGTCAGTTTGTCCCGTTCCGGCAGCGAATGAATCTGGTTTATGATCTGGCTGGCGGTCAGGTTAGCCGTATACCCCTGTTTGCCGGTCATACAGAACTTACAGTTCATCTTGCAACCTACTTGTGACGACACGCACAACGTTGCCCGGTCATCATCCGGTATATAAACCGACTCTACAAAATGGTTCTCACCCACTTTATAAAGATACTTCACCGTACCATCTACAGAGCGCATTTCATCTACCGGAGCTTCCGCTCCCACCTCATAGTTCTGCTTGAGCAACTCCCGGTGTTTCAATGACAAATTAGTCATATCATCAATCGAGGCTACCTTCTTTTCGTAAAGCCAGGATGCAATCTGCTTGGCAGCAAAGCCGGGCATACCCAGTCTTTTTGTCAATGATTGAAGCTCTACAAGAGTCATTCCTAAAAGGGGATATTTAGACATTCTTCTTTCTGTTGATAGTTTATATCTGCAAATGTAAGGAAATAAAGTCGATTTCCGTATAGCAGGAATGTAAAAGTTAACAAAAAAGGGAAGTATACCCAAGTTATTATTTAACAAAGCTGATATATTGAAGTAGCGTTCGCGCCAATTCAGAGTCCTCGCCATTCCGTTTCACTTCGTGACCATACGCCTCACGGAAACAAGCCAGCGCATCTTTCCGTTCATAACAATATTTGTGTAAAACCCCTAAGTTTTGACAAGCCACAATCGTATCTTCATTCTCCCATCCCTGATGCTTCTTTCGCAGTTCTCTTTGAAGAAAGCCGCTTTCGCCATTGGATAATCCTTCTTTTTCGTATAAGCCAGTGCTTTGTAGTAATATACCAGACAGGAAGAATCGGGGTCACCATCATCATGAATATCCAGGGAGGTTGCTATACGAATCACATTATCATAATCTTTATTCATGTAATATTGCTGCATAATATCACATCTTAATGCCTCGTAACGGATAGTCAATTCTGCCAAACGAGGCTTTTCGCTGAAAAACACTTCATGCAGAAGAGACTCATGGAAGAATAAAGTAGCGGCCTGCTCATCGTTACGCTCATTCATTATGCGTTTGAATTCTATGCATAGATAATACAACTGTTTATGACAAGCGACTATCTGCTTTCTATTATCTATCTGCATAGAAATATCCAATGCCCGATTCATCAGATTCCACGCTTCATCGTATTGCTTAACACAATAAAGACATCTACCTTGCATACGCATGCATTTAGCCACTCCACTTGACAATCTACCATTCAAAGATTCGTGCATTTTAGCTACTTTCCGGAATTGTTCGGCCGCACTCTCTTCGTTTTTCTTATAATAATCGCAATAAGCCAGCAGTTCGTAAAGTTCAATGATTTCTGCCATATTATTCTCGTCAGTAGAAGCCGCATGATAGCCAAGCGCTCTATTTAGATAAGTCACCGCTTCATTATATTGCCCATTATAATAACATGCCATCCCCAAATTCCTACATGTATCAGTAATCTGGGGTACCGGAATCGGTACTATATTTTCCTGCATCATCAATGCTTTCAGGAAACAATCACATGCCATTTCATATTCTTCGTCACGGGCATAGCGACATCCCTCGTTCATTTTCAGCACTGATCTGGCAATTGGCGGTATGGCAGCTCCTTCCATACATTTCTCACTCACAACATTTGCTACCTTTGTCAGGTGAAAAGAACGACTTAAGAAAGTAGCTATATCATTAGCAATGACAGGAATCAAAAAAGAATCAACCTGACCAAAGTCCGATTCGGCATAGACATCAGGCATAAAAGAAGAGTCGTCGCTCATAAGTGCCTTCCAGCAATCTTCCAACAAAGAATAATTCGTACGATACAGAATTTCGAAGAGTTCTACATCACAAATCCACTTTCTCAAGAAATTCCGCTCCTGCATCTTATAACCTTGATAAGTAATTTCCACTTTATAGCGATAAGAATCATGGTAGCAGAACTGTTTCATACGATAGCTATAATCAGCAAAAGTCAGTTGGTGCGAAAGGATATCTTCATTGTCCAGAAGAGAGGTTATTATTTTATGACGACACTTATCGATGCACATATCGCCTTGAGCGAAGCATCGTTTAATCGCCTCTACCATTTGTGTGTCACAAATACAATATCGCCCTCCTTTGTTGGTGAGCCAGCTACTCATTTCCACTTTCAACTGTGACCAAAGCATCTGATTTATGCCTGCCATGCTCTTTACTTCATCTTCGGTAAATCCTTCTAAAGTAAGTGAAAGCATCAGAAGCGTTCTTCCAATCTCTTCGAAACCATAATCAGCCGACAAACGCCGAAGCACACTGTCATAAAATTGCTCAACCTCATTGAGCCGGCAATATCCACTCATATATTCATAGAGAGCATCGTACTGACCGAACGAAACCAGCTCATTGAGCAATACACTTAAACAGCGCGGTTGTTTAGCCAGCACCCACGAACCAAGAATATCTTCCTGCTGTGCAGACAAGGTCTTGGAGTAAGCAGACAAATATTGTTTTGAGAACTCCTTAGCATCCACTTGTGAAAAACCATTCAACTGGAAATGAACGTACCCATTCTGAATAAAAGGCAGATAGGCAGTAGATGATGCAGAAAAGCTCAACACAACCTTCACGTTTGAAGGGATAGATGCGAATAAAGAGAACAATGATACTTCAGTCGGATTTAAATAACTAATGTCATCAATCAACAGAATGACAGGATACCTTGATGCGCCTAATACACTCCACAATTGAGCAAACTTCTGAATAGAATTCAAATCTTCTTCAATCTCCTTGAGATTTCGAAGCGTGTTTCCCGAAAAAGCACCCAATATATTATTCCCAAGTGCAATCGAATTTTGCACAATATCCATGATTGATTTGGCGGAACTTTGAGACGAGTCCGGCTCTTTAGAAACTTCAGCCGCAAACAACTTTTCTTCACCTAAAGATTGATGTTTGAATGCATTCTGGCACTTTGAGGCTAACATTCTCACCAACGTTGCCGGATAAGAAGACAGAGCAGTACTATCTAACCGATGATAGATGGGAATTATCGGCATATCATTATTCACTAAATCGCTCCAATGAGCCAATAAAGCACTCTTGCCAAGACCACAATCGCCCGTCACTACCAGACACCGTTGCTCATCCGCCGCCAAAAAGTCAGCAAATGCCTGATCTGCTTCAGATATTGAGTGATAATTGAATAAGAGTTCATTGCGTGCCAGTTGTTCTTGCAACTCCTGATTATCTTCAACAGTCAGTATTTCAGGAAACTCCCGTTCAATCAATCTTATGAAAGCACGCCCTACAAAGTCACACAATTGCTCGGGCGAATCATACTCCTGCACAGGATAACGATCCTGCTGCAAAATACTCTCTTTCAGACGTTTCAGTTTAAGAGCCTCCTCTTCAGGGCAAGACAGTTCATCATCTGCCGACTGTTTTATATAGAAACGGATTGGGATTGCGCAGTACACCAAACTGCATTTCAATTTCCGTCACACTCAAATGGTGATTCAAGTCATCTTCTATCCAACGATATTCCAAGCTGTCATTGAGAGTTTGAGATAAATCTTCATAACTGGGACACCATCCATAGCGGTCGCCTACCATACCAATGAAGAAAGGCCGGGAGTTAACGATCTCTTTCAGGCATATTTCAACAACCTTGCCGCTTTTCGCATCTTCTTCTGTGATCCCCCAACGCAAATCAACCAATGAAATGGTGGCACCACGGCTGGCAGCCTTCACTTGCAAACCCTTAAAGAGTTTGACTAATGCAGAGCGTTCCATTTCCATGTCTCTGAACGTTGACGAAAGGAATACACGGATAACACGTGAATTTTCAGCGGGAACTGAATACTGGGCTAGTTGTTTAGTCATAATATAGATTCGTATTAGTTAATGAAGTATTTCACAAAGCCAATTGATAAAGATTGGCAAGATATGGAAATTTAATCAGATAACAAAGACCATAAACAAAAAAAACGAGCACAAAAAAGGCACGGATTACACGGGTTTCGCGGTTCCCTCATAAGTTTAAACCGCGTAAATCCGTGTAATCCGTGCCTACTATCTATTACTTGCTACTTGTTTAGAAGAACAAGAAGCGTGTATCTTTTACGTTTGCTTTCAGATACAAATCATTCATCAGACGGCTGGCAAAACGTGCGTGCATGTTAGTCAGCGTAGCTTCTTCTGCTTTTGCGTCGAATGTTTCGTTCAATTTGTCCTTACCGTATACCTGCAATACAAATACTCCGGCATTACCTTTGATAGGAGTGCTCAACTGATTTACTTCAGCTGCAGAAGCATAAGCACCTACCAGCGGTTCGCTGCTGCGCAATGCTGATACGTATGCAGGAGCTGCAAAAGTAACCATCTTCAAAGAGTCGCTGACTGCATTAGTCATCTCTTTGTACTGGTTGAATGAGGTTGCATTGGCAGCTTTCATATCAGCCATAATCTTTTCAGCTTTCTTATCTTTTACGATTTCAGCTCTCAACTGATCCTGTACTGCTTTCAACGGACGATATCCCTCCGGCTTAATGCCTACCAGACCTACTACCATCATGTGATCGCTTTCGCCACATTCGTACAAGCCGGAAACATCACCCGGTTTTGCTTTATCAAATGTCCATCTCAACGCTTCTTTTGTACCTCTTACACCACCGATATTGTGTTCAGAGCTGCTCAAATCCATTCTGTCGAGCAATCTGTAACCGGCTTCTTCAGCGTTAGCTACCATCTTTTCTACACTAGGATTAGCTGCGATAAACTGGCTGAAATCATTATAAGCACGGTTGTAAGTTTCTTTGCTGAACTCTACTTCACGTTTGATAACAGCTACTTTATATTTGTCTTTTACAGATTTCTTGTTCGTTACCTGAAGAATTACGTTTGCTTGTCCCATCGGCAAGTTTACCAATTCGTTCACACCTGTATTGTTGATAGCAGAGATGAATTTCAGGTTATCGCCGTCTATCTGTGCACCTTCGTACTGTGCAGAAGTTAGCCAGTTTGCATCACCAGTCTGACCATATTTCTTTGCCAGATCAGCAAAGTTAGCGCCACCTTTGATCGCGTTGTAGATACTATCAGCCAATGTCTTTGTCTTCACAGCATCTTCTGCGTATACCTGAATCTGACGGAATTCGACAGAGTCGGCAGCAGCAGCTTTAGCTACAATTTTGAAAGAGTTGATTGTATTGTCGGCACCGTTATAGTAAGGGCCATAAATAGTACCTACCGAAGCAGAGTCCAAACGGGCAACTACATCTGACGGGAAAGCTGTTTTGTTATAGAACAAGTCTACATAAGGAGCTTCCGAACCTACAGAACGGATGAAAGAAGTATAATCATCTGTTGTAGTAGCCAGCTGTGCAGTAGCTTCGTCTACTTCCTGCTGGATAGCAGCTCTGTCTTCAGCACTTGCAGTCACTTGTACATCGATGTACTTGATGTCACGAGTTTCCTGATATTGCTTGAATTGTTCTTTCTTCTTGTTATACAAGTCTTTCAGTTCCGATTCTTTCACAACGATTGTAGAATCTACTACAGAAGAATAAGGAACGGCAGCCATCAACAAGTCATATTGATTCACTCTTGCGTCGAAAGCGTCCTGTGCTTCCACCGGATTGGAAAGAAGAGCTTTAGACACCAATGCCTGATACTTTTCTGCCAGACGGCTCTCGATCAGAGTT
>OKTL01001358.1_pt1 | contig 10644 bp, 8 predicted proteins | sample 1606211 | NCBI WGS metagenome assembly OKTL01 (sample SAMEA3879538, study PRJEB24766) | human gut metagenome | biome: human-associated habitat; feature: feces | place: USA | collected 1985/1987 | reverse complement strand
GTCGTGATTTCCTCACCGTTGATGACCAGGGGAATTTCCTCGCCGGATTTTTCCTTTTCCGCGGCAATCAGGCCGTTGATCCATTCCGCATTCTGCCGCAGGGACCAGTCCGTATCACGCTCATTGGCAAAGGCGTCCCGGTAATGCGTGGGCTGCACGGGGTCCGTAGCGCGGTTCTGCGTACGGTTGGGGCCGTATTTCACGTCGTCCTTCTCCTGGCAGGCTTTTAAGAACCGCTTTTTTTGCGCCTCCCAGCTCCGGGAGCCCGGCGTCATGCCGAAGAGGTCATGCAGGAAGTTTTCCTCACTGGTGTTTTCATCCAGCCGCCGCACCAGGTAGGCAATCGCGCTGTGGAAGTCTTCCTTCAGCACCACAGGGGCATACAGCAGCAGGCCGTCCGCCGCCTGGCGGATGACGCGCGCCTGATGGTTCGCCATCCCCTCCAGCATTTCAAATTCCACATGGTCCCGGACGCCTTCCCGCTCACGCAGCAGCATGGCATAACACAAGTCAAACAGGTTGTGGGAGGCAACGCCGAACTGCACATATCTAGCGTTCTCCGGCATGCAGCCGTAATGGAGCATTCTCTTGTAGTTGGCGTCCACCTGGGCCTTCGTGCCGTATGGGGCCTGCGCCCAGTCATGCATGGAGGCCTCCACTTTCTCCATCGCCAGGTTGGCGCCTTTCACCAGGCGTATCTTGATGCGCGCGCCGCCCTTCTCCACCCGCTCCTTCGCCCAGGCGCACAGCTTCATTTGTTCCTCCCAGGAGTCCGGCAAATAAGCCTGGAGCACAATCCCGGCTTCCATCTGCATGAATTCATCCTCCATCAGCGTGCGCTTGAACGCTTCCGCCGTCAGGTGGAGGTCACGGTATTCCTCCATGTCCAGATTCACGAATTTGGGTCTTTTGGAGCCGTCCGGCAGTGTCACCGCATTCGTGATGGCCGCCCGGTACAGGATGCGCAGGCGCTCCTGAATCAGCTGCACGGTTTCTTCAAAGGCCACCAGATGAATCTGGCTGAAAATGGCTGAAATCTTGACGGAAATATAGTCGCAGTCCTTGTCCGCCAGGCGGTCCACGACCTGCTGGAGGCGGTGGTGGGCCTCGCTTTCACCCAGAATGGCCTCTCCCAGCTGGTTGATGTTCATCCGGATGCCGGCCTTGCGCCTGCGGCGCAGGTGGGAGCGCAGTTTTCCATCCTCCGCCGGAAGAATCACGTTGGAGCTCTCCTTCCGCAACTGGCTGGTAATCATGGGCATCACTACGCCGGGAAATTGTACGGAGAATTTGTCCCCCAGCTTCATGGCGAACCGGTCCGCGGCGGACAAATAACGGGGAATACCGTAGCCGTCCAGCAGGTAGCGGAACAGCTCCGCGCCCCGCGCCGGCGAGGAAGGGCGGAACACGCGGTCCGCCAACGCCAGCGTAAAGGCCTTGCCCGCAGGGTCGTTCATCATGCGCTCCATCTGCTCCGCCTGCTTTTTCTCCTTCCTGCGCATCCCGGCATTCGACTGTTTCAGAATGGATTCCGCCAGTTCCACAGCCTTGGCGGCCAGTTGCTGGTCAGTCCATTTGTCACGGCGCGCCGCCGCCATCATGTCCGGGATGGATGAGTCTGTCATAACGGTCCGAAGACTAGCCCCGGACAGGGGCAAAATCAAGCCAATTTGCCGGGCCCTTCCTGTGGAGAAGGGAATCACGAAGAAAAAACGCGTCCCTTGATTCCGTGACGGCAACCGGGAACCCTTCCTGTCCGTTTCCGGAAGCTCCGGAAAACCGCATCAATCATACCGCGCGGCAGCCAGGCGAGCCCTCCTCAGCTCTTCCCGGAGCTGGTGCGCGCGCCTGCCGCAAACGCTGGCGCGGTCCATGTCCCGCACTTCCTCCAGAACGGCAACCGCCCGGTTGAAAGCCTCCTCACTCTCCGCCGTGTGGGCGTCCCGGTACAGCGCTTCTTCCAGCCGGACCCAGAGGGGATGCACCATGGAGAGCAGGATCAACTGGCGTTCTTCCAGGGGAAGGGAGGGATCATCCGCCCTTTTCCGCCACGCTTCCAGGCATTTCCGGATGGAAGGGGCATCACAGGCCTGGAAGGATTCGCAGAGGAGCGCCGCCGTTTCCCGGTTTTTCTCCAGGCGGCGGGCTGCCGCGCGGGCGTTCAGAAAGGCCGGAACCGTGCAATTCAGTTTTTCCAGGCGTTTCATCGTTCCCGGATAATCCCGGAACCAGGCTTCCGCCGGCACCGGTTCCAACGCCCGGCAAATGGCGGCGGCCTCCTCCGCAGGGTCTCCACCCTTCGGAACGTCATTCACCAAAGTCACCGGGCGCACGCGCCGGGCCTTGTCCGCCAGCAGGGCCGCCTTTTCCCGCAGGGATGCGGCATGCGCTCCCCCTTCCACCAAGTCAAATACACGCCCCCTGGAATCAAGCAAAACCACCGCAGGCAGCACGCGCACGCCATGCTCCGCCGCACGGGACAGGCTGCCGCCTTCTTCCCAATCCTTCACGGAGGGACGTTTGGGCACTGTGACAAACTGCACGTCACGGACATGTTCATCCAGCGCACGGCGTTCTTCCGTTCCTGGACGGAGCGCCTTCAGCCAGCGGGCTTCCGCCGCGCCGGGCTCCGCAGAACCGTACACCACCAGCACGGGAGGCGGCGGAGAAGGAGGCGGGGCGCAGGAAGCGGGGGAATCCTCCGCTTCCGCACGGCCCGGAACCGCCGTCACCAGCGCCAGGCAAACAGACGCAATAACCGCTGCAACCTTCATGAAAACTGCCGGCTTCAGGCGCGCCGGATGGTAATGCGCTTGTAACGGCCGTCGCCTTCCTCGGATTCCGTCGCAATGCCTTCCATGGATTGAAGGGCATTGTGCACCAGGCGGCGGTGGTAGGCGTTCAGCGGCTGCATCTTCATCGGCTTGCCGCTCTCCTGCACGCGTTCGGCCAGGGAACGGGCCTTTTCCAGCAGGCGGGCCTCGTTGCGTTCCCGGTAGTGATCGCAATCCACCTTCACGCGGGGTGCATCCTCCATCTTGCGCTGGATCATGCGGTTGACCAGGTACTGGAGGTCGTCCAGTCTGTCCCCGTCTCCCCCGATGATGTACTGGGAATCCGGGGAGGAAATATTCAGGCACACGATGCCGTCCGCCTCCGTTACTTCAATATCCGCGGAAAAACCCAGGGAGGCCAGAAGGCTCTTCAAACTCTGTTCAGCTATTTCTTGCACCGTCATCACTTTAATTCAATAGGAAAATGGTTCCATACCGGAAAAGCCGCCCCGCGCCATAACGGCATGAGCCTTTTTTCCAATACCCGATTGACATAAAAATCATAACCTATTTATTCCCCGCGTCTATGAAAATTTGTGGAAGTTCCGTCCCATTTCATGTACGCAGCGTACCCCCGTCCCGCTGCGCCGGAAACGCCGCTGCGCTGCTCCCTCCTATTCCGGCTTCCCCTGCTCCGCTCCTGTTTATTCCACCTCCTTCATTCCGTCCGCCCCCTGTTCCAGACGGTATTTTTTCACGGATGCCGGAATTTTTCCTCCTTCCGGATAAGTCTTTACCACCACCGTTCCGTCATCCTCCAGCCTGACGGTTCCCATTCCCGTGCGGCAGCAGCCCACCTGCTTCAGCATGGCAGAGGCGGAGATGCAGCTCTTATCGTCGGAGACATTCGGTTCTTGGGAAATGCGGAAAATGCGCATATATGAAGCTCCTGCTCCCGCTTCATGAACCAGAACCAGTTCAGGAATGCCGTCCCTGTCCAGGTCCACCAGCCTCATGCACGGTTCCCCTGCGGGAGAACCGGCAAAGATTCCCACAATATGGGGCTGGTCCCCGTCTTCCCCGCAGAAATTCATTTCCGCCACCAGATAAATTGAATCTTCACCCGAGCCATGGGAGCGGTCGGCATAGAGATGCACGCGGCTAATCATGCCGTAGGGAATATCCGGATTTTTCGGCACTGAGAGGCTCTCCACCGGTTCCAGATGCAGGGAACGCGGAGGCTTCCCGAACGCCGTCCGCGTGTCCACGGCTACATCCCCGCGGTCTTCCGCCTGCTGCCCTGCTGCGAATGAAGCATGGACCACAGGCAGAAAAGCCATGCCAATCAAACAAGCCTTTTCCATAGATGCCATTCTCTATCATATAAACGTTTCAAGTCGAGTTCTTTTCAACGAATCTCCATCATCCCTGAACGGAGGCTGCTGACAAAACATGACAGAACATCACCGGAAAAAGAGAAGTCGAACCCTTACCCGTATAGAAGAAATTCGGTCCCATCATGAACAAGCAAATGAAAAAAAAGACGCCGCCCATGGAAGACAGCCTCGCTCCTTTCACCGACGGAAAGGAAGCGGAACCCCATTACACGGATACGATTGATCCGGAGCTGATCAAGCCCACTCCGAAGCCTACGCCGCCCAATGCGGAACCCTCCGCTCCCGGCTCCATGAAAATGCCGGACAATACCACGGAAAAAATCAAGGATCTGGACACCATGCGCTCCAACGGCATGGACCAGCCGCTCACAAGCAACCTGGGAGTTAAAATAGCCAATGACCAAAATACACTTAAAGCCGGAAGCAGAGGCCCCTCTCTGCTTGAAGACTTCCACTTTCTGGAAAAAATGGCTCATTTTGACCAGGAGCGGATACCGGAACGCGTGGTTCACGCAAGAGGTTCCGGGGCACATGGCTATTTTCAGGTATACAAGTCCCTTTCCAAGTACACCAAGGCGGGCTTTCTGCAGGATCCGGGAGAAAAGACCCCGGTCTTTGTGCGTTTTTCCAACGTGCAGGGCTTCCGAGGATCTCCGGATACGGTGAGGGACATCCGCGGCTTCGCCACCAAGTTCTATACCAAGGAAGGCAACTATGACCTGGTGGGCAACGACACGCCCGTCTTTTTCATTCAGGACGCCATCAAATTCCCGGATTTCGTCCATGCCGTCAAGCCGGAGCCCCACAATGAAATGCCTCAGGGGCAGACGGCCCACGACTCCTTCTGGGATTATGTTTCCCTTCAGCCTGAAACCCTGCACAACGTCATGTGGCTCATGTCCGACCGCGGCATTCCCCGGAGTTACCGGACCATTGAAGGCTTCGGCATTCACACGTACAAGCTGGTCAATGAAGAAGGGAAAAGCACCTTCGTCCGCTTCCACTGGAAACCGGCGTATGGTAAAAAATCCCTGATCTGGGATGAGTCCCAGGCGTTGACAGGACGCGATCCGGACTTCCACCGCAAGGATCTCTGGCAATCTATTGAAGCCGGGGATTATCCGGAATTCGAACTCGGTTTGCAGCTCATTCCGGAAGAGGACGCAGACAAATTCGACTTCGATATTCTGGACGCCACCAAGCTCATTCCGGAAGCGCTGGTTCCCGTGGAAATCGTCGGCAAGATGGTGCTGGACCGCAACCCGGACAACTTCTTTACGGAAACGGAACAGGTCGCCTTCTGCCCCGCCAACATCGTGCCGGGCATCGATTTTTCCGACGACCCGCTACTTCAGGGCCGCATCTTCTCCTACAGCGACACCCAGCGGCACCGCCTGGGCGGAGCCAACTTTACGGAAATCCCCATCAACCGGCCCGTCTGCCCCTTCCACAATAACCAGAGGGACGGCTTCCACCGCATGCAGATAGACACCGCTCCGGCCAACTACGATCCCAACTCCATCGGGGACAACTGGCCGCGTGAAACGCCCCCGGAAGAAGGCGGTTTCTCCACCGCCCCCCAGCCGGTGAGCGGCGTCAAGGAACGTCTCAGGAGCCCCTCCTTCGCGGAATACTATGCCCAGCCCCGCCTGTTCTGGATGAGCCAGACTCCCGTGGAGCAAAGGCACATCATTGACGCCTTCAGCTTTGAAGTAGGTAAGGTGACGCGCCCGTACATCCGGGAACGGGTAGTGGACCTGCTGACGCGCATTGACCCAAACCTGGCAGCCGGAGTAGCTAAAAACCTGGGCATTGAACTCACGGAGGAACAGCTTAACCGGGAACTGCCCAAACCGGTCTGCGGCCTGGAAAAAGACCCGGCGCTGAGCCTGTACGCCAACCCGGACGGCAACCTCAAGGGCATGCGCGTCTCCCTGCTGGCGGCGGACGGCGTCAGCCTGAAATCCGTGGAGGAAATCTGCAGCGCCCTGCACAAGGAAGGCGTGCACCCCCAGATTCTTGCCCCGCACATGGGAAGCGTGAATACGGAGGAAGGGAAAGACCTGCTTGTGGACGGCACCCTGTCCGGCAACCCCTCCGTCGTGTTTGACGCCGTCATCGTGCCGGAAGGAGAGCAGAGCATTAAAACGCTCCTGATGAACGGAGACGCCAAGTACCACCTGCGCCAGGCATACCGGCACCTGAAAGCCATCGGCCTGCCCGGCGACGCCAGTGAAATGCTGGAAGCAACGGACCTGCCCCGGGATATGGACGACGCCGGGCTGCTCACGCCGAAAGACACCAAGGCCCTGATGAAACCTTTCATCACGGCCATGAAACAACACCGCGTCTGGGCCCGCGAACCCAAGGCGCTGGATTTCGGCGCCTGATTCATTCCCATTCAGAAACCGATTCAATACATCATTAAACAGGGGCTGCCGCACCGAAAGGTGCGGCAGCTTTTTTATCCATAACGGCAGACGTCCAAATGATGCTCCAGGCAAAAGCAGCATTCATGCAGTCTTAACGTTCCATGCGGGATGACCTTTCTCCGGGACAGCCGTAGATTTTTTCCGAAGTGGGTTTCAACCGTTTCCATTTTATCCGGGGAATGTAAGGCACTTCAAGCCAGGGCGCCGCTGGATCAAATTTCAGCCCATCCGCAACCGAAGGAAGGGTAGATTCTCATGAATCCCGTCCAGAGTTGCCCTGACCGTTGAAGAAGCCAGCCCGCATGGAATGTGCAGGCCTTCCATGCCGGATGAGCCGGAGTTCATCATGGATAAGGAGGCGTCAAAGTTGTTCAACTACCTCACTACAACCAATAATAAACAAAAATCATGGATAAAATTACCTCCATCAACGGAATTTTACTGACGGCCCATAATGATTTTTATGAGCATGAAAAAAATAATTCCGTTCACATCACAGAGGATGAACGAACGGCCTGGAACTCCAAGGCTGAAGCATCTGAAGTTAATTCCAAAGTAAGCACGGAAACATTCGATGCCCACAAAGCGGACGCGTCAGTCCATATCACGGAAGAGGAGCGCAACCGATGGAATACCGCTCCCCACTTGGATGAGAGTGGCAATATGACGCTTGCAGGAAGCCTGACGACGGCAGGGACCTACAACGCCAACGGCGGCATCAATATTCCGGTTGATCCTGTCACGGAAACGGACGCGGCGCGAAAACATGAGGTCAGGGTACTTAACGAGATTTCCAATGGAGCCGCTCGGAATTATTTCAATTTTTCCACGCCTCCGTTTGGTAAATTGCTCTCGCCGTTTTCCTGGCTGGCTACCTATTGGCCTAAACCGGCAACGGAAAATGGCTGGGTGGATTTTAATTTCCGATGCGCGCCTTTTGGGCAGGAAAGCGATCGTGGGGGGTCTTATACCGCTGTGACCGGAGTTTTTTTACCACTGACTACCGGTTTGGGATATCAGCGCATGTTCCAGGTTGTCGCTGGCGGATTGTTGAATGTCACGCTTAATGAGGAGTGGTCCGGACCTGACGATTATCCGTTTTCCAGCCCTACGGAAGGTGTATCCATGTGGTGGGATGTTTATTTTGGAGACCAGCTCGCGGACCAGGACAACAAAATTCCCGCGCGCGGGAGGCTTTGCAGATTTAATCACAACACCAAACAGGTAGAGCTGTTGAGCAAGACGGCGCTGCTGCCTGACAATTTCAGGCTGCGGGGGATTGCGATAGGATGGGGAAATGACGGTAATGGGGGTATATGGGTTGTGGGAACCAACGAAAAGACGGCAGGCCGGCTGGAGGCCTACCGCATTTGTGAAAACACATGGCTCACCTCATCCTATCACAATTGTGTCAACATGCAAAATATAAGGCTATTATGTGATAGAGAAGCGCTGGAGGTCGGAGTGGAGCCGTTAAAAACTTACACAGGCCTTTACGGGGAAAAATCCGTAGTGGCGGAATGGTGTGAAATGATGGAAGTTAAATCATGATGAAAGCACAAATACAAATACAATTCCCATTGTTGGGAGAATGGGACAAATTGAACATGACTGCCGTTTTTCCCTCTTCCGGAGGTTTTATAGAGTCCCGCATTTACACGGAGAACGACATTCCTCCTTCTCATGCTCCGGCCCTGGAAGCTGTGGTGGAAGCCCTTGTCTCCATGGGCGCGCCCTGGCAGGTCCAACAGGTGTGGGCGAGAGTGGAGCAGTTCATTTCCAAGGTTCCGGAAGGAGAGCAGGAAAGTCCTATTGAGATGACGGAGGGTGTGGTCCTGACGGTTGACGCCGTCAATGAAAGCGGAGGACACCGGAGATTCACCTCCGTCCATTATCCGGATTTTGTGCTCATGAACTCCGCCGCTGTAGATTTTTTCAAGCATTTTACTAAATAATAGATTGAACATCAACAAACAAGATACTAAAAAAGATAAACAGGCGGAGTCTGGCCGCTGGGGGAGGCGGGTCAAATACCTGATGGCGGCAACCATGGCAGCATCGGGCGCCAGTGGATACGTTAGACATTCCGGGGATGCGGGGGCGGAATACACGGCAAGCTGCCATGCCGCCGCCCTGCTCCGGGAATCAAGGCATATTCCCTATTCCCGGGCACAGCCGGGAACGGACATGCCGTCCGTTATGCAGCAACATGCAAGCAAGTAATCATGTGCACCAGAACCCGCGCTTACCTGACGCTCCTGAGAGAGTACAAGGCCGAGATTGTCATGATTGTAGGCTTTGCTGCCGCTGCAATCATGTATGCCGACATGCGGACGTTCATCAATGAACAAACCCGCACCCTTACCGAAATTAATTTACGCCTTTCCAATCTCGAACACCAAACTCAAAAATAAATATCGCACCCGACCAAGGCCAGAGTGTATCCGCCTGGTAAACCACCTATAAAAGAAAACCCCGCAAGCCATTAAGCTTGCGGGGGTTATTAATGGTACACGGAGAGGGATTCGAACCCCCGACCAACTGTGTGTAAGACAGCCGCTCTACCACTGAGCTATCCGTGCATGAGGTGGCGGGAATATATACCGGAGAACCCGGACCGGCAAGGAGAAAATGAGAAAAATGCGTCCTTCTCCCCCTACCTGATGTCCACGCGCCGGAGCGCGCGGTAATGCAGAATGACGAAGAGGACGCACAGGACGGCTTCAGACCAGTAGAAAATGTCCAGGGCGTCACGGCCGGAGGTGAAGCCGTAAGAGTGCAGGCCCACGCCCAGCATGTTGACGCCCCACCAGGCAAAGGCGATGATGACGCCGCCCACCACGTTGCTGAAGTGGAGCAGCCAGGGGGACAGCCACCCGGCTTTCCGCGCGTGCAGCACGGTCAATTGCCACAGCACAATCATCAGGGCCCCGTTTTCCTTGGGATCCCAGCCCCAGAAGCGCCCCCAGGATTCATTGCCCCAGATGCCGCCGAAGACCGTTCCCACCAGCGTGAATACCAGGGAGAAGCACAGGATGCCGTAAGCCATGCGGTCCAGGGATTGTTCCGTTTTCCTGCCGATCAGGCGCAGGGGGGAGGCCAGCAGGTACACATGGGAGAGCACCGCCGCCAGCAACCCGGCCGCGTACCCCAGCACAATGGTGATGACATGGGTGGAGAGCAGGAAGTTGGAGCGCAGGATGGCTACCAGGGGGTCCATGTGGTCCACGGCCTGGGAGGATTCGTACAGAATGCCCATCTGGCAGGAGAAGGCCCCCAGCAGAAGCCCCGCCGCCAGCACGATGCCCTTTTTGCTGAACAGCTCCGCCACCAGCGCGCAGAGCACGCCCATGCACGCGATGAAGGCGATGGTTTCATACGTGTTGCCCACCGGGGACCTCATGGTGATGAGCACGCGGATGACCAGGGCCGCCGCCAGCACGCCGGTCCCCGCCGCACCCAGGGCTGAACCCGCCGGGCCGCAGAAAACGGCGCCAGAGGGGAGCGTTGGCGGCAGGACGGAAGAGGGCGCAGAGCAGCAGGCACACGAACGCCGCCACAAAGACGGCCAGGGAGGCATAGAGCGGGTCCAGGCGGTAGTAGAAGATTTCCCTTTCCAGGCTGTGCCGTTCCCCGGCGGAGGCGGCTTCATTGGGCTGCGCCAGTTTTTCCAGCAGCAGTCCTTCCGCCTTCATCCGCAGTCCGGAGGCTTCCGCGCCTTCCATGCCGATGGCCTTGCGTTCCAGCAGGGAGGCCATTGCCAGAAAGGCTCCGGTGGCTTTGTCCGGGGCAGCCGTCCAGAGACGCTCCCCATTCTGGCCCGCAGAGGGGAACCAGCGGGGGAATTCCATCCGTTCCATGGCGGAGGGGTCTTCCAGCATGATACGGGAGCCGAGCATCCAGCCGCGCACCACGTCAAAGTTGCGGGAAAGGGCCAGGATTTCCTTCTGGGCTTCCGTCAAATCCGTTTCTCCCAGCAGCCGGATTTCCCGGACGGCGCGGGTCATTTCCTCCCAGTGTTCCGCAATCTGCGCGTAGGAG
>OKTL01001356.1_pt1 | contig 10688 bp, 7 predicted proteins | sample 1606211 | NCBI WGS metagenome assembly OKTL01 (sample SAMEA3879538, study PRJEB24766) | human gut metagenome | biome: human-associated habitat; feature: feces | place: USA | collected 1985/1987 | reverse complement strand
GCCATTCGTATCTTTCACAATACCTGTCACCTTATTTGCCTGTTGGGCAACTTCCCCATCTTTCGCCTTGCTCATCAGCATGATATTCTTACCCTCCATGGCATAATAAATATCAGTACCTTCAAAAACCTTATTCAACACTTCGGCTACAGATTTATTTTGCGCATTCACCTTCACATTGCGCTTCAGATTCACCTCGTTTACATTATATACAAACAGATAATCTGTCTGTTTTTCTATTTCACTGATTACCTTGCCTGTTGACATGTTATCCGCCACAACAGTCACCTTCATTGTCTGAGAATAAGACTCAGTGGCAAAAGCTGTTCCGGCAAAGACAAACAGGGCTAAGAGTGTGTTTCTCATCATACGGAATAAATGTTTAATTTCTACAATAGATTCCTGATACAAAATATTTTTCATATATTTGCATTACTAATTTTAGGTTCAACTTAAGATTATTTGAGAAAAAAATTGTCAATACGTAATTGACGTTTCCATGGGATGGTGTTGCAGCACTATCCCATTTCCTTTTTAGACCATGTGTGTTATTTCATAGGCATATTCTCTTTTAAGGGTTAATTAATTGTTATCACATTCGTCTCATCATCCTTTGTATAAGTAAACTTATTATTGAGTCTCAAAACTTTCAGTACGTGTTCCACCCCATCTTTCGTGCGGAATTTACCTGTATAACGGTTCTTTAAAATCCGGGTATTATTTACCACAATATCCACCCCATAATACAGTTTCAGTTTCTCTATCATATCACGTACGGATATATCATTAAAACAAAGCAAGCCCTCACGCCACAAAAAATAATCGGGCTCCTTGATGCGTCCTTTTACCAGTCTGTTGCCTTTCAAGCTGGCCATCGTGTTCGGTTCCAGCCTCATTCCACTGTTATTCGAACCGGGCACTAAAATTTCGACAGCACCTTCCAACAAAGAAGTTTCCCATACGCTATCCGCTGCATAAGCCATTACATTGAACTCTGTACCCAGCACCTTCACATTACATTTGTTCGTCTCTACAATAAAAGGCTGTTCCACATTCTTTGTCACCGCAAAGTAACCCTCACCATCCAATTTCACATTTCGGATATCCCCTTTGAAACTTCCCGGGAAAGTCAAGGTACTGCGTGAGTTCAACCAGACTTTCGTACCATCCGCCAACATCAATTCCGCCCGTTGACCCGCCGGCACATAAATAGACTGCCATGTTTTGTCTTCCGGTACCTGATGTTTTCCTGTCCAATAATGTGTACCCAACAAGACGATCGCCAATACCGCTGCTATCTTGGCAGCTTCCATACATATTCCGCGTAACGAGAAATGTTTCCTTTCCCGGCTATTCTCCTCCGCCACAGGTTCCGTACGCCACAATGCCATGTCATGCAACTTCCGTTGTGCCATATATTCACGCATATTCTCAGGATTTTCCTGTATCCATCCGGTCACACGCTGCTTTTCGACTTCAGTAGCATTTCCGGCTATATATTTTTGCAATAATTCAGGATTCATATTCTATGCTGTTTTATTAGAAACGACTCAAGAAGAAATTACCCTAAAAGAAAATGAAGAAAAATATATAAAAATCATTTTTGTCCTCAAAAACATCCGTATCCCCATCCGGTCAGGCTTAATAATAAAAGAAGAAATAAAATAAAGGAAGATAATCTTTTAAAGTCACCCGCAGTACTTTCAATGCTTTTGATATATGATATTCCATCTCTTCGGCAATCTCTTTATTGGATTTATTTTCAAAACGGCTCAAAATAAATGCCCGTCGCGTCTGTTCCGACAAGGTGCTTAAAGTAGCACTGATGATTTTTTCCACTTCTTCCGAAAAAATCTCATCAGGATTGCACGCTTCCAAGGCAGACATACGGATAGACAATTCCTGTTGTTGCCAGTCGGCCATCACTTCAAAAGCGCTGCGTTTTACCTCCTCGTGCTTTAGATAGTCCAAGGCCTTGTTCTTCAAAATTGCCAGTAACAACGGTAAGATATATTTCTCTTCAACAGGCTCGGCCTTCAACTTTTCCCACAACTTTATTAATGCCTCGGAGGCAATATCTTCTGCTGCCAAATCATTATGAACGTATGATTTGGCAAAGAAAAAAGACTTCTTATAATAAGAGGTATAGATATCATTAAAAGAATTTCCAGGCATTTTGCTCATTTGTATATCGGTTGTGCTTTTCATCCATATTACGATGGTAGAGCAAAGTTAGTAATAAACCTTCGATAAAAACAAAATTATCCTGTTAATTCTTTCTCTTATATGCTATGAGCTTGCCTTATATGCAATCGCCCTCCACCGTCAGACTAAGTGGCAAAGAGGGAAAGTTGCCATAAATATAAAGTTCACGGACAAACACCCCTATACTGTCCGACTGGAAGGAAACTTTCAACTGTAAAGTATCTCCCGGAGCAGCATGATACTTGGAGCATCTCGTTTCCAGACAATCACAAGAAGAAACAATGTAATAAATATGTAAACTGTCACTTCTCGTGTTTTTATAGATAAAAACGCCACCACTAAAAAAGTCGAACAAACAAATCGCTAAGCAATCTTTTTCATTTATTTCGCCATATGCGATTCCCCCTGAAAAATCCTTCAAAAGCTTCATCCCTCCCGCAAACCCTTTGCCGGAGGGCGTTCCGGCTGAAAGATCACACCGGGAAAAAGCTTCAGGCCGCGGAAGAATCCTTCAGCTTCACCAGCCGGTACACATTGCCATACTCGGTATGAATGCGTTGTATTCCTAATGCAACCATCATCCTGCCCAACCGATTCGGAGTCACCCCGCGCATGGCTGCCGGATAATGCTTCTGCAAATAATTGAACAAATCCGTCGTGGTATAGGGCTTGGACAGCTCCCCTTTTTGCGGCATCCGGAAACAACGCAAAAACAGTTCCTGCTCGGCAGGCATTTTATAAAAATTCCGATTGCTATGCTGTATCTCCTTCTCTTCCTCTTCCGAGAACCAGTAACGCTCTCCCCCGACCAACTCCGCTTTCAACTGAGCGAACAATTGCGCATGATCGGGCGGTGTGCAGTCAATCTTATCATCCACTTCCGCACAAAGAAAACGGCGGCTTCCTGTGGGATCAGTCAGCAAGTCCGTCATATTGGACGTACCGATGAAAGAGGCGATACGAGGCAGATGACTGAATGCCGGACGATGTGCCCTGCGGAAAGTTAGTGTGGTCATCTGCATCAGATTCTTCAAAGCAGGCATCTGTCCGGCACGGTACTTATCGAACTCATCCATATTGATCAGTCCGAAAAGCGAAAGTTTCTGTTCACATCCACTCTCGCTCGTCAGGTCGAACTTGTCTATATAATAAGGTGTAAGTTCCTTAGGCATCAAAATCTTGCAAAAAGAAGACTTGCGCTTCCCCTGCTCACGGCTCACCAACATAGGCGCCACCGCATTGGCGCAATCCTGTGCCTGCCCCAGCCATTGGGCAGCAACACCCAGCATCCAACGGTGAAACCCTTTCACCCACATCGGTTTACGCGATATACGCACGGCCAGCGGAGTAACACGATCCACCCCGTCCCATTGAGGCAAGTGGTTCATATAATGCAGAAAAGGATGATAGTTTTCCACCTTTCTGGAATGGAGCAAACGGCTCACATCCTTATCCCAGCAATTGATGCCGCCGGTACGCGCCTCCAGGCAGAATGTATTCAAATCACGTTGAGCCACTATACCATACTCTTCATCCGGCATCTCTTTTCCACGATACTCCGTCTGTTCGGTGAGAAGGTTATAACGAAAATCATACCGTGCGGTCAAAAAGCACTGCAAGGCCTCCAGCATATTCTCCGGTTTCTTGCGCCCCGATTTGCCAGAAACCGCCTTTTCATCGATAGCTTCTGCCATACCAACTGCCTCGACAGCCGCTGGAAGAACAGTTTCGCCCACCGTTTCCATAGCCATTGAAGGCAACACTCTTTCCGGATTCGCACTTTTTCCCACGCATATCCTCATTTTCATACTCTTTTTGCACCAATTCAGTAATTTTTCCACTAATTTTTTCATCCTTTTTCATTATTTGGGGTTGTGTAATATCACAAAGATAACATACAAAATACTCTTTTACAAGCATTTACTACACACTACTGCAAAAAAGTGACTAAGCGAAAATAACTGGGAAATTATTCGTTTTTATCAAGACTATTTCATACTTTTGCACCGTCAAGTTAATCATTTCACTAGAATGATGAAGTTTCATCACTTGAGTGATACAACTTCATCACTTTAGTGATATAATTTCATCACCAAAGTGAAATGATTAATCTGAAAGGAAGTTGCAGCAAACTCTTCCGTACAAGAAAGCATAAACAACCGGATAAAAACAAATAAGCGAATGGCTATCAAATTTGAATTTTATGAATCACCCAATACGATAGGTACGCGCAAGAAGCGCTATCACGCCCGTGTAGTAAACTGGCAGCGCATCAACACCGACTATCTGGCACGGGAAATACAGTACGGCTCCTCGCTCACCGTGGCGGACATCAAGGCAACCATCATCTCGCTCAGCGAGAAACTGGCCTATTACTTGAAAGACGGCGCCCGGGTGCACATCGAAGGGATAGGGTATTTCCATATATCGCTTACCTGCCCCGAGACACGGACACCAAGCTCCACACGTGCCAACAAGGTGAAATTCAAATCGGTGACATTCCGTGCGGACAAATACCTGAAGCATCAGTTGAGCGACGTTAAGACCGAGCGTTCGAAATACAAGCCGCACTCCATGCCGGTGACAAAAGAGAGTATAGACGAGGCATTGACGGAATACTTCCTGACAAACAGCGTGCTGACACGCCGGAAGTTTGAATCGTTATGCGGACTGACACGCGCCACCGCAGGACGTTATATCGCCCAACTGGCGAAAGACAAAAAACTGCGCAATATCTCCATTCCACGTAACCCCATCTATGAACCGATGCCGGGATTCTACGGAAAAGAGAAACTGCCCGAACCGAAGAACGAAACGGAAAACGTATCGGCAACAAACGACATGGACCTGACAATAAAGTAAATATACAACGAAACAATATAATAGAAAACTTCTACAAACGAAGCTCAAACCATAAAGAGCTGAAACTTCTACACTAGGCTGAAGGAATTCCGGGAGGAAATCCTTCAGCCGCTTTTCTTTATTGACGAGCGTTTGCGAAGAAACTGAAGGATTTGAAGGAAAAAACTGGGAAAACTTCGGGAGAGGTACTTTTCAGCCCACCAGCCATACCAGCATGGGCAAATAATCCTTTAAGGAAACACGAAGCAGCTTCAATGCCTGCTGGATGCGGTAAGCCACCGTCTGTGGTGACACATCCAGCACTTCGGCAATTTCTTTATAACTCAGTTCCTTAAAGCGATGCATCACAAAAGCCTCCCGATAACTGTCGGGCAGAGCAGCCATCGCCTCCTTTATTTTCCGGTCCAATTCCTCAAAACGAGCATAGTCCACTTCACACAATGCCGCCTGTGTCCTCTCATAAAAGGCAGCTTCAGCCTTGGTTTTCACCTGTTCCCGCGTCAAGTGGTTCAAGACCCTCCGATAAGTCATTTTGAACAAATACTGATTCAATGAAGACTCGATTATCAAATCCCCACGATTCTCCCATAGCCATAACATTACCTCCTGAACAATCTCTTCGGCATCTTCCAACGATACCAACCGGTGGGCATAGGCACACAGCATAGGATAGTATCTTCTGAATAAATGGTCAAAAGCATTACCATCCCCCTGTCGGAGAGCATTAAGCAAAGACAAGTCTTCGACGGTATGATTCATAGTATAATAACTGTTTTCCTTGCGCACAAAGATAGCGGTTTTTATCGGAAAAAACTTTTTTTTGAAAAAAAAGCATTTTTCGTTTAGATACCTTTCATTCTCGCTTGTCTTAATAATATAAAGGAAGAAATTAAAGCATAATTTATGGAAAACCATACCGATATAGAAACTTTGTTAACTAAATATTTCGAAGGGAAAACCACTCCTCCGGAAAATGAACAGATAGAAGCATGGCTGAATGCCGACGAGGAACATTTACATATAGCCAGGCAGCTGAATACGCTCTATCTGGCTGTAGACACACAGCATATCACAAAGAAAATAGATACGGAAAAAGCGTTAGATAAGGTAAAAAGCAAAACAAAAGTTAGAAACCTGTCCTGGTGGGGATGGACACAACGCATTGCGGCCATCCTGTCCGTTCCCCTCCTGATAGGTGTATTGGCTCTGTATCCGGGCAGACGGCAGCCGGTAGTCACCGCTCAGATGGTGGAAATAAAAACCAATGCAGGCATGACTACCTCCGTCCTGTTACCGGACAGCACGGTAGTTCACCTCAATTCGGAATCCTCCCTCCGCTATCCCACCTTTTTCGCCGGCGATGTACGCCAAGTGGAGTTAAACGGTGAAGCTTATTTCGATGTGACCCATCATCCCCGGAAACGATTCATCGTCTCCACCCCTCATCATTCTCAGGTGGAGGTGTACGGAACAAGTTTCAATGTGGAAGCATACGGTAATGAAACTCCCATTTCCACCACGCTTATCAAAGGCAGCGTAGGGTTTATTTATAAGAATAACAAAGGAAAATTTCAAAAGAGTATGCTCTCCCCCAGACAGAAGTTAGTTTATTCCCCACAAACCGGGGATATCAAGTGCTACGTCACTTCGGGCGAATCGGAGATTTCATGGAAAGACGGTAAGCTCATCTTTAATGACACTCCGCTGGATGAAGTGCTGCACATGCTTGGCAAGCGGTTCAATGTGGAATTCGTATTATCCAACAAAGAACTAAAAGGCTGTTCGTTCACAGGAACATTCACCCATCAGCGCCTGGAGCGTATTATGGAATATTTCCGGATTTCTTCCCGTATACGATGGCGGTACATTGACAGTGCAGATATAAAGACGGAAAAGCTGAAAATAGAAGTGTACTAATATACGTTTAACCCTTAATTTAAATACTAGAAAAATGAACAGACAACAGGCTCCCTAAACAAAAAACATACGGGAGGATATTGGCGTATCACCCCGTATGAAAAATCATCTTTCTATGCTTGTTTGGCGACAAGCAAAGACAACATTTTATTAACTTTATCTCAATTACAAAATTATGAAAAATTATTTTAGCGTCCAATTATTATGGATGATAAAGTCGTGTAGGTTAATCTTAAATAAAACTCCATTACCTATGAAACTAAGTGTACTCTTTTTAATCTGTTCGTTAAGTATGACTTATGCGGCAGAGTCGTATGCGCAAAAGACCATGATCAGTCTTGAAGTACGTAATGAAACAGTTGGCACTGTGTTGGAAAAGCTGAAAAAAGAATCGGGGTTTGATTTCTTCTTCAACAATAAACACGTAGATCTGAAACGTATTGTATCAGTTTCGGCAAACAACAATAATATATTCAAGATACTAGACCAGATCTTCGCAGGGACGAATGTGAAGTATTCAGTGCTTGAAAAGAAAATTATTCTTTCTACTGAGATTGTGCAAGGAATACAGCAAGGACAAATTAAGGTGACAGGTATTGTAAAAGATGCGAATGGCGAACCGATAATCGGTGCCAATGTCATCGTAAAAGGCCAGTCAACAGGTACAATCACAGATATAGACGGGCGGTTCGTTCTGGATACTCCAAAAGATGCCATTTTACAGATTACTTATATCGGGTATGTTTCTCAAGAAGTGAAAGTTTCCGGAAAGAAAGAACTTAATATAATATTGAAAGAAGATACAGAAACTCTTGACGAAGTGGTGGTAGTAGGCTATGGTACGATGAAAAAAAGAGACATTACAGGATCTGTTAGCTCCGTCAATACTTCCGTCCTCACTGCTGGATCTACTCCATCCGCAGCCGATGCTTTACAGGGTAGAATAGCTGGTGTAAACATCCAGAAGAATGCCGGACGTCCGGGAGGGAGTTATAGTATTCAGATCAGAGGTGTCAGTTCCATTAAGAATAAAAATAGTGGTCCTTTATATGTCATTGATGGTATTCCTACTTCTGAAGGAATGAACGACTTAAACCCCAGTGATATTGAAACTATAGATGTATTGAAAGATGCTTCAGCTACGGCTATATATGGTTCCCGTGGCGCTAATGGTGTAGTAATTGTAACAACCAAGAGAGGAGAAAAAGGCAAAGTATCCATTCAGTATGAAGGAAATGTAGGTTTTAAAGAAGCCAGTCATTTACCTGAGATGATGGAAGGAGATGAATACGTAAAATTTCGTACCGATTTATACCATCAGTTAGGCCGGAGCACGGATCGTAGCAATGCTGAATTCTTTACTCCGGAAGAATGGAACAGAATAGATCATGGTATTTATACAGACTGGGTTGATTTAGTATTACGTAAAGGCTTCCAAACCAGCAATACCATTACAGCTTCAGGCGGCGATGATAAAGGAACTTTCTCTATCGGTTTGGGACAATTAAAAGAAAACGGAACAATTGAAGGGCAGGATTATGATCGATATAATATGCATCTGAATATCAACCGGAAATTTACAGATAAATGGGAAGCAGGAGGAAGTTTGTATTTCACTTACAGCATTCAAAATGAAGGGAGTTATGAAACATTGCGTTCCGCCTTCCGGTTACCTTCCGTAGCGGCTCCATACGATGACGAAGGAAACATGTTATTTCGCGTATTCCGTAATGATGCCGTAACTAATCCCCTTTATGAAAGTACAGAAGATGGTGAATGGCGTGAAAAAAAACGATTCCGCGCTTTCGGTAATATCTACCTGAAATTCGAACCCATCAAAGGATTGAACTTCCGCACTCAATTCTCGCCACAAATGTTGAACAAACGCAATGGAGAATATTATGGTATGTGGTGCAAGAATGGAGGAGCTGGAAAAACCGACAATACAAGTGCCGTATATGAAACCAACAACCATTGGGGATATGTATGGGACAATCAAGCGACTTATGACAAACGTTTCGGAAAACATAGTCTGAATGTAAACCTTGTCCAAAGCATTCAATACCAACAATGGGAATCCTCTTATCAAAAAGCAAGAAACTTACCTTATAATAGTAAGTGGTATAACTTGGACGCAGTTACATCAACCGATATTCAAGCATCACAAACAGACTATCAACAGACTAGTCTTGCCTCATTTTTAGGTCGTATTCAATATTCATTTATGGATAAATATCTTTTCACTGTTTCGGGACGTTATGACGGCTCATCCAGATTGGCCGATGGTAATAAATGGGCATTTTTCCCCTCAGCCGCATTTGCATGGATGTTGGGTGAAGAGGAATTTATAAAGAAAGTGGATTTCATCAGTAGTTTAAAGTTGCGTCTTAGCTATGGTGTTACGGGCAACGATGCTGTTAGTATTTATGGGACACAGTCTAATGTGTCAAATAGGAATTACGATTTTGGAGGTGATGTTTCAACTTCTTATTATAAAAACGGTCTTGCTAATAGTAAATTAACTTGGGAACGGACACAGGAATTCAACATCGGTTTAGATTTTGGTTTCTTCAGAAACCGTATTAATGGTTCATTGGACGTATATCAACGCACCTCTAAAGATCTGATTATGGAACGCCAGTTACCTAGCACCACAGGATGGACTTCTGTTTGGGACAATATTGGAAAGGTGAGAAATACAGGGCTTGAGTTATCTATAAATACAATAAATGTCCAAACAAGTGATTTTTCCTGGCAGACAAATATAATTTTTGATACCAATAAAAATGAAATCCTTGAATTGTACGGAGGGAAAAAAGATGATATCGGTAACAAATGGTTTATTGGAGAGGCTATCAATGTAAATTATGACTATGAATTTGATGGAATATGGCAGACATCCGAAGCCGATAAAGCAGCCATATATGGCCAGACACCGGGACAAGTAAAGGTGAAAGATCAAAATCATGATAATGTCATTGATGCAAAAGATAAAGTGATTCTAGGGCAACAGCTACCCAAATGGACAGGAAGTATCACCAATACATTTACTTATAAAAACTGGGATTTGGCTTTCAATGTATATACCCGTCAAGGTGCCCAGTTAAACAGTACATTTGTTTCTTCGTTTATGGCATATGATGGTAATTACAACCAAGCTAAAGTTGATTATTGGACTGAAACCAATCCGACAAATAAATACCCTCAACCAGGAAATAAAGGAAAATATTTTTCTTCCATGTGCTATCAAGATGTATCTTTCGTAAGAGTAGGATATATCACACTAGGATATACTTTCCCCATGTCGCTGCTGAAACCTATAGGAATTAAAAGGCTGAAATTATATGCTACAGCCAACAATCCATTCCTTTTCACTTCTTTCAAAGGATTTGATCCAGAATGGGCAACTCAAAATACGTGGGGAGAAGCTACAAGTACAAGAACTTTTTTATTTGGTGTAAAACTTGCATTCTAAAAAAACAACAATATGAAAACAAAAATAAAATTATCTGCTCTACTATTCATCGCTTCTATAACTGTATCTTGTGACAACTTTCTAGAAGAAAAGAACCAGAGCAATATAACTGCAGAAAATTATTTCGTAACAGCTGACGGATACCGTTCTTTAGTAAACGCTGCTTATTCTACTTTAAGAACAGTTTGGGGAGACGAGCCTTGGTTGTATTGTCTAGGTACAGATATAT
>OKTL01001350.1_pt1 | contig 10730 bp, 5 predicted proteins | sample 1606211 | NCBI WGS metagenome assembly OKTL01 (sample SAMEA3879538, study PRJEB24766) | human gut metagenome | biome: human-associated habitat; feature: feces | place: USA | collected 1985/1987 | reverse complement strand
GCGGAAGCCCGGGGGGTAACTTCCGTGGCACTTCCGATGAAGGTGACGCTTTTCACGGTCAGCCCCCCAACGGCATCCAACTTGCCCACCGTCACCGCCGGGCTGGACTTGGCGGTGCGGGTATTCTCCACGGTGCCGTTCCGGATGGTCACATTCTCTGCCAGAATCAGCAGCACCGGCGCGCCATCGGCATCGCTGGTCAGGGTATGACCGCCCAGCTCCAGGGTCACGTTCTTATTGATCTCCACGGTTTTGCTGCCCTGGTAGAAATCGCCCCGGAGGGTGATGGTGTCCCCGTCCTTGGCGGCGGTCAGAGCCGCTTCCAGGCTGGTGTACCGGACTTCGCCGATGGCGTAAGGCTCGACCAGCGCATGGCAGACGGTGCAGTAGCCGTTGTCATCCACCTTATCAACGTGGTCACAGGTGCGGCCGCACTCGCACTTGCCGTCGCTGTAGCGGCAGGTGTGGGCAGCCACGTGGATCTGCTCGCCCACGAGCCTGTCGGAGTCCGTGGCATCCACGACTTCGTTGGCGCTGTTGTAGAAGGCGAAGCCATCGTCCAGAAGCTCCAGGGCCCGGCCGACGCAGTTAGAATCCAGCCCCTCATCAAAGTGTCCGCCTCTCAGGTGGGTGGTGCCGTGGAAGACAACTGGCAGCTCAAAGTGCGTGTTCTCTCCCCGTACGGTCAGGTCAAACTGGGCGCTAATGAACGTATCCTTATAGTGAATATTCTCCAGAATCAGCTTTCCGCTGGCAACGGTGTCAATTTCTCCCAAGGTGCCGTTTTTCACGGTGAAGGTGCCATAGGGGAAGTTGCCCATTTTCAGGCGATTCAGAGTATGACCCTGCAAATCCAGGATCACGTTCTCGCTCCCTGCCGTGTAGTTGCCTGCGTTCATGTCTCTGGACAGCACGTCCTTCGTCAGGTAGAAGGTTCCGCCGCTTGTCAGGATTCCGCCGCCTACCTCAGCGTCGCCGATTCCGGAAGTATCCACGGCGTAGTATGCGCCGTCCTCGCGCACCAGCAGCGGCTCCGAGCTGCAAGGTTCCCCGCACTGCTGGCAGGTGCCGTCGGGCTTTGCATTTTCATGGACGCAGGTGTTGACCGTCAGGGTGACGGCGTTGGTATTGACGCTGTGGCTGCCATAGGTCAGGGTGCAGTAGACCTTGGCGGAAGACAGCCAGGGCTTGCCGGCCACCGGGGGCAGCTTGTTACCCGAATAAAGATTCCTCAGAGAGAGGGTCGGCTGGTTGAAGCCCTCCAGCTCGGTGCCGTCCTCCAGCTTCCACTGGTAGGCAATGTCCCCGGTCAGGCCGGCGACCAGTGTGGCAGTCACCCGGATTTCCTTATCGCCCTGCCAGGAATCCAAATCCCCGTCCTTGCAGCTGACGGAGGCATCCTGGGGCTGGGTGGTGACGGTGATGGGCGCACCGAGAACGGTGACGGTGACGGTCTTGGTGGCCGTGGTTTCGTCCGTGCCGGTGACAGTAACGGTCAGGCTGTAAGTGCCCTGCTTCACGGTTGCATCCGTTGTCACCGTCAAAGTCTTGCCGTCGGTGGAGAGGCTCTCCGTCAGGCCGGTGTAATCTCCCGCCCACTGGGCGTTCAGGGTTTCCGTTTTCACATTCCTGGCGGAAATGGCAAAGGTGGCCTTCTGGTCGGCAACGCCCTCATAGAGGTAGCCCTTCTGAGCCTTCACCGAGAACATGGGGCCGGTGACCTCGCCGATGTAGTAAGTCTTTTTCTTGGCGTTATCCTGAATCTCGCCGATATCTCCGGCATCCATTTCCGCCATCGATGCGTCCTTCTCGTTGGAAGCCAGAATGGCCAGATTGCCGGGATTGCCCGCATTCCTGGTCCTCATTTCGATGCCGCAATCACTGCCGGTGGCGTAGAGGGAACCGCTATATGTATACAGATCGGAGCAGACAATACCGGCATTCGAGCCGCCGTAGGCCTCCAGCTTGCCGCCCCGCAATTCCACAGAACGAACGGATATGGCGTTATACTTGCCCCCGCTGGCCTTAACGGTACCGCCCGCAAGGGTCAGAGTTCCGCCTTTGTTGTAACCGTTGTAGGTGCTGTCAAAGATGGCACCGTTGAGCATCCACTTTTCGCTCCTGCCGTTGCCGATGACTGTCAGGGTGCCGGTGCCCTTGACGGTCAGCTTGCAGTTGTTCAGATCCAGAGGTGCGTCGCACTCGATCTTGTTGTCGCCCACCAGCGTCAGGGTAGTGTCCCCGGTGAGCTTGACGGGCTTGGTAAAGGTCCGGTTGTTCCAGTTCACCTCGCCGGAGATGGTTTCCTCCGCCGCCAGGGTGGACACCTGGCTGTTTACCCAGTTGAACAGGGCTTCCAGCTTCTCCACGCCGGTGATCTGCGCCTGCTGGGATTCGCTCAGGGCATCAAAAGCAGAATACGCCGCTTCCAGAGCGTCCAGGTAGCTTTCCGACATGTGGCTCACGTCGGGCAGGGCGTCGATCATGGCCTGCACCGCCGCCACGGCCTCGTCCTGGGCAGGCTCGGCGAAGGCCTGAGCCGGGGGTTCGGTGGACTGCGCCTCCGTGGCCGGCTGGGTAGGCACCGCCGCCGGGGCTTCCGTGGGAGCCTCGGTAGGTGCCTGGGTCGGTTCCGCCCTGGGAGCTTCCGTCGGGGTCGAAGCCTCGGTGGGAGCCTCCGTGGTATGGACGTGCTCCGTCTCCTGGGCAAAGGCCGGCGCCGGGAGCATTCCCACCACCAGGGTCAATGCCAGAAACAAACTGAATAATCTTCTTTTCATACACAATTCTCCTTTTTTCGGAAAATAAGGATTACTTTTTGACAATGGATGCTTGTTGCTTGACGTTCGTTAGAAATATGTCATTGCGAACCCACGAAAACCGTGTCCAAAGCCTTCCCCTCCGGGGAAGGTGGCTCGCGCGTCTCACGCAAGCGCGAGACGGATGAGGGCTTTCTTCGCACCGTGTTTTCCCTCATCCGCCCGCTGCGGCGGGCACCTTCCCCCAGGGGAAGGCAGGGGATGCGGATTACCTCAGGTCTTTTCAGAAATTGCCGAAAGATGCACTGGTGCGGGAGCACCCAAGGCTCCCTTGTGCAAAGGGAGCTGTCAGCGCAGCTGACTGAGGGATTGTAAAGTGCCGTCTATCCGAAGTACTCAAATTATAGTAGTTCTGATCCCCTCAGTCATGGCCTTGCGGGGGACGGCCATGACAGCTCCCCTTGGTCAGCAAGGGGAGCCTTTTGCGCCCTTACGCAAGGGGAGCCTTTTCCCTCATCCGCCCGCTGCGGCGGGCACCTTTACACTATAGAGCAATTGCCACCGGCAATTGTTAGATTTTAATTCGCTGCGCGGAGCACCACCCCAAAGGAAGGCAGGGGGTTCTCCTTTCGATAGGCTTACACATCCTCCGGGATGAGCTTCAGCCGCTTGGCGGCGGTTTTCGCCTCGCTGCGGCGGCTCACGTCCAGCTTTTCCAAAATATGGCTGACGTGGGTCTTCACGGTGGTGAGCTTGATATTCATAACCTGGGCGATCTGGGCGTTGCTCTTATCCGCGCAAATCAGCCGCAGAATCTGCTTTTCCGTGGCGGTGAGCTCGTCGTTGGGCGAAAGCCTGGGCTGTAAGAACAGGGGCGTGGCCGTCGCCTGCTTCCGGGTCTGGGTCAGCAGCCGCTTCCGGAAGGCCTCATCCTCCTTCCATTCCAGCTGGGTCAGAAGGGGCAGCACCGCCCCGCCGTAGACACTGATGGTGCGGATGAAGCGGAAGGTCAGGGCAGTGTCCAGCGCCCGGCGCAGCTTTTCCTTCCACTGCCCGTTGCGCAGACGGTACAGCGCCAGAGCGGAAAGCACATTCAGGTGAATGCTGTCGATATACCGGCCGCAAGCGGCGCAGTAGCTTTCCAGGGGAGCCAGGGTCAGCAGCGCTCCCTCCGGGTCGTCGTCCGCCAGCTCCACCATGGCCTGGGTCAGATATTGATAGCGTTTGAGCACATTCAGGTGCACCGGATCTCTGGGAGCCTTCTCCCGGTACCATTCGTCTGCCCTGTCCAGATTTCCTCCGTGAAGATCCACCCGGCAGAGCATGGCGTCCAGATTGGGCAGGAACCGATTTTCCCTTCGCTCCACAAACTGCTGCCGAAGAAGCTCCAGGGTTCGCCGGGCGTTTTCCAGCCGACCCTGGTCAATGTAATTGCGCACCAGCAGGCCGCAGGCGGCAAACTCGATGTCCGGCGTGCCGTACTGCTGAATCTCCCGCATCCGGGAGACCACCGTCAGAAGCCGCTGGGAAATATCCTCGCCCTTTTCGAACTTGCTTTCCGTCAAAGCGCAGTCCGGCAGGCCGATGCCGTCCGCCCCCAGAAGCTTCTTCACCGGCAGGCGGATGGTGCTATACAGCAGATCGTCCTTTTTGCTCCAGGGAGAAAAGTCCTTGCCGCCGTTCATAATACTGGGCAGGGTGCTGGTGACGGAGAAGGGCGGCAGGCTGATCTCCTTGCTGGTCATCAGCCGAACCACCGCCGGAATGGTCTCCGTCAGTCCCTCCACCCCCCGCTGGGGCAGGGAAACGTCCAGCCAGGCCAGACGGCTCCGTGCCTGCCGGGCGGCGGCATCCTTTGGCTCCCGCTTCTGGGCGAAGCGCTTCAGCTCCTCATACCACCGGTCAGAGCCGGGGTAATCCACCGCCAGGGCGCAGAGCATACACATGCCCTGCATCAGAGCCGGAGATTCCAGAATCTCCGCCTCCGGCAGGCTGCGGTAGTATTTTTCCATCTCTCCATAGTGACCCATGCCCGGATGGAGCTCCGAGTTGCGCACCAGAATCTCCGAGACCTTGCTGTGATCCCCAGCGTCCCGGTAGCATTCCAGGGCATGGGGATAATCCTCGTTCAGTTCATAGTATAATCCACCCCGGCTGAGCAGAGCCTTGACCCTGCCGTCCGGGAAGGTTTTTTTCATCTCCCACTGAAGGAAGTTCCGGTACTGCGGCCAGAAGCGGAGCTGTCCCCCTTCCTCCAGGAGCATGGAGGAATTGTTCCGAATCCAGTCCAGCATTTGTCCTGCCCGGACATCGCCGCTGACCATCTTGGCCATTTCCAGGTTCACGGTTTCGAAGGGGGCAAGCTCCAGCAAAAACCGGCGGATGGTCAGATCCAGGGGCATGAAGATCGCCGCCTCAAAATACCGGTAAACCTCCTGAAAAGCGTCCTTCACCAGCTCCGGCCCGAAGGGTCTGCCGGAGGCCATGAGCCGGACGGTGATGGCCACCCCCAGGGCATAGCCGATGGACTCCTTCAAAATGCCGGAAACCTCGCTTCTCGTCACCGGCACATCGTAGAGCCGGAACAGGGTCTGGATGTCCTCTTCGTCAAAGAGCATTTCCTGAGCGGAGATCACGCCCATGATTCCCGCGTACTGGAAGGCCATCATGCACCCGGGAGGCACCCCCCGGGACAGAAACACGAACCGGCGGTCAGGGGTGCTCCGGATATACTGGCACAGTGCCAGGACATTTTCCTCCGGCATCCGCTGAAAATCGTCCACTAGGAGGATATTCCAGTCTCCTTCCTTGGGGATGGGATCCTCATCCTCCCCACTGCGCCGGAGCACCGCCCGACCGGAAAGCAGAGCCTCCGCCACCGTGGTTTTCCCGAAGCCGCAGGGGGCACTGAAGAACAAAATCCGCTGTCCTTGGAGAAATTCCTGGAACTTTTCCCGAATCAGAGGCCGAATGACAATCTTTTTTCTCAAAATCCTCCACCTGCTTTCCCCTATGTCCAAACTTCTCAGCGCATTCCACCGCTTATTTTACCTATTGTAGCCTAAGGCGGGAAAAAATGGAATCCTCCCAAAGTAGGATTTTTGAATCATTTTCCTGCAAGTGTCCGGAAAACCTCGAAGGATATCCAAAGGCTCCCTTGTGTAAAGGAGGCTTTGGACGTTTCCTTGCAAATGTCGCCGAACTGTGCTATTATAAGGAGAAAGGCACCATCTGCGGCGAGCCTATAAAGCAGTGAAATCACGCGCTTCTGCCTTTTCGGAAGAATTTTCGGGAACCCCCTTGTCAGGAGGCGAATTATGAAGCATAATCAAACTATCCGTTCCGCCCGGGTGCTTACCGTGCTGCTGGGCATTTCCCTGGCAGCCGAGGGTTTTCTGAACCTGATTACCGTGCTCACCGCCGTGCGCAGAACCCAAAAGATCTTCCCGGAGATCATCGACAGCGATTGAAAAATGCTTCCCGCAAGAAGGAGACTTCGTCTATGAAGAAAAAGAATCTTGAATTCATCCCGCCGGAGCCGCCGGAACGAATTCTGGCCACCGCCGAGGAAGGCCTGACCCAAGAGCAGGCACGGCAGCGGCAGGAAGACGGCTGGGCCAATACCCCGGTGACGGTGGAGTCCAAAACCCTGGGGCAGATCATACGCTCCAACCTTTTCACCTATTTTAACCTGATTTTCGCCATCCTAGGGGTGCTGGTATTCGCCTCCGGCTCTCTGCGGAACCTGACCTTCCTGCCGCTGGTGGTGGCAAATCTTCTCATCGGCATTATCCAGGAGATTCGGGCCAAGAACACCCTGGATAAGCTCTCCATGCTGAACGCGCCCCGGGCTCGGGTCATCCGGGAGGGGCAGATTCAGGAAATTCCGGCGGAGGAGCTGGTGCTGGACGACATCGTGCTCTTCCGGGCAGGTGACCAGATCTGCGCCGACGCCATCATTCTGGACGGCGAAGTGCTGGTCAACGAAGCCCTGCTCACCGGCGAGGCCGACGAGCTGAAAAAGGGACTGGGAGACTTCCTCATGTCCGGCAGCTTCCTGGTCTCCGGCGAGTGTACCGCCCGGCTGGAGCGGGTGGGTGCCGAGTCCTATATCTCCCAGCTGACCCTGGAAGCCAAGGCTACGGACACCAAGCAGCGTTCGGAAATGCTGCGCACTCTGGATCGACTGGTTGGCGTGGTGGGCATTCTCATTGTGCCCATCGGTATTTTCCTGTTTGTGCAGCAGTATGTGCTCTCCGGAGCCTCCTTCCGGGACAGCGTTCTGTCCATGGTGGCCGCGGTGCTGGGCATGATTCCCGAGGGGCTGTATCTGCTTACCAGCGTGGCGCTGGTGGTCAGCGTGCTGCGCCTGGCCACCCGGAAGGTACTGGTGCATGACATGAAGTGCATTGAGGCTCTGGCTCGGGTAGACGTGCTGTGCGTGGATAAAACCGGCACCATCACGGAAAATGAGATGCAGGTCAGTTCCCTCGTCCCCCTGGAGGGCTTCGACCCGGCTCAGGGTGTGGGGCTGAAAACATTGGTCGGCAATCTGGTGGCCGCCATGCCCGAGGGGAACCAGACCATGCAGGCTCTGCACCGATATTTCAAGCTTCCCGGCCAGACGGCCGCGGAGCAGGTATTCCCCTTCTCCTCCACCTATAAATACTGCGGCGCGGTGTTCTCAGGCGAGGCCTATGTGCTGGGCGCGCCGGAATTCCTCCTGCGGGAGGATTACGAGGCCGTCCGGCCTCTGGCGGAAAGCTTCAGCGGCGACGGCTACCGGGTCATGCTCTTCGGAAAATATACCGGCACTCTGGAAGGTCAGGCATTGACCGAAAAAGTGATTCCTCTTGGCCTGATTCTTCTGACCAACCCCATCCGCCGGGATGCGCCGGAGACCTTCCGGTACTTTGCCCAGCAGGGGGTGGCGGTAAAGGTCATTTCCGGCGACAACCCTCTGACCGTTTCCCGGATTGCCATGGAGGCGGAGATTCCCGGGGCGGAAAAGTATATTGACGCCTCCACCCTGGATTCCGAGGAAGCAATTTACGAGGCCGCCGGGGAATATACCGTCTTCGGCCGGGTCACTCCCGATCAGAAGCGGCAGCTTGTCCGGGCTCTCCAAAGTCAGGGACACACCGTGGGCATGACCGGCGACGGCGTCAACGATGTGCTGGCCCTGAAGGACGCGGACTGCTCGGTAGCCATGGCCTCCGGCTGTGACGCGGCGGCTCAGGTCTCCCAGCTGGTGCTGCTGGAATCGGACTTTTCCGCCATGCCCTCGGTGGTGGCGGAGGGCCGCCGGGTGGTCAACAATGTCCAGCGTTCGGCAAGCCTGTTCCTGGTGAAGAACATCTTCTCCTTCCTGCTTTCGGTGTTCTCCGCCTGCTTCATGATCAGCTACCCCCTGGAGCCTTCCCAGCTGTCCCTCATCACCATGTTCACCATCGGCGTGCCCGGCTTCTTCCTGGCTCTTCAGCCCAACGAGGATCCCATCCGGGGCAAGTTCCTGCCCAATGTGCTGGCAAAGGCTCTGCCCGCGGGACTGACGGATTTTCTGGTGGTGGGAGCTCTTGTGATCTTCGGCCGGGTCTTTGGGGTGGACGAGGGAGATATTTCCATCGCCTGCACCATGCTGCTGTCCATTGTGGGCTTCATGATTCTCTACAACATCAGCAAGCCCCTGAACTGGTTCCGGTGGATCATCTGGGGCGGCTGCGTGACGGGACTTCTGGTTTGCAGCATCTGGCTGGGAAATATGTTCGGCATCGGCCGGATGTCCCTGAAATGCGTTCTGCTCTTCGGGGTCTTTGCCATCGCCACGGAGCCCATCCTGCGCTATGGCATCCTGCTCACGGAAACCGTATCCCGCCTCCACCGGGCCCGCCGGGAAAAACGCCTGGCAAAGAAAGCGCAAAAGGCGGAAAATAACTAAGGAAGCTTCTTTTCCCAGCAAACGCAAAACCGGACGGCAGTAAATCTACCGGCCGGTTTTTGTATATTCTTGTGCATATTTGCATATTCCCAACGGATTGCCGGACAGTTTCAGATTGATACACATTTTTCCGCTGGTTTCCGGGATTTTCCCCGGCCATCCCACAGGCAGGCAAACCGGAATTCGGTTTTTCCCAAGGTTTCGGCATTATCACCACTCCGAGGTAGAAATACACCTGTCCATCTGTGGAAGAATCCAAAAAAGCAAAAAGCCATATACTTTTTGAAGGAATGGTGGTATATTTATTCCATTCTATTCGCCGCCCATCCGACGGCCGATCACCACCACTAAGGAGAGACCCAAGAAATGAAAAAACTGTTCAGCCTGATTCTTGCCGGACTGATGACCCTCAGCCTGGCAGCCTGCGGCGGCTCCGGCGGCTCTGCCCAGGCCAGCAAGGATAACAAGGTGCTCTATCACGTTTACAATACCGCGCCCTATGTTACCCTGGATCCCAGCACCGAGTATTCCAACGGCGTCATGGTGCTGCAGAACGTCTACGAGACCCTGACCCGGTACAACCCCGAAACCGGCGGCCTGGATCCCCTGCTCGCCACCGAGTGGAAGGAAAACGAGGACGGCACTGTCTGGACCTTCCAGCTCCGGGACGATGTGAACTTCCACGACGGCACCCACATGACCGCCCAGCAGGTTGTGAACTCCTTCCGGCGTTCCATGGATCTGGGTCAGGGCGGTGCCTACATCTGGGACGCGGTGCTGGAGAGCAACGGCGGCAAGGTCGAGGCCACCGGCGAATATGAGGTGACCATCACCTGCGGCTATCCCTGCGCCATCGACCTGATTGTCTCCGCGGGCTACGCCGCCTACGTCATGTCCGACAGCGTCATTGAGCAGCCCACCGAGTGGTTCAACGAAGGCCACGACGGCGGCACCGGCCCCTACACCATCGCTCAGGCCACCGGCGACAGCGTGGTGCTGAAGGCCTACGAGGATTACCGGGGCGGCTGGCAGGATAACCAGTACAAGAACGTGATGATCAAGGAAGTGGCCGAGTCCAGTGCCCGCCGCCAAATGATGGAGACTGGCGAAGCCCAGCTGTCCAGCGAGTTCTCCGCTACCGACCTGGACGCTCTGAAGGCCCAGACCGACAAGGTCTACACCTATCAGTCCGAAACCTTCAATAATATCATCATGTTCCTGAACACCGCCACCGAGCCCTGCAGCAACGCCGACTTCCGCCGGGCTCTGGCCTACGCCTTCCCCTATGAGGAAACCGTCAGCCAGATCCTGAACGGCAACGCCAAGCAGTCCGTAGGCACCGTACCCAGCGGCCTGTGGGGTCATGACGACGGCATTCTCCAGTACCACTGCGATCTGGACAAGGCCAAGGAATACCTGGACAAGTCCGGCGTGAACACCGACGGTCTGAAGCTCACCGTCACCTACATGAACGGCTTTGACGAGTACGCCAGTGCCCTGCAGCTCTATCAGGTCAACCTGAAGCAGCTGGGCATCAGCCTGGAGCTTCGGAGCATGGAGTGGGATCAGCAGTGGGCTCAGGCGCAGAACACCGACCCCAAGAATCGGCAGGATATGTTCGTGTTCATCTGGTGGCCGGATTACGCCGATCCCGTCAGCTGGTTCCAGTCCCTGCTGCACAGCGAGGATCAGATCGTCTACAATCTGTCCTACCTGAACGATCCGGAGCTGGATGCCGTCATCGACGACGCCATCGAGAAGACCGTCACCGACCGAACCGCCGCCGAGGCCGATTATGTCCAGGCTCAGAAGATCGTGGCCGACAATGCCTACATTCTGAACCTGTACGATCAGCTGCACACCTTCGTCATCAACAACGGCATTCAGGGTGTTTCCGAGAACCCCTCCTATTCCAACGCCATCCTGTACTACAACGTCACTGCCAAGTAAAGAAACCGTTTTTTCGGGGGCTGCCGCATCCAATTGCGGCAGCCCCTGTGCCCCATTCTTAAATACTATTTCTTAATAAAATG
>OKTL01001349.1_pt1 | contig 10737 bp, 8 predicted proteins | sample 1606211 | NCBI WGS metagenome assembly OKTL01 (sample SAMEA3879538, study PRJEB24766) | human gut metagenome | biome: human-associated habitat; feature: feces | place: USA | collected 1985/1987 | reverse complement strand
AATATGTGAAATGGAGTGATAAGTGAAGCATCGTTGAATGGAGGGGACGGCAACGATATTTTGAACATATATAAGGGTGGATATTTCTCATATAGCGCCAAAGGTGGGAATGGTGATGATGTATTTAATGTCTATAATTTACAATACGACTTTAATCTTTTTGGTGAAGGTGGTAATGATACCTTTAATATTATTAATGCTCAGAGTAAGTATCTGCAAATTGATGGCGGTTCCGGAACGAATACAGTAACCGGAGTTCTAAATGATTATGTTTATTATACAAATGTTGAAAATGAAAACAGTAAAGCTTTAAATCTGGCAGCAGGTGAAACGGGAACAATTACTATAGACGGAAAAACTTATACAATAACAGCTAATGGTGGTGCAAATACTATTAGTGCAGGGCTTGATTCTTCTGGATATATTCATTTTTTTGCCAATGGCTCAAAGGTTTCTATTCAGGGAGAGGCGGATAAGTCACATAACGTGTTTTTACATTCACAAAATATAACTTTTTATGGCGGTAATTTAAATGATAATATAACCTCAACAGCAGGTAAAAATACAATATACGGCTTGGGGGGTGATGATACAATTTATGTGATGAAAGCAACTGAATGTATTGTTTATGGAGGAGATGGTAATGATAAAATTACCCTAAACGGCACTCGTGCTTGGTGTGATACAGGTGAAGGCAATAATACTATCTATATTAATACTGATGCTATACATGTTGAAACCAGCGGAACTAATACAATAATAAACAATGCAGGATATAGTGCGAGCATTTCCGGAGATGGGGTAAATACAATCCAAAACAACAAACCTTCAATACAATTGTCCATTCAGGGTGAAAATGACTGGGAAGGTTTTACCCTTGGTGCCGGAGAAACAAAAACTCTAAATATAAACGGAAAAAGCTACACAATAACAAACAAGCTAGATTCGCAAAATACTCTTAACTATAAATATGATGTAGTGACAGGAAAGGTGACTTTTAATGGTGGTCGTATGACTATTTCTGCCCAAAAAGATGTGGAACACAATGTAGAAATTTATGGAGGTTTGCTTACCTTTAATGGAGGAAATCTTGGCAATACTATTGTTGATTATACGCACGGATCAACTATAAATGGGGGAAACGGGGATGATAATATTACAGTAAAAGGACAATGGGGGATAATTTCTGGGCTTGACGGAAATGATAATATTACTGTTGATAATCATTGTTATTTACTTAATACAGGAAACGGAAACAATGTAGTAACTATTAATGCTGATTTGGGATCACAAGCTTCTATAGTTGGCGGCAGCGGAGATGATACGTATATCTTGAATGGCTCTGTTACAACTCTGACGGATGCTGGAGGTAATAATATTTATCATCTAAAATCAGATAACATAAGTGTAACCGGAGGTAGTGGAAATGATACTTTCTATGTTTCGGGGAATAATAATTTTGTGGCAGGTGCAAGCGGAGATGATTATTTTATCGTAACAGGAAATAACAATACGCTCGATGGTGGTACCGGAAATGACCTTTATACTGACTCAGGTTCAGGTACCAAAATCCAAAATATGAACTATGACCCCAATAGCGGTGAACTTAATTTTACTTATCTAGGTGAAGTAAAAACATTTGAGCTGGATGGAAATATTTATACAGTCACAAATAATAATAACGGACAAAATACGCTTAAATTTTCCAGAAACCCGAATACAGGTATTTTATCTCTTGACGGCTCGAAATTTACAATTGATTCTCCGGATATAAAGAATAAAATAGATATTTACGGGAATAATAATACTATTAACGGCGGTGCGCTTGCGGATGTTATAACGGTTCAATCAGGTTCAAATAATACCATAAACGGAGGAGCTGGTAACGATAATTTAGTTTTAAATTCCGAAAATAATTCACTTTTTGGCGGTGAAGGCGATGATACTTTGACTCTTAATGCTTCTACAAATCTGGAAGTTAATGGAGGCGCCGGAAACGACACCCTGAATATAATTTCAAATAATAATACCAATATAGTTTCCGGCGCCGGAGATGACAATATTAAAGTAAGCGGAACAGGAAATAATATTGAAGCGGGCAGCGGAAATAACTCTATAACTCTGAATGCAGGTAATAATACTGTAATAGCCGGAGATGGAAATAATAGTTTTAAAGTTGGCTCTGATAACAATACAATAACAGCAGGAAACGGAAAAAATAATATTGGAATATCTGGCTGCGGAAATACTTTGACCTCCGGAAATTCAAGCGGTACTGTAAATATTAATGGTGATAATAACAATGTGACGCTTTTGGATGGGAAAAACAATATTGTTATTAATGGAAATTCAAATACATATACCGGCGGTAAAGATGTTGATACCATAAAAATCAGCGGTGATAATAATTATGCAGAAGGCGGCGGAGCTGATGATAAATTTACAGTCGTAAAAGGGCATAATAATACAGTTGATGGAAATGACGGAACTCAAAATACGCTGAAAGATTACGGCGTAGATACAACTTATTACAATATAATGAAAATAGTCAGCCAGCCATTTGAACTTAATATCAAAGTTGATATAGGAAGCGGTGATGATAAATATATAAGCACATCTCTTAATCTTGAACTTTATGATTTTTCAGTAGATTTGACCACACCTGACGGCGCATGCACAGCTCTTGATATGATAGACGAAATGCTGTCAAATGTTTCGTCGCAGATTGTGAATATCGGCGCTGCAATTAACCGTCTTGAACTTGTTCTGGATGAACAGAATATAAAAATTGAAAACATGATTTCAACACGTTCAACCTTAAGAGATGCAGATGTCGCAAAAGAGAGTGCAAATTATATTCGATATCAGATTTTGCAGCAGGCAAGTGCAACCTTGATGTCTGCAACGAGAAATTTAAACGCCCAAAATGTTCTGGGGCTTATCGGACAGCTGTAAATTTTGACTTTTGTGTTTCAATAATTAATCATACAAATAGATGTATACAAAAACATTAACATCTGTCACAATACATTTGTGAGAATATATTATGCCCTTTGTCTATAGACTTCAAAAAGTATTGGAATTTCGTATCCGAGCGAAAGAACAGCAGCTGCTTGTAGTTCAGAAAGCACAGCAGGATGTCTATTTGCAAGAGGAAAAAATTCGTCAGAATGAAGCGGAAATCCGACAAACAATTCAAAACAAAAGAACTGCAGATTTCAGGATGATGGAATATTATGATAATTATCTTCATCACCTCTGGGACAAAGCAGATGCGCTGGAACAGGAAAGACGCAGGCTTCAGGCAATATTAGACGAAGAACAAAAAAAACTTGTAAAACTAGAACAAGCAGTAAAAGTTGTTGAAAAACACAAAGAAAAACAGCGCGAAGCATACTTAGAAGAACAAAAAGCGATTGAACTAAAGCAGTTTTCCGAAATCGGCGTACAAAGATTTTTTATACATTCAAGAGAAGAAGCTGAAGAACAAGAGCTGCAGGAACAATTAAGAAAATTGGAGAGTGAATAATATGAATATCGGTGTAAACTCAAACTTAACAACAAATACAGTATCTTCAACTTCGTCTTCAAAATCTCAAAATGCAGATTCTCCAAAATTTGCAGAGGAACTTCAAAACCTTTCTGGAGAAAAAACTAAAGAAGAAAAAACTTCAGAAACAAAAGAAACTAAAAAATCCGATAAAGAGGCTGAGGAAAAATCAAAGGATGATATCGGAGAAGTAATCGACGGACTGGAAGATGCAGTTGCAGAGATTAATGACAAACTCAACCAGACAGATGAAAATGAGGAAGCTGATTTAAAGGACGGACTTATTTCTGTCGATAAAAATACAAAGAATGAGGGTAATGCCTTGATAAATAATGATATGAATATTCAAGACCCGAATGAGGCTCTGAAATTTCAGATGAATGCAAGCATGAACTTTAACAGTGACGGCCAGCCATTCTCTGATTTGATGAAAAATCAGGATAATACAAAATTGAATTCTTCGGCAAAAGATCTGGCCGAAGAACAGGCTGTTCTCTCCACAATGGACGAAAATATTGCAATGGCAAATAAAAACAGGGTTCTTGCAGGTGCTCAGGAAGAAACTCAAAGTTCACGTGTAAAAACTGTTACAAATAGTGACGGCGTTAAAAAAGTTGATAAACAATCTAATGTTACTGTTGAAACTGTTGTTAAATATGACAGCATAATTATGAATGAGAGTGATGTAGATTTCTTTGTGAAACTTGTGGAAAATGGTCAGGCAGATGCATCCGCAGCAGCTGCTAAAAATTCCAAGGTGTCTAAAGCTCTGGCTGATTTGATTGCAAAATCTATGAAAGATAATCAGCCTGTAAGAATAGATTTTGACAATAATATTTCTGTCATTATAAAAATAGGTAGAGATGGAAAGATTTCCGCAGACTTCCTTCCTAGTTCACAGGTAGCGGAAGCATATCTAAAGGAAAATCTGCCGCTTTTAAAACAAAGGTTTGATGAAAGCAATATTGAATATGATGAATTAAATCATAGGCAGCAAAAACAAGACGAAAAAGAAAATCAAAAGAAGGGGCGCAAAGATGAATGATTTGTACACAACAGCCATTAACACCCAGAAAGCAACCGTACAGTGGATGGATGTTTTAGCTGACAACCTTACAAATGTTTATACTCCGGGATTTAGAGAAAACAAAGTTACATTCAAAACTTTCCTCGGCGGTGCGGTAATTGATAATAATGTTAAAAACCTTGGTCAGGGTAAGTCTACTCCGGGTACTTCTAACGAAAACCTGTTTTTTGAAGGAAGCGGATATTTTATGCTGAGAAGTCCGGACGGGAATGTTCAATATACACGTTTAGGAGAATTTACATTTGACTCGGAAGGTGTGTACAGAGCTAAAAGCGGTGCAACAGTTCAGGGGTATATACTTAATGACAAAGGCGAAATTATGTCCGGTACAAAATCTCTGAGCGCAGATTTGTATGAAGAAACAGCCCTAAAAGGCGGTGCTTTAAGTGTTCCGACTACAAACATTAAACTCTGGATTGATCCTAACAATGGCAAGTTTTTAGGTAAATATGATGAGTACGAAATAAAAAATGACGGTACAATTTACGGAAAAGCTGACGGTGGCAATCGTTCTGTTCCGCTTTATAAAATTGCGACAGCAAACTTCCATAATCCAAACGGTTTATATGAAGTTAAAGACGGGCTTTTTGTTGAAACTCCTGAATCCGGAAAACCGGTAGTAGGAAGAGGCGAAATCCGTTCAGGACTTCTTGAACAGGCTAATACTGATTTTAAAGCAAATATGTCAGGCTATCAGCAGGCTAAAGTTCAAATGGAACTTGTTAACGCACTGATTAAGTCTAACAAAGACCTGCTGCAATCAGCTATGGAAATGGCAACCCAATAGGGGGTAAATGAAACCAGTTTGTAGGTAAGGCTACAAGATTGGCGTGAAGCAAAAAACGTACGTAGACCAAGGGGCGGCTAGTCTCGTCAAAATACTAAACTGATTTTTGATTTACAAGCCCGCCTTTAGGTAAAACTACAAACATGGCTAGATAAATTTATTAGTTAAACTCCGTTTTATAGAGGGATTAAGGGATACTTTAATTCCTTTTTTATTATTTGGCCTGTTTGTAACAATTTGTAAATTTTTATTAAAGTTTTTCAAAAATATGCCGTTAAACATAATATAAAGGGTTGAAGCGGCAGGTTTATGAGAAAATTAAAAGGAATAATTATTAACGGTGAATATCTTGGAAATAAAGTCGCATATAACGGGCTTTTCAGAACCATATGCAATATTTCGCCAATAATTATGCTTGAATTTATTAAACTGGTAAGCCAATATGGAACCCTGTATTCACCTATTGAGATTAAAGGTTTTGACCTGCCGGAAGCATATAGAATTATTATAAAATTTGAGAACAAAAAATATAGAGGATACGCTGATTTATCTTTTGTAATTCAGAATGGTAAGCTTATATTAAGCGAGTCTGATGTATGTGTAGAATCTATTATGCCAACGAGAAAAAATATAGAGCCGGAGCCTGTTCAAGAAATAGTTCTTGAAGAATCTGAACCTGTGGTAGAAGAAGAAATTGAACCTATTATTGAGGAGCCTTTGATTGAAGATATGGTGGAGGAACCTGTAGAGCAGGAACCTATCATTGAAGAAGTAATTGAGCCTGCAATTGAAGAAGTTGTTGAAGAAAAAGCTGCACCTGTACCTGAGCCAAAACCTGAAAAGATTGTAATAGAGATCCCTGAATATTCAGAAGATCCTGTACTGGATGAACTTCTTACAAATGCAAATGTCGTTGAGGAAATTGAAGAAGAACCAGCTCCTGTTAAAGAAGATGTTGTGAATACCCCTGAGCCTGCAGCTATAGAAGAAACAAAAGCAGAACCTGTCCAAAATCTTCCGGAACCGCCTCAAAATGAAGAGATTGAAGAGGAAATTACCGCAGTGCAGAAAGCTGAACCTGAAATCGTTTCAGAGCCGGAAATATTTACTGAGCCCCGTATAGAAGAAGCTGAAGACCAACCATTTATATCACAGGAGTCTGAACCTGAGGAATATTCAGAACAGGCTGTAGAAGAAGTTGAAGAAGAACCATTAATAGTGCAAGAGGCTGAACCAGAGATTTTTCATGAACCAGTAGTAGTAGAAGAAAAACCAGAAGCTGAACCTGAAATCCTATCAGAACCTGTTATAGAAGAGGCGAAAATTGCAGTAACAGCAGAACCGGAAGTGTTCCAAGAAGCTGCGGTTGAAGAACCAGAGCTAATAGAAGAAGAAATAATCGAGGAGATATTAGAAAGTAAAGAAGAACCTATTATAGAACCAGAAGCAGTAAAAATTCAAGAAAAACCGGTAGAGAATACTGAAATAGCAGAAGAAGAATATAAAAAGATTGAGTATACTCCGGATACTCAAAATAATCTGCACGATATTCTGGAAAACATCATTGCGCAAAATATCACTCCGGAAGTTGTAGTTAAAAAAGTTGCAGCTCCGCGTGAGCATGTTAAACCACAAAAAACCGGACAGCAGAAAAAAGCAGCACCCAAAAGCCCTTTGCAGGAATATCTGAATGCAATTGAGGTTATAGCAGCTGTCGAGAAAAAGGCGCCTCAGTTTAAAATATTACAGAATGGCAAACGCATGGATGTAAAAGTAATAGATGAAAATTGCTTTGTAGTAGGTGAAACAATTTATCGCTGGGGTGATATTTTATATCTCAAAGATTAAAAATTAATACATTCAGTCGATGTTTTGTAAAATTGTGTAAACTTTTTCTAATTTGTGCCGATAAAATAATTGACTAAAGAAAAAATATCATTAAACCCTGTACAGAAAGGTTTAACTAATATGGCAGAAATCGTAAATTTATTATCGCGAGTATTAACTTCAAATCCGCTTGTTCAGTCAGGTGCTGTTGCTCAGACACGCAGCAGTTCAAATCCTTTTGCACAGAATGGCGGTAATCCTTTTGTCACAAGCAATCCATTTGCAAATTACGGGCAGAATAAACCTGTTGCAGGCGGTTATTTTGCCGGATATTACAATAATCAGCCTAATATCGTCGGAAGACGACTCTTTATAGAGGTATAGACTCAAAAATATACCCGATTTATTACCCCAATACAGCCGTACAGAAAATATCTGTATGGCTTTTTGATAATTTAGATGATAAAATGACTTTTGAGGAGTGTAGATATGTTTAAAAAACTAGTTTCTATTTTATTAGTATCATTGCTTGTTTCATCAAATTTGACCGTTTATGCTACAGATATTCAAAACGGAAGCGTGCAGACTCAAGATGAAGCTTTAGTTCTTCCTAAACGAATAGAAAATGAAATCTATAGTTCTATAGTGCAGGTATATGGCGAAAAACAGGCTAAAGAAATTTACGACAGAGTTATGCAAATAGCACGTACATCAATTGAAAAACGGCCGGAATATTTAAAAAAAGAAGATTTGAGCCGGCCGGATGACTGGTACAAAGACGAAATTATCTATATGTTTTATGTAGATCAATTCGGTGTCGTAACTCCTGAAAAACCAAATACCTTTAAAGATACATCTGCAATGTTTGATTATCTGAAAGATTTGGGTGTTACAACTCTCTATCTTCTTCCTTTCGCGGATTCACCAATGTCAGATGCCGGGTTTGATGTTAAAAATCCCCGTAATATAAGGGCTGATTTAGGCGGAAAGGCTGAATTTAAAGATTTTGTAATTGAAGCTAAGAAGAATGGATTTAAAATAAAATCTGACCTTGTACTTAACCATATTTCTGATGAGCATGAATGGTTTCAAGCTTTCTTAAGAGGTGATGTTTCAAAAAAAGATTACTTTGTAGTGAAAGATGAAATGCCTCAGTATACAAAATATGTTGACGAAAAAGCCGGAACAATTGTTGAATATAAAGAAAAGAACGGCAAGATTTCCAAAAGAAGGCTTATATTCCCTGAAATCACAGAGAATCATTATAGAAAAGTTACTCTAAACGGTAAAGATTACTACTTTTATCACACGTTCTATCCATTCCAGCTTGATGTAAACTGGGAAAATCCGGAAGTTTTATACTACTGGCTCGGAACAATTAATTATTGGACCAATATGGGGATTGATATATTTAGACTTGATGCAATACCTTATCTTTCTAAAGAGGACGGCACAAGTGCTGAAAATCAGCCCAAAACCCATGCAATTTTAAAACTTATAAGTAATTATATTCAGATGACAGCTCCTCGTACTGTTATTCAGGCAGAGGCCTGTCAATTTCCAAATGATATTCTTCCTTATTTCGGCAAAGAAAGGAAGTTTAAAACAACGATCGATAATCAAGAAAAGGTAATAAAAAGAACTGATGAGTTCCAGATTGCATATCATTTCCCATATATGCCGGCAATATGGGCATCTTTGATAACAGGTGATAAGCAGCATTTTGTAAATGCTTACAAAGCAACTCCGCAGATTCCATCAACTTCTGCGTGGGGAGTATTCTTACGTGTTCATGATGAATTAACATTAGAAATGATTGATCCTCAGACAAGGGAAATTATATACAATGCATTGGCGCCAAAAGGGGCAGAATTTAGAAAAGGACTCGGGGTGAGCGGAAGACTTGCAAACTTTTTGGATAATGATCCAGAAAGAATTGAAATGGCATTTTCAATTCTTATGTCTATGCCGGGCATTCCAATAATTTATTATGGTGATGAAGTTGGTGTAAGAAATAACTTTGAGAATGCAAAGAAAAGCGAAAAAGCTAGAATAGAAAAACAAAAGAAAGGTAAATTCAAACTTTTGAGCTGTTTTGACAGCAGAGATATACACAGAGGTGCAGTTCCTGCGAAACTATTCTACGGAGCTTCAAAAGATTATTACGAATTTAACAGTAAAGTTTATAAGAAGGTAAAAAATTTAATTGAGCTGAGAAAAAGTCTGCCTTCTATGTCAAAAGGAGATTTTACTCTGCTTAAAACTTCTTCCCCTGCAAATTTTGCATACATAAGAAGCTATAAGGATGAAAAAATACTTGTAATAAACAACCTTTCTGGAGAGAAACTTATTGCAGATATTACAATTCCTGTAGAAGTAGTATTGAAGTCAGACGGCAAACATATTGATACATTTAAAAACCTTGTGAATGGTGATGATGTGAAAGTTGATGTTTCTCTTACAAATCGAACAATGCATTTACGTATAGCTCCATACGGCGTTGTATGGCTGAAGTTGTAATAAAAAGCTCTCTTTATTAAGAGAGCTTTTTATTTATTGTTTTACTGCAAAATGAAATTCTTCAGCCCAGGTTTTAAACCCTCCAGAAAGTTCCATTACTGTAAAAGTGTTTTGTGCCAGAAGAAAAGCAGCTCTTGCGCCTAAATGACAGTAGTTGTTATAACAATAGATAACATGCAAATCGTCTTTGTTAAGCTCTTTCATTCTGTCTTTTATTTCTTCATAAGGCATAGATATAGCGCCCGGTATATGTCCGATTTCATAATCTGAGCGCATTCGTACATCAATAATTTTTACGTTCCGCTCTTCGCTTAACTCTTTGAGTTCAACAGGGCCTAAGGTAAATGCTAATTTTTTTGAAAAATAACATTCAGCTTTTTCACTATTGTTTCTTATGTTTTGAATATACTGGTCAGTCATAAAAATCTCCTTTTCTAAATACTGTAAGTGTACTTTGTTGCAATAAACATACTAATCATTATCATTCCTGTGATTAAAAAATTAACTCCGGCGAGAATTCCAACCACCCACAAAGCAGTGGAAGGAAGCCCGAGTATGATTATTAGACCAAGAAGAAACTGGAGTACTGCAACAGGAATATCTGCCCACCAGAAATAAAGGGTTTTTCTATTTTGAATGGCAAAAGCGCAGGTAGAAACACTTTCAAGCAGAAAATAAACCCCGATAATACTGGTTATAAGAACTAGATTAAACATTGGCGCCATAAATAAGAATATTCCAAGCGCCATAAGTATTAAACCGAGTATAATATTAAGTATAAAGTGGCGGGTGTAGTTTCTGGTAAGAATAGCATTAATAGCTTTGTATCCTCCGTAGATAATGAATGCAAGACAAATCATCATTCCAAAAGTTATCGTTGTAACCTTTGGAAGCATTAACATAGCGAGTCCTAAAATTGTCAGAAGAATACCTTCTGTAAGGACATAGCTCAAAAAACGTTTTTCA
>OKTL01001343.1_pt1 | contig 10786 bp, 9 predicted proteins | sample 1606211 | NCBI WGS metagenome assembly OKTL01 (sample SAMEA3879538, study PRJEB24766) | human gut metagenome | biome: human-associated habitat; feature: feces | place: USA | collected 1985/1987 | reverse complement strand
CTAAAAGAACTTTTTCAAATTCTACAGTTGAACCGTTTTCTGCACCTTCAATGTGGTGAACGAACAGTTTCTGACCAGCTTCTGCTTTAAATTGCTGACCGTTAATCTCTACAATTGCGTACATCTTATATATAAATGTATAAGTTAGCTCCGGCGGGTGGTCTTTAATCACTTAAAGAACTCTTTATCGAACCCGTTGCGGAATAATCGGGCACAAAAGTACTATTTTTATTCGTTCCCGACAAATATTTCTTTTATTTTTTATAGGAGATAAAATGATTACGGCAAATAAATGAGCATTTTAGCTCTCATTGTAGCCTATTGGACTAATTCTCCTAAATTCTGCATAATGATTTTGTGTGGATAAACACGAAGTTCCTCTCCCGTTGTCATTCCGTTCAGCACACCTGCAAAATCGACTCCTGCATTCTGCGCTGTTTCGGCATCTACGGTGCTATCTCCAATATACAATGTCTCTTCGGGGCTACTTCCCAGATGTTCCAATGCAAATTTAACTCCTTCCGGCGAAGGTTTCGGTGCTTTTACATCTTCTCCTCCCACTACTATATCAAGAAAATCTTTAGGCAGAAATTCTTCCAGATAACTCAATATCCGGAAACGATACTTGGTAGAGATAATTCCGACGCGGGCACCCCGTTTCTTCAATTCTTTCAGTGTAGACAATGTGTCGGGAAAAAGACGGGTATTTACATTCATGTGTACATCAGCTTCCAGTCTGTACTCCTGCCGGAAGGCCTCCAGCTGTGCCGGGTTGGTAATTCCGGTAAGGATACTGAATGATTCTTCCAATGTTTTGCCGATTGTACGCTTGATAGCTTCATCAGTAACGGTTAAATACTGATGCCGGGTAAGCACAATTCTGAAACACTTAACGATACCACGCGACGAATCGGCTAGTGTGTAGTCGAAATCGAATAAATAGGTTTTGTAGTTCATTGGGGAAAACTTTTCCGCAAAAGTACTAAATACTTTTCTTATTTCACAGCTTCTACTGTGTATCCTTGTCTTTTTAGTAAGTTTAATAATCCTTTTTCTCCGGGGAGGTGCAGGGCGCCTACTGCAACAAAAGTCGGGGCAGCCTTCATGATTGCCGGTAGTTTTTCAGCCCATGCTTTATTACGGTTGTAAATCATGGTATCTTCTTCGCCGGGAAGTGCGTCACATTGATCGCCTTTACGCTCTTCGCTGATTTTAAGCATGGTGTTCAGATCTTGGTTCATGTAGGCGTTTGTGAGCTTTTTCAGGTTTTCTACTTCAGTCTCTATATGGTTAAGAGTGCACATTAATAGTTGTGCTTGCCGTTGTAGTGAACTGCCATTGAAAAGCAGGTTGAATTGGAATTCTGCAGTTTCCAGTCCGTCCACCTTTTTTCCGTTTTGGATGGCTTGACTTTGAAAGAATGTGTCGAGTTGCTCTTGCGGGTTGAATTTCCCTATATGTTTTACGTAAGCCATCACCACTACATTATTTAATAAGAAGGCAGGTTTTAGCTTCGGAGCCATATTTAAATCTACCATCAGGTTTTCTTTGCAGAATTTATTAGCAGTCTCAAAGTCTTTCGGAGAAAGGAGAGAGTTTAGCGTGGTATCACTTTCAATCATCATTGCCTTTTGCATCTTTTCCATGGTGGCAGGCGATTGCATTTCCGACATTTTTATCTCTCCATATACTTGTTGAGTTTCATTCATAGCCTTTTTAAGTCCGGCAATGCTATCCATGATGCTGAACGGTGCTAGATGGTGAGTGCCTATGATGTAGGAAGGTTGGTTCAGTCCGTTGCCGGACACTTTCCATAAAAGCTGTGCATTGGCGCTGAATGCCACGCAAATAAATAGAACTGCTCCGATGAATGATTTCATAATTTTATATCATTAGAAGTTGATAATTAACGTATCCTGCCGCCGCTTATCCAGTGTTTGGTATAATAGTTTTCGTTCAAGTTGCTGACGATCACTCCTTTACTGGTGCTGGAATGAATAAACTTACCGTTTTTGAGGTAAATGCCTACATGAGCTACTTTATTTTTTGAACGACTGCTGGTGAAGAATACCAAGTCTCCTTCCCGGAGATTCCGTTTGGCGACTTTATTGCTTTCTTTTTTTAGATCTTCCGTGTTACGCGGCACTTGGGTGCGGTATACCTTACGGTACACTTGATAAACTAATCCCGAACAGTCGGCTCCTCGTTTCGAATCACCTCCACCACGATAGGGAACCCCTATCCAGTCGGCTGCTTCCAGATAGAGCTTATGGTTATCCTCCATATTAATATCTACCCCCAACAATATAGAAGCTCGTGCCAATGCTTGATAATCCAGCCGGGGTGCGGAAGTGCGGCAGGAACTAAGGCTGGCAATCAGTCCTAATAAAAGGATGAATTGCAGGAAGTATCTTTTCTTTCTATCAGGTTTCTTTATACTAGACTTATGGGTATCAGACTTTTCTGTTATATATCTCATCATAATTAGTTTATGCAATAATTTTAGTAAGGATGGATACTTACCATTCATTATTTTATCATTTCCTATTTACCGTTTACTCTTCTTCTACATTAAAATAATCCTCCAGTTCTTTCTCTGCGGAGTTGTCCTCGTTGATAATATCCCGGATGATGACACCGTGTTCCAATAAAGCAATCCTCGGACATACATCTACGGTATGATTGAGATTGTGACTGGATATGATAACCGTAGCTTGATGCTCCTCATTATATTTCTTGAGCAGATGTTTGATGATAGACTGAGAACTTGGATCGAGAAAGTTGAATGGTTCGTCCAGTATCAGTAATTGCGGGTAATGAAGCATGGCAGAAATAATTCCGATCTTTTGCTTGTTACCTGCGGAGTAGTTACGGATTAGCTTCTTGTGCCCGATCACTTCTCCACTCATAAAACGTTCGAAAGGAATCAGACGTTCGTCCACTTCTTCTTTCTTTAGTCCGTACATCTTTCCGATGAAATAGAAATATTCTTCCGGAGTGAGATAATCAATCAGAAAACCATCGTCAATGAAAGCACCGGTAATGCTTTTCCAGTCTTCGCTTTGGCTGACATCAATATCATTAATAATCACCTTACCATCGTCTGCTTTTAACAGATCCAGCATGATTCGGAAGAGAGTTGTTTTACCGGCACCGTTGTTTCCCACCAATCCGAGCATATCGCCTTGATTGATTTCGTAGTGTTCTATGTCTACGGCAATCTTCTCACCGAAATTCTTTTTAAGTTTGTCAATGATAATCATGATCTTCAATGTTTATATGGTTAATGATTCATGAGCGTTTATTGGCGGCTGTCTCTGAAGCCTTCCATGTTTTCGTATCGCCGTTTCATGAAACGATGATATACATTTTTAATCCATAAAGGAGAAGTCAGGGTAAATCCGAGACCGACAACTAACAGAATAATGTAAGTGATTGTTTCACCTAAAAATGCATTTAATAGACTGTATAAGATGAGAGGCACACCGAAAGCAGCGAAATTAACCACCATCTGTATAGCGCTATTCGTTTGTCGGCTTGCCACTTTCTCGTTTAAGGGGACCGTCTGTTTGTTGTAGACAGCCAGTTGGAAAAAACAGAAATAAATAAAGCCGATGGTATAGAAAAACCAGGCGAAGGCGCCCAGTAAAGTGAGTTTATTCATGATGATGGCGGGAATCATGAGTATGAAAGGTATGATTTCGCCAATGCTGTATGTGTAATATTTGGCTTTCAGTAGACTCATAATTGATTCTTTACGAGACATCAGGCCATCAATGTAATTACCTTCGAATGACATAATCTGTGAAAGGATAATCATTCCGAATACGGCAAAGTTGTATACACAGATGAAAGAAGTCATGAAATTCCCGTCGTAGACACTGGAAAAGCTAAGTGCGACGGAGAAAGCCACCACTACAATTGCGATATTGCGTAATGCACCTTTGCAGCGGCGGTTGCGTAAAAGCATTTTCAGTTCCAGCCTCATATATTCGCCAACTTCCCCGTAGCGTTCGAAGAATTTATATTCGGAGACATGTTTAATCTGACTATCTTCTACTTTTGCCAGCTCTGCATAGATAAGTCCGGACATGATCTTGCGGTTAATCAACCATAAAATGGCAATCACAAGTATGGTGCCGAGAAAATAGAGAATGTTGCCCTGTATGTATCCGTCTCCCAGATCCATGAAGAAATAGAAGAGAGGACTATCTTCGGGAATAAAAAGAAGGCAGCCTATTCCACCGTAGAAAGCAATAGGTAATAGAATCCACCAAATACGTTCGTTGATAAGAGTGCGGCAAAGCAAGTACCAGTAATTATTGGCAATAATCAATAGCAAGATACCGATAAGATAGGTGATGACACCGGGGATACCGAAAAACTTGGTAATAGTGATGAAGGAAAAAGGGACAAACAGAAACAACCAGAACAGGTTGAACAGGCTTAGTCCCGAGCGGATTAGTAAAAAGTCGATGACACGAATTCGTTTAACCGGCAGCAGGAGGTAAGGTTTTACCTCCTGCGTCGGTGTCTTTTGGAACGGAACACGCAACAGAAAGTCCAGTGCCAGGATAAAGATCAGAACCACTGCGTTCATCACATGATATGGTTCCCGGTTGGGAACCATATCAGAAAATCCGAACGCGAACGTCGTACCGAAGAATATCAGGTAACCAGCCCAGAATGCGCCCATGACATAACCGAGTATTTTAGCAACTTTGTTCTTTTCATACATCGGATGCCGTTTGGCGGCAAGCCTTCCATGTTTGCGTAATTCGTTGAATATCATCATTCGGTAGATATACTAGAGAATTTTTATTTGTTTTCTTCCGGCACGGTCATGATGACTTGAATTTCGTTGTTCTGTTTCAGCAATTTGGCGAGGAAGTCTTGCACTTCTTTCGCTGTAATGCTGTTGACCAACTTTTCATAGTCTTTTGTATTATCTACACCCGTGTAGAGGTATTCGTCCATATTATTAAGCCAGTAGCCGTTTTCTTTCTGGGCGTCTTTATACTTCTTCAGCATATATTCTTTGATCTTCTGCATGTGTTCGGCAGACGGACCTTCTTTTGCCATTTTGTGAAGTTGTTCTACAACAACAGCAGACAATTTATCTTTCTTGGCAGGGTCAGTTTGGAATACAATCTGAAGAACAAGTTCCTCTTTCGGGTATTTACCAAGACTTCCGTTACAGCTTACACCGTATGTACCTCCTTCTTTTTCACGGATTTCAGCAGTGTAAACCAAATCCAGAGCCTGATCTAAGAAGCTAAGCAGGACATTGTTGCGCAAGTCATATTTGCAAGTGCCGCTATAAAGGAACATGATGGTAGCCATCGGAGTTTCCTGTGCTTTCGCAAATACATTTTTGATCTCTCCCTTGCGGATGTCCATCTTGTTATCTTTGAAAGTCTCTTTACGGTTGATAGATGGCAGACCTCCCAGATATTTGGCGATTAACGGTTTCATTGTAGCCAAGTCTACGTTTCCTACCAGGAAGAAAGTGAAATCACTTGCATCTTTGTAGCGGTCTTTGTACATTTCAAGAATACGGTCATAGTTGATCTGGTCTACCATGTTTTCTTTCATTCTGATAGCGCGTGGATGGTGACCGTATAGTACGCTTGTAATAGTGTCACTGAAAGCAGTCATCGGGTTAGCGTCTGCATTTTGAAGTTCAGCTTTCAAACGGTTCTTGTAAGATTCGAATGCTTCGTTATCCTTACGCGGAGATGTGAAAGTCAGATAAGTAAGCTGCATCATTGTCTCAAAGTCTTTCGGAGCACAGCTACCGGAAACAGTTTCCGTAGTGTTGCCGATACCCGCACCTACGTTTGCACGTTTGCCAGCCAAAGCTTTACCCAGATCTACTTTGCTGAAATTACCGATTCCACCTACTAGAGCTACTCCGTTTAATTGAGAGATATTGATAATTTCTTCGTTCGGGAATACGCTGGTACCACCGAAGCTTACACCTTTCATTACAATCTGGTCAGCCTTGAAATCAGTTGGTTTCACATATACGGTTACGCCGTTGGAAAGTACCAACTTAGTTGTACCATAGATTTCGCCAGCTTTTTCAGAAACAATCTTACCGCCTTTAATATCTTCAGAGATCAGCGGTTCGTTAGAAACTTTATCTTCATAAGGTTTCAGATCGAATGACTTCATTTGTTTCAATAAAGCAGCAATTTCTTCTTTAGTAGGGTATTTTGCTCCTTCTTTTTCCGGACCGGCCAGCAAAACCACCTGATTGTTGTCAGTGATTAGTTGTTGCATCACCTGATTGACAGCTTCTACAGGGATATTCGGAGCCAGTTTGTTTACCAGTGTATATTCAACTTCAATTCCCGGAATCGGTTCTTTTTCAAGGAAATTGTTAACGTATTCGTTGACGTAAGAACCACTTTTAGTCTTTTCACGTTCGTTGTAAGCAGATTCTACGGCTTGCAAATAGTTGGCGCGTGCGCGTTCATATTCTGAAGCGGTAAATCCGAAGCGGCGTGCACGTTCCGCTTCTTCCAAAACAGTTTTCATTGCTAAATCGATACCGTCTATTTTGCTGCTTGCATCAAGTGCGAGTGCTTCTTTAGTCTTGGCAAGGAAATAGTTTCCATATTCTGCGCTTGCACTAGTGAAAGGAGGATTAGCGGTTTGACGGAGTTCGTTCAAACGGTTGTTCAGCATATTCATAGCCATGCTGACCATATACTGAGTAGCATAATAAGCAATGGTGTTTTTCAAAGAATCCGGTGTAGCGTCTTGTTTGAAGAAGATGTTCACATAAGGATTCTTCACTTCCTTGTCTGTACCGATATAGATAAGCGGTTCCTGATTATCTGCCACTGGATAGTAGATACGTTCGGCCGGGTTTACCGGAGCTTTTACATCTGCAAATACCTTTTTCAGTTTAGCTTCAATTTCATCTACATTGATATCACCTACAATAACGATTCCTTGTAAGTCCGGACGATACCATTTCGCATAATAATCGCGGATATCCTGATAAGGGAAGTTGTTGATAACATCAATACTTCCGATAGGCATACAGTCTGAATATTTAGAATCCGGATACAGAGTCGACTGTGCATCAGTCATGATGCGAAGCATACCACTGTTGCGGCTTCTCCATTCTTCGCGGATAACACCACGCTCTTTGTCAATTTCCTTGTCGGCAAGGTTGATAGCGTTCGACCAGTCGTGAAGGATCAGCAGACAAGAGTCTACCACGTTTATATTTTCAGTTGGTACGTTGCTGATGTTGTACACCGTCTGGTCGACACTGGTATATGCATTCAGGTTCGTGCCGAATTTGATACCTTTTGTTTCACACCAGGGCACGATGCCAAGTCCGGTTTCATCACCTGGGAAGTGCTTTGTTCCGTTGAAAGCCATGTGCTCCAGAAAGTGTGCCAGACCACGTTGTTGTGGTTCCTCAAGAATGGAACCTACTTTCTGGGCGATGTAGAATTCAACTCGTTTTTCGGGAAGGGCGTTGTGGCGAATGTAATAGGTAAGCCCGTTGTCTAGTTTACCGATACGAACATTCTTGTCCACAGGTAACTCTTGCATGGGTTGTGCAAGTGCGAGCTGGAAATTGCAGCATATAAAAAGGACTGCAATAAATAATCCACGTAATAAATGTTTCATGTTCTATTTAGTTTAAATAAATATTTCTGTGTTATTTGTCGTTGTGCTTGGTTGTAAATCACAAATAGACAGGGAAAAGAGTTATTTTATAGCTTCCCGTATCCTGACTAGCTTAGTTAACAGTCCTTCCAGAAGGTCTAACTTTAACATATTGGCACCATCGCTTTTGGCTACGGCAGGGTTTTCATGTGTTTCGATGAATATTCCGTCGGCACCTACGGCGATACCTGCTTTGGCGACAGTCTCTATCAACTGCGGCATTCCTCCTGTTACCCCACTGGTTTGGTTGGGTTGCTGCAAGGAGTGAGTGACATCCAGAATCACCGGATAGCCAAATGACTGCATTTCGGGGATACCACGGTAGTCTACAACAAGATCTTTGTCGGCAGCAAACTGCATTGCCTGCGGTGAAAGGAACTGTCCTTTCTTGATGTTAATCGTTTTTCCGGTTTTGGCTGCGGCAACCAACAAGTCGGTCTGGCGACAAAGAAAAGCCGGGATTTGAAGTATGTCCACGTATTCGGCTGCCATTGCAGCTTCATCTGCGGTATGGATATCGGTTACGGTGGGGACTCCGAAAGTCTCATGTACCTTTCTCAATACTTTGAGTGCTTTCTCATCGCCAATGCCGGTAAACGAATCCAGACGTGAGCGGTTTGCCTTACGGTAAGAACCTTTGAATACATAAGGTATTTGCAGTGCTTCGGTGATCTTTACTACTCGTTCGGCAATGCGCATTGCCATTTCTTCACCTTCTATCACACACGGACCGGCCAACAGGAAAAAGTTGCCGGTGGGGTTGTTCTTAAGTTCTATCATTTTATTATTTACCAATTACAAATTATCAATTAGATTGTGAGTATATGTCTCTCTCCTTGGGGGGAGTGATCCTGATTAGTTGGGGATGATAAGCGTTGTCTTTTCCGGGAGCACGCCTACTTCTAAAGGAAAATGTTTAGGCAACAAACGCCCGTCCAAATCCACCGCTGCATTCTGTGCCCGGAGTACCTTTACTTTTCTCGTCCGGTAGCTTTTCACCACTTTGTGATTCAGGATTCTTCCCTGAATCAGCATCCATAGTCCGGAAATAATTTGCAGGAATTCCGGGCGGTAGATTACAGATACATCCAGCCATCCGTTGTATGGAACGGCACTGGGAGTTTGTCCCCATCCCCAGGCACTGCCTATACATACGGTCATGATGCGTCCACGGATATGTTCATCATTGATGCGGAGATGCATTCTGTAGAGCTTCCGTTCGAAAATGAGGGAGAACAGGGCAGCAACGTATGAAAGGAACTTCACCCCCCAGAAACGTTTGGTCTGATCGGTGATTTTAACGATTCGTGCTCCCAGTCCGATATTAACGGCATTGAGGAAATAGCGACGCTGGTGTTCGTTTCCGTCGTAGAAGTTGCAGTAGCCTACATCTATTTTCTTCAACCGATGATTGATGATACAGTCGACAGCCGGCTTGTATTCGGTGCTAAGTCCCCAATATTTGGCGAAGTCATTTCCGATACCGTTCGGAATCATGCCGAGGGCGATGTTCTCTTTGTCTTCGGCATCGGATAGCATAATGCCATTGATGGCATCGTTCAATGCCCCATCACCTCCCACAATGACAATCGTGCGATAACCATTGTTGGCCAAAATTTTAGCGAGACGCTCTACCGAACCGAAACCTTCGGATTGTACATAGTCATAGTCTACACCTTTACTGTCCATGTACTCCTTAATTTCTTTCCAGCGCTTCTTTACCTTTCGGGTACCAGCTTTTGGGTTGTAAATCACTCCCCATTTCTTCGGTTCTACACTCATATTTGTTTATCTATCCTATTGTGTATTAAAAATCGCACTATAATAACTGCCAAAGATACTAATTCCCTTGCAGTTTCTCTTTTACAAAAGCTATCTTTTCTTCCATTGGCAGCTCTGCATTCATCCAATGGATCGTAAATCCTCTTCTTTCCATGCCGCGGAACCAGGTCATTTGTCGCTTGGCAAACTGATGGATGGCTATCTCCAAACCATTGAACATTTCTTCATAAGTCAGTTTGCCTATGACGTATAATGTCAGGTATTTGTATTCCAGTCCATAGTAGATGAGATCGTCCGGTGTAATTCCCTGTTCGATCAATCGTCTTACCTCGTCCACCATTCCTTCATCCAATCGTTGTTTCAATCGGTGGGTGATCTTTTCACGGCGCAGTTCCCGGTCAATGTCCACTCCGATGATGAGACTGTTCAGTTCCGGAAATTCTCTTTCGGGAACCGGATGGGCTGCATAATACTCTTCAATTTCTATCGCACGTATCGCCCGTTTTACGGTATCCACATCGGTAGAGTTATGCAAAACCTTGTATTGACTTAGCATTTCCGTCAACTCTTCCAGCGAATGATTTGCCAAACGGTTGCGTAATTCCTGATTTTCCGGTACGGGCATCAGTTTATATCCTTTCAACACGGATTCCAGATACATACCTGTCCCTCCACATAAAACGGGAAGACAGCCTTTTTGTTTGATGCTTTCGTAAGAATTCAAGAAATCACGTTGATATTCAAACACATTGTATTTATATCCGGGGTCTGCAATGTCAATCAGATGATAGGGGATTGTACGTCCGTTTACGGTATAGTCGGCCAAATCTTTTCCTGTACCGAGATTCATTCCTCTATATATCTGACGGGAATCGGCACTGATAATTTCTGTGTTGAGTTCATAGGCCAAGGCAGCGGCAAAGGGAGTTTTACCCGAGGCTGTAGGTCCGAGTATGGCGATTAAATCATAGTCCGGCATAGCTTCATTCTTTTATATCTGCAAAATTACGAAATATTTTTAACCTGTTTGGCATTCAATCGCTTTTTTATCAAGATTAATAAGGGGATAGGGAAGGTTAATTTGCATTTTAACCTCTAATTGGTGGTATTCAATCTAATAATAATGAAGTGTATGAGAATACCGCCATCTGATATTATCTACTATAATATTTGTGTTGTTTTTATTGTCAATCTGTCAGGGCAGTGGCTAATCTTTTGATTTTTAGTGGAATATGACTGATGATAGGAGCTGACAATAGGCTGACAATAAAGGTCTTGTTTTTTATTGTCAGCTTTGTTTTTGCTGATT
>OKTL01001339.1_pt1 | contig 10835 bp, 14 predicted proteins | sample 1606211 | NCBI WGS metagenome assembly OKTL01 (sample SAMEA3879538, study PRJEB24766) | human gut metagenome | biome: human-associated habitat; feature: feces | place: USA | collected 1985/1987 | reverse complement strand
GCCGGCGATGTCCGGGGCGGAGCCGCCGGAAGGCTCGTAGAGGCCGAAAAACAGGCCGTTGTCCTCATTGCCCTGGCACAGGCTGGCGCTGGGCAGCATGCCCAGGGAGCCGCAGATCATGGCCATCTCGTCGGAAAGAATGTCCCCGAACAGGTTCTCCGTCACCAGCACGTCAAACTGGCGGGGATTGCGCACCAGCTGCATGGCGGCATTGTCCACGTACATGTGGAGCAGTTCCACGTCCGGATAATCCCTGGAAACCTCAATCATCGTCTCGCGCCACAGCAGGGAATTGGTCAGCACGTTGGCCTTGTCCACGCTGGTGACGCGCTTGCGGCGCCCTCGCGCGGCCTCGAACGCCACTTTGGCGATGCGCACCATCTCGCTCTTGTGGTAGCGCATGGTATCCACGACGACTTCGTCGTCCCCCTCCTGTTCGCGGAAACGGGGCTGGCCGAAGTACAGGCCGCCGGTCAGTTCCCGGACGCATAAAATGTCAAAACCGCCTTCGATCAATTCATTCTTGATGGGAGAGGCGTGGGTCAGGGCAGGCAGGCATACGCCCGGGCGCAGATTGGCGTACAGGCCGAAATGCTTTCTCAGCGGCAGCAGGGCGCCGCGCTCCGGCTGTTCATTGGCGGGAAGGTGCTCCCACTTGGGGCCGCCTACGGAGCCGAACAGGACGGCGTCCGCCTCTTCACAGGCTCGGATGGTCTCTTCCGGAAGGGCCTTGCCGCAATGGTCGATGCCCGCGCCGCCCACAAAAGCCTCCTTGCGGCTCACGGTAAATCCAAACTTGGAACTTACGGCGTCCAGAACCTTCAGGGCCTCCGCCATGACCTCGGGCCCGATGCCGTCGCCGGCCAGAACAGCAATATGATGGTGATGTTCACTCATGTCGCTGAAAGTCTGGGCATTCTCCCCTCAAAGGTCAAGAAACACCGTTGGCATGCCCACGCCGCGGAAGCCTTTTTGCGTCAAAAAGCCTACAGAAACAAAAAAGTACTTGCCAAACGCCTGTGCCTCCAGTAAAAATCCCTCCGCGCTCCATGGAACGCAAACTCCCCTGTAGCTCAGCGGTAGAGCGGGTGACTGTTAATCACTAGGTCGTTGGTTCGAGCCCAACCGGGGGAGCCATTCATTTTATAAAGCCCTGTAAGTTCAATGACTTACAGGGCTTCTTTTTTGCCTGTTTTGGAGTCGGAAATGTGAAAAACCATGGAAAAATAGCCATAAATGATGACCAAATATCATTTTTTGATTCCGTTCTGGCGTAAAATTGGCGTACTGTGAGGGCATCATGAAACGCCTGAAAATAACTCCGGTGAAGCACGCTCAAAGCGGACGCTGGCAGGTTCGTATTCCTGCCAAGCTTTCCGGCACCGGAAAGAGGGAAACAAAGTATTTCCCGACCAAGGCGGAAGCAATGGGATATATCACCAACCTGGAAGACGTGGCTGCGGGGTTGCGTTTGGGGGAAACATTGATGACGAGATTAGAATATGATGCCGTCATCGAAGAACTTGCCCGTTTAGCACCGTTTGACGTGACGCTTAAGGATGTTATTGACTATTACATCACACGGCATCGGGCCAGCGATGCCCGCAAAATATCCATTCTTGAGCCTCTTTACCGTGATACGCTACAAGATACCTCTTCTCATTACCGGAGCCGTGTAAGACAGGTTTTAGGTGCTTTTGCCTCTGTATTTGGGGATTGCCTGATTGACGATGTAACGCCGGATGAATTTGAAAAATGGCTGACCGGATGGAAAACGACGCCTCCTTCATACAATTCCGCGTTGCGCCACATTAAGCCGTTTTTTGCCTGGGCTATCAGCAAAAAATATGCCGTGCAGTCCCCCGCCGAAGGAATCAAGCAACGTAAGCACCAGCGGGCGCCCATTTCCATTCTTACGCCCGCGCAAGCTCATTCCCTGCTGGACGCTTGCCGGGATTATTCCGGAGACGAAAAGATGCCGGAAAATCTACGTGTGAATGCGGCGGACATGAAAATAGCAGTGGCCGTCCTGCTCTTCGCTGGCGTCCGGCCTGAAGAAGTGACCGCGTTGACGTGGGAACACGTCAAGCTGGCTCATGGCTATATCAGAATTGAACCGGAGGTCAGTAAAACCAACTCCGTGCGGTTGGTTCAGATTGAACCAAACCTCAAGGCATGGCTGGAAACCGTACCGGAAGAAAAACGCGCTGGAAAGCTCTCTCCGAAGAACTGGCAGCGTAAATGGCAGGCAGTACGCCGAGGAGCCAGCATTAGCCATCTAAATGACGTTTGCCGCCATTCCTACGCTTCTTACTGGCTAGCCGCCCATCGGGACACGCACGGCTTGCTGGAAAACATGGGGCACACCACCAGCAAGACGACGATTAAATACTACCTGACGGCCTGCAACCCTGAAGAGGTGCCCGCCTATTGGAAGATTTTCCCTGAAAACAGGAGTGCCCGCTGACCGCTGTCGGGTATTGTGGGCTATAACAGCGAAGAAATCGGAAGTGTTATTTAAGTCAGACTCTCAGGCTATTGAGAAGGTCATGAAGAATCTTGCTCTATTTTTCTCACAGATTGCCCATGGTGCCATCACAATATAAAAATGTTAGATAACGGAAATTAAATCCATCTTGACTTTTTGTTATTTTAGAGCATTCATAAGAATGTGTATTAAATAAGTTTTTTAATCACATTAATTCGTAATTAGGAGAAAAACCATGAGTGCAAAAAGTGAATTAGGCGACTTAGTGTACAATGCAGGATTGCAAATTGCACAAAACTCTGATGTTCAGAAATTTGTCAAAGATACGACAAAAGGGGTATTAAAATCTGCCATCGATCAATTACCTGTAGAAAGCGTGATTCCTGCTGTCATTGGTGGGACGAAAGCAGTCGCAGCGACCGTTGCAACTGTTGCTGCAAGTCCGATAGTTATTCCTGCAGTTATAGTAGGTGCCGTTGGGACTGTTCTTGGTGCCTGTATTGTTTCTGCCTATAATCATGATCGCGAGCATGGCTATGATTATGATGATTATTATGATACTCCTCTTCATGCCATTGATTCTTTGATATATTGACATTTTAAACAGAACACAAGGAGCTATTTGCATTACGCGCGAACAGCTCCGTTTTTCGTTTAATTTGTCTTGTCTATAGCTCTCTCAGTTCAGGGTAGTAATTGTAGATATGAGAATGGCTTGATGTCATTTTTCGAGCGCATCCCTCAGAAATATCATACCGAAAAAGGAAAAACAAAAAAGGAGCTACCCAATAGAGGTAGCTCCTGAATATAGCAGAGAGAAGACGTTAACCTTCCCAGGTTCCACCTGCAGCTATAATAGCATCCCGTACCTGTACTATGAGGTAACGGGGAGCAGGGTCGTTATCATGGCCACTGATGGTGGCTTCTGCTATTAGATGATGGTCGGTTGCATCGCGGTATTCATAGATACGATGATCACCGGTAGTCCTTGCGAGGACAAATCCGGCATCTCGTAACCGTCTGATTAGGTCTCGTATTCGCATAAGTAATTTTGAAAATACGAGAGACGGAAAAAGTTTCAATGAACGCTGTTCGAAGGGAAAAATCAGTCTTTTTAATAGCTTGTATAGCGAACTTTCAGACAGTGGGGGACTACTATACTCTGTACGGCATTGCCGTGTGAAGATGCAGTGTTGCATCAAGCCACTCTTCCGTTGTGAGTCCACGTCTGACCGCCTCAATCTGAATAAGCCGGTAACCTCATTGGAAATCCTTATATGTATGTCTCTTTCCCTGTATACTTTGGCGTAACTATAAATTATGATGCGGGACGTTGGAGAGTGCAATAAGCGTCCTGGAAGCCCATTTTTCAATCGTCATACCATGGATGTCCGCCGTCATTCGAACCCGACTCTTTTGACGACGGCTATGTTCTTCCTTCATAATGCGCTCAATGACACGTTGCCGTGCTTCGGGAATTGGAAGGTAGGAAAGCCACTTGTCAACTTGACTCTTGCTGACGCCACAAAGATCGGCAAAAACCTCTCTGCTCATTTCCATATCCTTCAGGAACACCCGGATTTTGTCTTTTATGTCATCCATGTGGGCATTTTTCCCAAATGGCAAACAGCGGCAAGTTTTTTCTGATGATTCTACTTTTTAGGAATAACTTAATACTAAAATATTCCTATTATGGTAAGTGTTTGCCAAATGAGGAAGTATTATTTAACGTTCATAAGGAATAACCTCAATCGTGTTTCCTGGCTTCCATAAATGCTGTTCTAGCATTCCTTGCGAGCTAATAACCTTGCTATCTCCAGCGGGAATAACAGTTTGCGAGGAGTATGTGTACTCTACCTGATAGCCATTTCTGTCTTTGATTACAAGTTTAGCTACCATATTTAAATCTTTTCCAGTAGTGTTAAGTATCTCTGCTTTCCAAGAATAATATACATAATTCATGGATTCAGAAGTCTTTTTAATGCCTTTGCTTAGAACACTCAAAGGAGCTCCTCTTCGGGCAATTTGTTGTTGTCTAACTTGTCGTTGGGCTTGTTTTTTAGTCAGATTAGCAAATGTTGCCTCTATAGACGCTTTGTCTTTAGATTTTTGAAGAAAGCTTTGTAATTTTTCGGCACACTCTTTAGCAAGTTCTGGATCATTTTTTTCTTCTAATAATTTTGTGAGCATCAACACTAATGAGGTTGATGTTTTTCTTGCGTCCTTGGAGCTAATAAAAATATCTGGATGTGTGTCTAATAAGGAACATGCCGTTAATATTGCGAAGCTAGATTTATTATTTAAGGGAGTAATTAGATTTTTTAAAGCTTCTATTGGATCCGCATTGGTCCCCCATCCCCATATATGGCATCTGGCAACCATAATTTGCGCTCCTATATCTCCATCTTTTTTTCCTCGCTCGAACCACCAAAAGGCGCGTTGATCATTTTTTGGGACTTCTTTTCCAAGTAGGTACATTCTGCCTACCTCGTAGGCCGCCTCCCCATCGCCTTCCAATGCTTTTTTAGTCAAGGAATTGAGCAGTGATGTTTCTTTAACCTGGCTAATATCAAATGAGACTTCGTGAGATTCTTCAAAGGCTTGCCCCTCTCCCGAAAATAGAAGAGCACAACAAGCACATTTAATTATTTTTTTGAAATATATGATCATTTTCTATATTCAACATTGACATTGATTTTTGTCTTAGAATTAAATTTTTCTTTCGATATAGAACGAGTCCCTTCTAATATGATATTTTTCTTTTCAGGTATGGAAATATCAAATTTGATAGCCTCATCTATTGTTTTTCCATTAATATCTAAAAGCTTGAAAGTTACAGAGCCGTTCCATAAAGCGTCAGAGGTGTTGGTAAGAAGTACTTTCCATTTGTATTCAATATCTCCATCATTAAATTCTTCCAGAATTTCTGTGGAAGGACTTTCAATGGTGATCGCTTGATTCATTTTTCCATTTTTAGCTTGCTCCAACTTCCATTTATCTTTTTCTCCGTGCTTTGCCGCCTTTTCATAAAATAGAATAGCTTCGTCGTATTTCTTTTGTTCTAAATAAAAACCTGCGAGCATGTGTTCTGCCAAACCGTAGTTTTGGTTCGCTGATTTTTTCAAAAGAGATAAGGCCTTCTCCTTTGATATGTTAAACTTGAGCGATGGGGAAAAAGGATCATTTTCGCCTTCATCCAACCCAGAAGAATGTAAAGCTAACGAATATTGTGCCTTGGGATGCCCTTTTTTTGCCGCTTGCCAGTAGTATTTCTCAGATTTTGCACCATTCTTTTTGATTCCGATCCCTTTTTCATATGCATATCCAACTAGATAGGAAGATTCCGCACTTCCTATCTCAGACGCCTTTTTCCTATAAGAAAGCGCTCGTGGAATATTTTGTTCCACGCATTCACCTGTTTCGTAAGTGTCGGCGAGTTTTTCCAGGGAATAAAGATCATTTTGTTGGGCAAGTTCCCATGTAGAAACTAGGTCAGCTTTGACTATCTCCGGAGGGGCTTGAGAAAAGCTTATGGACGTGGGGGAGGGTCGAACGCACAACCAAACGATTGTTCCCCCTATAATTCCTCCAATAAGTCCAGTAAGAGTAAGGAGAGCAATGATTTTACCGTTGAACAACATGATAAAATCATGAGAAAGGAGAGAATGAAGTCAAGACAGAATGAATTTAATTCCAGAAAAATTCCTATTCTTTGCGCCAATCCTTCAACGTTTCCACATACACGGCGGAAACGCGGCCGCCGTCCATGGGTTCAATGTCGCCAAAAGCAGGGTTAAGCGGGTGTAGGACGTAGTCCATCTTCCCGGTTTCCGGATTCTTCTTCCTGGCCAGTTTTTTGAGCGTTACACCTCGTTCATCGTAGTATTCCACGATTGTGCCGGGTTTTGGTATGGGGGGGATAGCGTGCTTGCGCATGATGACCAGGGAGCCGTCCATGATCACCGGCTCCATGGATTTTCCTTCTACGCGCAGGACGTATTCATTTTTTCCAAGCGGGCGGGATGTTTGGATTGAATAGGGGATAGTGTCTCCTGGTTGCAAAGAGCCAGCAGCGATATTACCAACTACAGACACACCATAGGTGCTCTGCGGGGAGTTATCGGCTTCTGGATGGATTTTTTCAACTCCTTCAGGATAGGAAGAAGAATATTCAGCAGCCTCTTTCTCCTTAGCTGCGTTTTGCAGCGCAGTGTTGATGAATTCCAAGAAGGTTTCTTTGTGGGCCTTCATTGCTTCGCAAATGATGAACCATTCATCATCCGTGAAATCAAGGATGATGCGAGGGGAAGAATCAGCCTCCCCATTCATAAGGCGTTGGATGGCTAAAATAGCTTTGGCTGGAATTTCCCTTCCGGTAGAAAGCCAATCATCCACCGTCCTCTTGGTCGCCCCGCATTGTTCAGCAAGCCAAAAACGATCTTTCCCAATGGCCTTAAGCCATTTTTTTACGTCTTCCTTGGTCGTTGTCATTCATTGATAGTACGGACTTTCTCGGTAATCACAAGTCTTTTTTATGACTTTATTCCGGACTTTTTCGGTATATTTCATTGACTAATACCGAGAAAGTCCGTAAATTGTATTCATCAACTCCGAGAAAACATGAAAACGGAAATCGACTACAACGCACTTTCTGAGGGAGGCAAGAGTTTATTACTGGCAGAGGCGGAGAACGGGTTCCGCCCTTCAGAAGCCATCCTTAGAATTATTGAGAGGGAAACATCCAGACGCGGATTCAGATTGCGCCTGACCACTCCCAGGGTGCTTCCCCAACCTCGCAAGAGCAAGTATTCTGAAACCAAGAAACCGGCGGTTTGATCTAAGGAAAATGACAAAATAGGAAATATTTTGTTGAATTCTTCTGCTGAAATAGTAAATCAGGATTTGTTAGAACGATAATATCCAAAAAAAGAAAGGTAAATATGATTATCGAATACGACACCGAAGACCGCTGCATCCGCGTGGACGACGTAGCCGTGAGCCACGCAGACGCTGAAAAGCTGATGGCGGAGCACGAAACCGCAGCGGCGGCCCTCGAAAACGCCCTTGTGCAGTACGAGCGGGATCACGCCACGACGGATAATCCTGACGGTCATAGAGACTGAACCATGGAAGAAGCCCTTGTTGAAGAACTAAAGTTGCTCGGCTGGTACGAGCTTTGAACTGAAAACCAAATAAAAACAATGAGAAAAATGACGAATGAACAATACTGGATGCGTCGAGACCGCGACGCAAAAACAGAATTCCTATACGGCTGCCCGATGGACCTGCCGGAAAATGACCTCAAGCCCCGGCCTGGAATCGTCCAGAACCTTGTCTTTTGTGCCCTGGTAACAGGGTTCGGAACAATCGTCTATTTCGCCATTAACTCCTTTTTATAAACAACTATGAAAGAACAACAGTACGAACAGACAATGTCCCTTGCTCAAGTATGCAAGGCCGCCCGTGAGAAAACCGGAGAAAAGCCTATTCACGCCATCAACGCAGCGAAATGGGTAAAAGCCGGAAAGATTCGGACGCACGTCGTTTGCGGGTTGACGCGTCCCCGGTTTCTGCTCTCCGAGTTCCTCGAAGACTACTACAAAAACGTGGCTCCCCGTTCAGTGGCGAAAGCCCGCTAACCCTCCCAGCCCAAGAAGCCCGCGGCATGATCATTTATTTCACGTTAAATCTTAATTGTCAAAAATCATGGAAGGATTGAAGCAATTTATAGTATCCATTGTGGAGCAGACTATTCAGAGTCTGCACGACCGGGGCTTGCTGCTCGTAAACGAAGGCGACGAGGAAAAGGCCGCCCGCATGTTTAATGGAAAGCTGGAACTCTCTATAAACGACTTGGCGCAGCATCCAGCCTGCGGATGGTCACGCAAGAAGACTATCAAACTTCTACGGGACAAGCACATAGAAGACCTTGGTACCAGTGCCCGCGACTACCGCATTTCTGCCGTGAGCGTGTACCGCTTTCTGACTAAGGAGAAAATCTCTCAGACAGGGGTTGACATGAACAGACCTCCCGCAAAACGGAAGAGGAACCCCTCAAGTACCATTTCCAACTAACCTAAATAACAACAAACAAAAAATAAATACCATGCAAAGAGAAAAAGAAGATACGAAGGCAACCACGCCGGAAGAAGGCTGCTGCAACACCGCCGCCGAACAGGCACCCGTCACCGTGGAAATGATCAAAGAGGCGTATGACCGCCTGGAAGAGCTTGTTAACCAGTGCGAAACCCCCGCGTTATTGTGCATGATCGTCAAAGAAAATGACGGCAATTCCGAATATCGTAATTCATCCAGCAACAGTGTTTCTAAAGTAGCTGATAAAGAGAGGATTGTATGGAACGCCGCCCGCGGTTTTTTGTATGCTTCCGGAACCTGCTTTTCTGGCAATCCGGAAGTCATTTCTCAAGGTATCAAGCACGCTTTTGAATTCCTTGAGAGAAATGAAAAGAGGGGCGTTTTTGCCGCAATCATTGATACGCCGTTTGATCACTAAAACAAAAAGCGGCCGTCCGCGCCAACGGACGACCGCCACTATATGAAGCCGGGCGGACACCCGGAACAACAATCAAGCAAGAGAATAATATGTCGATATTAAACAATATCAAGCGCGGGAAGCAGCAGCGCCCGCAACGGGTCATCATCTACGGGCCGGAAGGCGTGGGGAAATCCACGCTGGCGGCAGGGCTGCCCGCTCCCCTCTTCCTGGACACGGAAGAGGGCACCCAGCACATGAATGTGGACCGCATCCAGGTAGACAACTACGGTGCCATGCTGGATGCCTTGCAGGATATTTATAAGGAAGCCAGGAACGGAAGTCTCCCTTACAAAACGCTCGTCATCGACACGGGAGACCGTCTGTGGGACATGTGCGCCCGCCAAGTCATCAAGGACTACAACGCCTCCCCCAAGGACGGAAAAATCTCATCCATTGAAAGCATCGGATACGGGAAGGGCTACGCCCAGGCCAGCGAAATGTTCGTCAACCTGCTTTCCGTCTTTGACAACTGCCGGAACGCGGGACTGCACATCGCCGTTATTTGTCACTGCCGCGTGGAAACGGTGAACCCTCCGGAAGGGGAGGCGTACACCATGTACACCATCAAAATCAACGCGCCAGCCAAACAGGCCATCACCGCCAAAGAAAAGCTCAAGGAATGGGGGGATGCCATCCTATTTTGCAACTACGTGACCACGTTCACGGACGGGGGCAAGGCTAAGGGCGGGGAGCTCCGGGCCGTCTATACGGAGCACCGGGCCACCTGGGAAGCCAAGAACCGGCACGGCATGCCCGCCGTGATGGCAATGGACGCCGGGGAAATCTCCCGTCTTCTGTTCGCCGCGGATTCCGATTCTTCCGGGAGCGCACCGGCGAACGATGCCCATCCGGCAAACGATGAACAGGCACCACCTCCCGCCGCGTCTGCGGGAGACCGTCAGGCGGATGCTCTGGCCGCGGTGATCGACCATGCAAAAGAAGCATTGGCATTCATGATCAGTCGCGGAGTCATTACTGTCGGGCAAGGGCTGGAAGAAGTTCCGGCGGATTATGCCGCCCGTATTTTGAAAAATCCCCCCCGGTTTAATGACTCCGTAAAAGCATTCATGGAAGGAGGACAGGGCTGATGAAAACTATCGAATGTATCAACGTCGCCCGCGAAGCCGGGCATGCCGTCCTCTCCCTGGACGGGGCGGAATACTCCGTCAACCTGGACGATTTAAGCAAGGTTCTGAAGGACATTGCCGGAACTTGCCCGGCACCGTCCATGGAACTCTTGAGGCCGTCCCTGCTCCCCAAGCTGGCGCAATGCCCCTGTTTCGTCTCTTCCCCCGATGTGGGGGAAGCGGCGGAACGAGGAACCCGGATGGACACCGCTTTCCGGGGGTTACTCATGGGAGTGGACGAATTCAAGGCGTGCCAACACCTGCAGCCCGACGAAAAAGAATCCATACTTTGGGCGGTGAAAACGGTCCGGATGCTCTGCTCTGGGGAAGAGGTAATTGCCGATAAAAACCGCTGCACGTTCCCGCAATGGCACCCCCGCGTGACAGGCGGGGAAGCGGACTGCATTTGCCCGATACTCGGCAAGCTGTTCGACCTTAAAAGCGGCCAAATCCGCAACTACTGGGAGCAGCAAGCCTCTTATGCGAAATCCATCATGGAACGGGAATTCCTGGATGAAGTCACTTGTCATCTGCTCTTCTGCGACCAGCAGCAAATCGTCACCCGGAAGTTCACCTACCAGGAAGCTGTCTCTATCGTCAACGGCGTGGTGGACTCCGTTGACAGCGGCGACGGGCCGCGCCTCTGCGAATACTGCGGCTGGTG
>OKTL01001338.1_pt1 | contig 10837 bp, 9 predicted proteins | sample 1606211 | NCBI WGS metagenome assembly OKTL01 (sample SAMEA3879538, study PRJEB24766) | human gut metagenome | biome: human-associated habitat; feature: feces | place: USA | collected 1985/1987 | reverse complement strand
CTATGGGCGGTAAGGGTGCTCTCGGGAAGCTTCCCTTCCAGCCACAGCACACAGGCCACGGAGCCGCCGCCGGTGCCGCAGGCCAGGGTAAAGTCCTCCACACCCCGCTCGAAGGTGAGAATCCGCACCACTCCCGGCTCCAGAGGCTGGTAGTAATTTACATTGGCTCCCTTGGGGAAGGCCGGGTCAAAGCGCAGAGCCCGCATTTCCTCCCGGAGAGAATCCGCGTCCGCCCACAGGTCGCCTTTGTACGCAGCTACGGCGTGGGGCACGCCGGGATTTCCCAGCTCCACATAGGCAATGTCGCCCTTCCGGTGCAAATCCAGAACGCCGGGATTGTTCAGCTGCACCCGGTAGGTGTTCTCGTCCAGCCGCTCCCCCGGCACCAGACCGGCATCGGTCTCCACAACCATGGTCTTTCCGGCAATGCCGTGGTCATAAGCGTAGCGGCAGATGCACCGGGCACCGTTGCCGCACATTTCGCCACGGGAGCCGTCGGCATTGTAGAAATGGAGCCGGAAATCGGCTTTCTCGGAGTCATCCACTGCCATAAAGCCATCGGCGTTGGCAAGTTTACATAACTCGACGGCCAGCTTGGCAAAGTCCGGCTGCTGTCCCCGGGCATCCATGACCATGAAATCATTGCCCGCGCCGTTCATATAGGTTACTTGCATGGTTTTCGCTCCTTTACTGGTTCAGAATGCTTTCCATGTTGTACAGCCCCACGGGCTTTCCCAGCAGGAATCGGGCGGCATCCACCGCACCGTCTGCCAGCATGGCACGGGTGACGGCCTCATGCCGCAGGGTCAGCTGCTGGGTGCCGGTGTGAAGAATCACCTCGTGCATTCCCACCACGCTTCCCATGCGCAGGGCGGAAATGCCGATTTCCTCCTTGGTTCGTTTGCCCTCGCCGGAGCGGCCGCAGTTGGCCCAGGCGTTGGGCCGCACCTCCTTGATGGCGCCCAACAGCATCAGCGCCGTGCCGCTGGGGGCATCCACCTTCCGATTGTGGTGAGCCTCCATAATTTCAATGTCCGCGTCGGGGAAATACCGGGCGGCGTCTTTTGCCAGGCGGCAGAGCACCGCAATGCCCAGGCTCATATTGCCGCTGTAGAATACGGGAATTTCCTTGGCGGCGGCAAAAATCAGAGCCTTCTCTTCCTCGGTGTGGCCGGTGGTGCCGATGACGGCAGCCGCCCGGATTTTCTTGGCGTATTCCAACACGGAGGAAATGGCGGTGTGGTGGGAAAAATCAATGACCATATCCGCATCCAGAGTTCCCAGTTCGTCAAAGGTTCTGGCGGCTCCGTTTCTTCCGTCAATGCTGACCCGGCCTACCACTTCGTCTTTCAGAATGCCGCACAGCAGAGTGCCCATGGCGCCGTTGGCACCGCAGATCACGGCTCTCATACGGCAATCCCCAGCTTCCTCATTTCCGCAAAGAGCACTGCCCGGTTCTGCTCTTCCATGGAAGTCAGAGGCAGGCGCAGCGCGTCCGCGCCGAAGCCCATGGCGGCGGTGGCGGCCTTTGCGGGAATGGGGTTGACCTCGCTGAACAGGGCGTTGATCAGCGGCAGCAGATCACACTGCATTTTCGCCGCGGCGGCGTAGTCTCCCCGCAGGCAGGCATCGGTCATGGCCACGGACTGCCGGGGGGCCACGTTGCTGAGCACGCTGATGGTGCCCTTGGCTCCCATGGCCATCATGGGCACGGTGAGCCCGTCCTCGCCGGAGTAGACGTCAATTTTGTCCCCGCACAGGTGCATGATCTCGATCATCTGAGCCAGGCTTCTGGTGGCCTCCTTGATGGCGGCAATGTTGGGATGCTCGGAAAGCTTCGCCACGGTCTTGGGCAGCAGATTGCAGCCGGTACGGCCGGGCACATTGTAGAGAATGACGGGCAGGGTGCTCTCGTCAGCCACGGCGGTGAAATGAGTGATAAGACCGTTCTGGGTGGCCTTATTGTAGTAGGGAGTGACCACCAGAATGGCATCCGCCCCCACCTGACAGGCGTTGCGGGTGTTGTGCAAAACGTGCTCGGTGTTGTTGGTGCCGGTACCGGCGATGACGGGAACCCGTCCGGCCACCTTCTCTACGGTGTAGGCGATGACCTTCTTCTGATCCTCCGGCTCGATGGTGGCGTTTTCGCCGGTGGTGCCCATGACCACCAGGCCGTTGATGCCGGAGCCGATCTGGAATTCCACAAAGCGGCTCAGAGCTTCATAGTCGATGGAACCGTCGGTGTGCATGGGGGTGACGATGGCAGTGGCCATTCCGGTAAAAATCGTGTTTTTCATAGCGTTTCTCCAAGTGTCACAGGGTGAATTGATTGAAATATTCGTACAGTGGGGTCAGAGCCTCAAAGAAGCCGGAAACCTCCTCTTCCAGCTGAGAGCCGAACAGCCTGTCGCCGGGGGCGATTTCCCGGGTGCAACCGATCTGCCCCTTCCAGGCGAAGTAGGGGATAAGCGCCGGATTGTCCGTGGGTTTTGGCCGCTTGTAGCACTCGGCCGTGACGGGCTGGCCTACGGCGGCCTCGGTGTCGGAAATCAGCTTCAGAAAATCGTCGGGCTTTGCGGAAATGTTCCGACGGAAATCTTCCAGCATCGACGTCCGGGGCTTCCAGTAGAAGAAGCCATAGTTGGCTCCCTCGGGATTCAGCTCGAAGTACAGGCAGGGGTTCTCCGCCCACCAGTCCACGTCCCGGCGGATGCACAGCCACAGACTTTCCTTGTAGGGGGTGGGTGGGTGCATCCGGGCATCCCGGTAAATGCGGCTGACCTTCAGCAGATTTCCGGGGCGCTCCAGAAAGGGCTGGAATACCGCCTGACCCAGCTCCTTCATAGGCTCGTACAGGGTGCGGACGTAGTCACCCTTGTGCTGGGTGAACCAGTCCCGGTTGTTGTTCATGCGGATTCCCCAGAGGAAATCCATGGTTTCGGGGGTAAAGCCGGTAAACATAGGGCTGCGTTCCTTTCAGCGCAGAATCATGCTGGTATGAGACTCTGCCGGTCTGCGGGTTTTGTAAATCACCTGATACATCTGCTTCAGGGGAATTTCCCGGTCGGGAATCTCAAAGACATACCTCTGGCAAGCGTTGAGAATTTTGGTGTCCTGGTATTGAATCTCCCGGGGCAGCCGATGGTCATAGGAGGTATGGACGTGGCCGTGCACCAGGTAGGCCGGGTGATATTCATCCAGCAGCTTCACCCGAGCCTCAAAGCCCCAGTGAGCCGGATCCTCCGCGTCTCCCAGCCCCGCCGGTGGGGCGTGGGTGACTACGATATCCACGCCGCCCAGCCGCTTCAGCTTCCAGGAGAGCTTCTGAATCCGGCGGTGCATTTCCCGCTCGGTGTACTGATGGGCGCCGGGGTGATACCGGCGGCAGCCGCCCAGTCCCAGAATACGGATGCCGTTATAGACCACGATGTGGTCGTCGATGCAGTCGCAGCCCTCCGGCGGATGTCGGTCATAGCTTGTGTCGTGATTGCCGTGGACATACAGCACCGGGCACTTTGCCATGGTGACAAGAAAGCTCAGATAGCTGGCCTTCAAATCTCCGCAGGACAGAATCAGGTCGTAGCCGCTGAGCCTGCCCGGGGTGTAGTAATCCCAGAGGGCAGGGCACTCTTCATCGGAGATGGCCAGTATCTTCATGGCTCGGGGCCTCCTTTTCCGGCGGGATGGAATCCCGGTAAATGCCCAGCTGGCGCACCATCCGCTGGGAGACGGGAAGAATATCCTCAAAGGGCGGGATGGAGCCGGCGATGTTGCTGCAAAGCCAGTCCATGTGCAGCACCTCGGTGGGGGTAAAACGCTTGGTGCCGTCGTTTTTCACGGTTCCGTCCTGGGCGATGATCTTGCGGGCGAAGGGGTCGACGAAGCCCTGCTCCATGCCGGTTTTCAGCAGGTTTGCCAGCTGACGGACACCCTCCGGGAGCTTGTCGGACAGGCCAACGCCGATGACACCGCTGTCCATGCCCAGCCAGTAGTTCAGGGCGGTGGTGTCCGCCTTGTCCCGCTTCCAGCCGCCGGAGAGAATGCTGCGGATGACGAACTCATAGAACTTGCCCCAGACCCACACGGGACTTGCCAGAGGCACCAGATCGCCCCGACTGTCCATCAGATAAGTGCCGTAGCTGCAAAAATCCAGGTACATTTTCGACTGGGTGGGGGTGTCCCGGTTGGATACCACCCGGATGCCGTCGGCCAGGAAATCCGCCTGGGGCATTCCTGCCACGCAGGACCAGCGCAGCTCGATCTGGGCCCGGGGGTTGGTCATCTGGGCCCCCAGGGCGAAGGCGTTGATGGAGGCGGGCACACCGAAGATGGGATAGGAGGCAATGTAGCCGATGCGATCGTCCCCCGCCATGGCACCGGCAATGGCGCCGGTGATGAACTTGGCCTCATAAATTCGCCCATAGTAGGTGCGGATGCTGGAATAGGCCTGATCCACGGAGCAGTTCAGGAACCGAACCTTGGGATATTTCACCGCGGCCTTCAGGGTGGCGGTGCACAGGGGAGGCGCGGTGGTGAAAACCACCTGGGCCCCTTCGGCCACAGCCTGCTCGATCTTCTGCTCGGCGATCTCCGTGGTGTTGGCATCGTAATAGCTGCGCACCAGAATCCGGTCTCCAAAGACGGACTCAATATGGTTCCGGCCGTCCTCGTGACCCAGCACCCAGGCGCTCTGGGCCGGGTTCAGCTGGTGGATAAGGGCCACATGCAGCACGTCGATACCGGAAACCAGCCGGCTGACGATGCTGGCCTTGGTCTCGTCCTCGGCCTTGGTCTGCACCTTCACCCCGTCATCCTTGGAGGAGGCAACCATGTCTTCCCAGAGATCGGCGATGCTCTTGCGCAGATCGCCGTTGGTGAGCCGACCCAAATCCTTGTAGGGGTACAGTGCCAGCCACAGAAGCAGGGCCTCACAGGGGAGCACGTCCTCCTGCCGGGTGTTCAGGGAGAGGAACGCGTCCCGGAAATAGTGGAAGTAGGCGTTGAAGGTACGCCGCTCGTCCTCGGTCCATACCTCGTCCCCCTTCTTGCCCAGGTAGCCCAGAAGCTTGGCGTAGTCCCCCGGACGGCGGAACTGGATGGTGTACAGATGGGATACCTTGTAAAAGTCCAGAAATTCGTAATAGGCCCGGATTCGGGGATCCTCCGAGGGGGCGGGCATGACCCGGCGCACCTGTCCGGGAATCCGGGGAGCACCGAAGCAGCGCAGGACGCTGACCCGCTTGTTCCCCTCCTGGACGTAGAAATTGCCCAGGTATTCGTAGCAGACAATGGGGTCGGTGATGCCGGTTTCCCCCAGATGGGCGGCGCACAGGTTGATCCACTTGGCGGCAAATTCCGACTTGGGATCCAGCAGCGGGTGGAAAGAGGGGGTGAAGGCGGCGATTCGCCCGGCGGATTTGGTACCGATGATCCGCTCGGAGGGAATCTCTATAAGCCCTACGTCTACCACCGTGTGGGCACCGTTTTCCGGCAGCAGCTCGTCCAGAACCGCCGGATGGGTGGGCTTCCCGGCGGCGGTCAGTTCCCGGAATTCCTTCTGTCCGGCCCGCAGTGCCTGGTTGTATTCATCGGTTGCAAATTGGATATTCATGGCAGCCTCCTGTTGTTCCGGATTGACTTCCTTATGTATTCTATATCATATCTCATTTTACGCATTTTTTCAATCCATTTCCGCTTTTGAGCGGAAAATGTTCAAAAAGAAAGTGGGACTGCCGCAAAATGATCTGCGACAGTCCCACAATGTGTATTTTTGCCCCTGGATGTTACCAGGACAGCATATTCCGGAACAGCTCCATATACCGAGCCGCGGGAACGTCCCAGCTGAAGTCCGTTTCCATTTCCTTCTTCTGCAAAGCCCGCCAGGCCTCCCGATCTGTGTTGTACAGATGCAAAGCCCGCTGGATGGAGGCGAAGAAATCGTCGGCGTTGTAGCTCTGGAAGGTGAAGCCCAGGCCGCCCTTACCGTCTGCGTCGCAGGGGGGCACGGTGTCCTTCAGGCCGCCGGTGGCGTGAACCACGGGCACGGTGCCGTAGCGCATGGCGTTCATCTGGCTCAGACCGCAGGGCTCGCTCTTGGAAGGCATCAGGTAGATGTCGCCGCCGGCATAGATCCGGTCAGCCAGTCCCAGGTTGAAGGTGATCTGAGCGGAAACCTGCTCCGGCAGCTGCTTGGCCAGATCCCGGAAGAAGTTCTCGTACTGGGGCTCGCCGGTGCCCAGAATCAGCAGCTGGGCATTCTCCTCCCACATGAGCCGCCGGGCGATGTAGCACAGCAAATCCAGACCCTTATGCCCGGCAAGTCTCGTGACCATGACCATCAGGGGCACGTCCGGGGCTTCGGGCAGACCAACCTCCTTTTGCAGGGCGGCCTTGCACTTGGCCTTGCCCTCTACGAAGGTTTCGGAATTGAAGTGGGCGGGCAGAGACTTGGAAGTTTCAGGATTGAAGGTGTTCACGTCAATGCCGTTGGTGATGCCGGTGAGCTTCCAGGCGTTGCTGGCCAGAATCCCGTCCAGTCCGTGGGCGTAGTAGGGATACATCAGCTCCCGGGCGTAGGTCTCGGACACGGTGGTGACGAGATCGGCGGTTTCAATGGCGCCCTTCATCACGTTGACGGAGTTGTTCATGTCCAGGGTGGGACGGTACTCCCAGGGCAGCGCCAGCATATCGTCGAAGAAGGAGCTGTTGGCCCAGCCCTGATACTCGATGTTGTGGATGGTGTACATGCACCGGGTATTACTCAGCCGGTCGTGATAGACCGCCTTCAGGTACACGGGAATCAGACCGCACTGCCAGTCGTTGCACTGGATGATCTCCGGGATAAACTCGATGGCCAGCATGGCGTCCAGACAGGCCCGGGAGAAGAAGGCGAAGCGTTCGCCGTCGTCCATGTCGCCGTAGATGGCACCGGTACGGGCACCGAAATAGTATTCGCTGTCCAGGAAATAGACCTGCACCCTGTCTGCCCGGTTCGTCAGCTTCATGACGGCGCAGTACTGCTGCCGCCAGCCCAGGGACACCCGGAACTCGGCAATCTTTTCGGTGATGTAGGCGGTGTTGGATTTGATTTTGTGGTAATAGGGCAAAAACAGGGCGACTTCATTGCCCTCGATCCGGGACAGGGCGGCGGGCAGCGCCTCCATCACATCTCCCAGACCGCCGGACTTGCAGTAGGGTGCGCCCTCGGAGGCGCAGATGGCAATTCTCATACAGTTTCTCCTCGCTTGACGATGACGGGATTCTTCTTGGTGCCGATGAGCTTGGCACCGGGGGTAACGGTGACGTTCTTATCCAGAATGGCATACTTCAGCTCCGCACCCTCGCCGATGACGGCATCGTTGAAGAGGATGCAGTTTTCCACCTGGGCATCCTTGCAGACGGTGACGTTGCGGAACAGAACGGAGTCCTTGACCTCGCCCTCCAGCATACAGCCGTCGGCCACCAGGGCGTTGTCGATCCGGCTGTCCTCGCCGTAGTAGGTGGGAACACGGAAGCGCACCTTGGTATAGATGGGGTGACGGCCGTTGAAGATATCCGCGCGGATATCGCTGTTCAGCAGAGACAGAGAATGATTGAAGTATTCCTCTACGGACTCGTTGTACATGGCCACGCCCTCGAAGGGGAAGGTGTTCACGGTGACCACATTGCGCTGCCAGCCGCCCATGACCAGATCCCGGTCCATGTGGAACTTGTCCCGGGCGATCATCTCCTTGACGGAGCGGATCAGGAAGGCCTTGTCCAGGACGAAGATATCCATGGAGGAAACGTAGTCCGCGGGAGCGGCGTAGTCTACCATCATGTCGGTGACCTCACCCTTGTCATCCACCTTCAGGGCCAGGTCAATGACCTTCTCGCCGTTGCAGATGCCTGCCTTGGTGACCACCGTCACATCCTTGCCGGAGGCGACGTGGGCACTGAGCACCGGGTTCAGGTCGATGTTGGACAGAATGGCGGAGTCGGTCATGACCACCAGCTCATCCCCGGCACCGCACTCCAGGAAGTCCATGGCGTTGGACAGGGACTCCAGCTTGCCCCGGTAGGTGTGGGTGGAGGACTGGGCATAGGGAGTCAGAAATTCCAGACCGCCCTCCTCCAACTCCAGACCCCATTCCTCACCGTCGCCGATGTGGTTCATCAGGGACTGGTAATTGTGCCGGGAGATCACGCCCACATGGCGCACGCCGGCGTTGCTCAGATTGGACAGGGCGAAGTCCACCTGGCGGTAGCGGCCGCCGAAGGGAAGAGAGGCCATGGTGCGCTTGTCCGTCAGCTCACCCATGTCCGCGTCATTGGTAAAGATAATACCCATTACGTTCATTGTGGTATCCTCCTATTTACAGCATGTCGCCGGGCCTCAGCACGGCATTGGCTTCGACCACAGCGCCCTTGGAGGTAACGCTGATCCGCTTCTTTTCGTTGGGGGCGAAGGCACCGCCTACCACCGCGTTCCGGCAGACCCGGGAGTTTTCCCCCAGGATGGCGTTGCGGACGATGGCACCGGCCTCGATGACCACGCCGGGCATGACCACCGCGTCCTCGATCTGGGCACCCTCGCCGATGGTGCAGCCCACGGAGATGACGGAGTGCTTCACCTTGCCGTAGACCTCACAGCCCTCGGCCACGAAAGAGTCGGAAATGACGGCCTTGGTGTCGATGTAGGAAGAGGGCAGCGCGGAGTTCCGGGCGTAGATGGTGGAACGCTTATTGCCCCGGAGCTGGAAGGCAGGCTCCTTGCCCAGAAGTTCCATGTTGGCCTCCCACAGAGAGTCGATGGTTCCCACGTCCTTCCAGTAGCCGTCGAAGGGATAGGCCATCAGCTTGTGGCCGGAGGTCAGCAGCATGGGGATGATGTTCTTGCCGAAATCGTTGGCGGAGTTGGGATCATCCTCGTCGAACATCAGCGCGTCCCTCAGAACGCTCCAGGTGAAGCAGTAGATGCCCATGGAGGCGTTGGTGGACTTGGGATGGGCGGGCTTCTCCTCAAATTCATAGATGGTGTTGTCCGGATTGGTGTTCAGAATGCCGAACCGGGAGGCCTCTGCCAGAGGCACACTGCGCACGGCGATGGTGCAGGAAGCGCCGTGCTTCTCGTGATACTCCACCATGGCGCTGTAGTCCATTTTATAGATATGGTCGCCGGAGAGGATGACCACATAATCCGGGTTGAAGCGATCCACAAAATCGATGTTCTGATAGATGGCGTTGGCGGTGCCCTTGTACCAGCCGGACTTCTTGTCATGCCGCTCATAGGGAGGCAGAACCTGGGCGCAGGAGTGGGTCTTGTTCAGACCCCAGGGCTGGCCGTTGCCGATGTACTCGTTGAGCTCCAGAGGCTGATACTGGGTGAGAATACCTACGGTGTCGATACCGGAATTGACGCAGTTGGACAGAGGAAAGTCGATGATGCGGTACTTGCCGCCGAAGGGGACGGCAGGCTTGGCGGTTTTCTCCGTCAGAACCTTCAAACGGCTGCCCTGGCCACCGGCCAGCAGCATGGCGATTACGCGTTTTTTCTGAAAATACATGGTCACAGCTCCTTATATGATTTGATGAACGCCGCGGGTGGTCGTGTTTTCAAAACGCGGCATGCACATTTCTTCGCACCCATAACATATCATACTTTTTGCGATTCGCAAATGGACAATTTATCTAAAATATTTCTGAGACTTTCGGCATCTTGCACAATTTCTGTCCATTTACATGGGGGAGCACTGGGGATGTTTGCTATTTCTGCCTGTTTTTCCAACCATAACATATCCAACCACCGGCCCAGCTTAAAGCCCTGCCGGGGAAATTCCGCCCGGATCCGGTAGCCGTTTTTCTCGTGAAAGCGGATGGACGGTATATTTTCCCCGCAGACCAGGCTGTAGAGCACCTGATAGCCCTGGGAAAAGAGGATTTCCTCCAGCACGGCGTAGAGCTTCCGGGCAATGTCCTTGCCCTGAGCCTCCCGGCGCAGATAGATGGTCGGCTCGGCGCACCACTGATAGGCCTCCCGGGTGAAGGGGGCGCTGGCGTAGGCGTAGCCCAGAATCCGATTCCCTTCCTCCCAGACCAGCCAGGGGAACTGCTTGGTGTATTCGGTGAACCGACGGTGGAATTCTGCCAGGGAGGGGGGCGCGTACTCAAAGCTTACGGTGGTGTTCAGCACATAGGGGGCGTAGATTTCCAGCATTTCCGGAAGATCCGCTTCCCGGGCGAAACGAAGCATCAGAATGACCTCACTTTGACGATTGGGTGTAGGGCCGGGGAGGGAAACTCCGACACCTTCATTTTACGTCACAAAAAAGCCTTCGTCAAGGTTGACATTTGGGGCCTGAGTGGGTAGAATAAGGTTAAATATTTAATGAAGGAGGTACCACCATGGATGCTGGCGGCAGCGGCAATATACCTGGTCGAAGTAGCGCGGGCTCTCTGGTGAGCCTTCTTGTGTAGATCAGATACATTGCCTCTTATTCTCAAAATTAAGAAAATAGGAGGGAAATCATGGCTGAACGTTTTGAAATTGTAGAAAAAGCAGTCCTTACCATGCTGGAGGAGAAGAAGTACCCGACTTTGCGGGACATTCTCGTGACCATGAATCCCAGCGACGTGGCAGGACTGTTTGACTGTCTGGAGGAAAAGCAGATTCCGCTGATGTTCCGGCTGCTTCCCAAGGAGCTGGCGGCGGAAACCTTTGTGGAGATGGAGCCGGAGGCTCAGGAGCTGCTGATTCGCAGCTTCTCCGATAACGAGCTGAAGGAAGTCCTGGACGAATTGTATGTGGACGACGCGGCGGATATCGTGGAGGAAATGCCTGCCAACGTGGTGCGCCGGA
>OKTL01001333.1_pt1 | contig 10862 bp, 12 predicted proteins | sample 1606211 | NCBI WGS metagenome assembly OKTL01 (sample SAMEA3879538, study PRJEB24766) | human gut metagenome | biome: human-associated habitat; feature: feces | place: USA | collected 1985/1987 | reverse complement strand
TTTTCTGGCGTTGAAACTATAACATCAACATCGTCTGCAATCAAGAAATCAGCCTCTGTCGGATCTATTTCACTTGCAGAAGATGTTCGTTCAACATTTAGCCCTATTGCGGATAAGTCTTGACGTAAATCAAAATATACTTGATTAACTAAAGCTCTGGATGGTACAACATATACAACTTTGGCATCTCTTCGTAAAGATTTTGTTAAAACAATATTAAACTCTGCCAGCATAGTCTTACCGGCACTTGTTGGCATTTGAACTATTGAAGCATTTGCATAAACATCAAATAAATTTTGCTGCATAGCCTGTCTTTGTGAGGGTAAAAGTTCCAATATGTTATGAGAACTTTTGAACTCACAAAGTTTTTTAATTTGATCTTGAAAGGCAGTTCCATTCCAGATGGAATTTCGTATCAAAGACTGTAAGTCTTTATTGATTATAGAGACAAAATCTCTTAAACGCACATCTGAAGGTATTAGATCTAAAGCAATATCAATATGCTGTCTTACAACATTATCAATACGTTTTTTGTAATTATATCCGTTGATTAGATATTCTGCTGTTTCTGTTAAAGCTTTTGAGGTATGGTATAATCCAACCAATATAAGAGCCTCTTCTTTTTGTGCTTGAACATCGAATTGGTTCAAATATTGATCCTCGAATTTTACTTGTTCCTTTTGTAGATTAGAGATTTCGGATATGGCTCTACGAATATCTTCAAACCCATCACTTTTTCGAATTAAGAAAAAAAGAGCTTTAAAAATACCAGCTAAAACACGTTGGTTCCAAGATGATTCGGCATCTTCTATATCAACAAATTGTTTTAAATCAAGACGGGCGGAAATAGTTTTATCTAAAATAAGGGCAAGACTTGACAAATAAAAATAATATATTAACGAAACATTGTCTAATTCATAGCCCATTATTTTGTCAAAAATTTCCCTATCTTCCTTTTCCTCTATGTGTACATTTTTTAATAGCTTATAAGCATGTTCTGCCCACTTTAGGTTAGTGTTCTCATGAAATGAAAGACCTATAAGTAAAAATGCAAGGCGACAAGATAATTCAATATCAGACGAAGTAAAATTCGAATTGTTTATACATATTGATTGAAGATGATATGTTTGATTACTCTTTTGTAAGAGCATATTGATATCATCATCATTTAGAATCTGCTGTATGTAGTCCATGCCATTCATTGTACCATTTCTTTGACTTTTTGATAAAACAAATCGACTGTTTCATCAATAGTTTTTTCAGTAAATGAAAAAATGGCAAAATCAACCAAACCAGGTTCAAATTCGTGCGCTAAAGATTGCATTTTTCCAAAATCTTTTGCCTCATTCACGCAACTGGAATCTCGAACAAGACCGCAACCATAGGTAATGTCATATTTATCGACATTACCAGCTTTCATATTGATTACAACGCCTGCAATAACATAAAAATGTTCTGTAGAGGATAATCTACGCAGGTAATCCGTCAAACGCTGCAAAACGATACCTGTATCGTCATGATGACTCTTTTGAGACTTATAAATAGAGTCCTCATTAACATCTACTACATGTGGAGGATTTTCTTTCTGTGAGGATACTTTCGCCTCTCCAATCAGAATATTAACTTTATCTCCTTCAGTCCTATATCCTATGGCATCAAAGCCTCGACCAGGCAAGTCCAACCTTTCTCGATATGATATATTTTTTATTGGAATTAAAAATCTCCTATTTTCTTCTATTTTCTCTTCAAAATAATAGGTTGTTAATAGTTCTCCCAAATCACTTCTATATATATCCTTAAAAGCTAATGGCTTTTTACCTTCTTCTCGGGCAAAGTCTGTTGCGATAGAATTCTGTTTGATTATTTTGAATAGAGCCTCTAAATTGAAATCACATCCAATTGATTCTGCTTGCTGTAACAATTCCGCATTAATGCCATTAAAAACCTCTGACCGTTGCTTAATATAACGGTCTGCAAATTTATCTATGAATCTATCAAAGACTCGTATGTCAATTTTATCAAAGTGGTTCATTTGAGGCATCTATTTAATATGCAAAGGTATGAATTTATTTTGGAATGCCCCAATTTCCAAGAAGGTAATCTCTGTTAAATGCTAAATTCCTTATTCCTTATTGTTAAGTAACACCCATATTCCAAAATATGGGTGTTACTTAACAATTTAATGTATATACAGCAATTCAAACTCTTTCTTCCGCCGTCGTTCAATGCTCGGAATCACTTTCCCCTTATAGCATCGGAATGAGACATACTCGTCATAAATGTCCCTGTCGCCGGCTTCCAGTTTTTGAATAAGCCTGCTCTTGGGTATCTTGCCATAGCCCACCAGACGGTAATACCCCACATTATAAGACAAGGTAGCGACCAGAAGGGCGTCCTTTCCAAAACGGCTGCACATCCTGCACAGTTTTCTCAAATCAGCCCTCAGCAAGGAATCTGCCTGAGCCTTGCTCATATCCGGCCTGAACGTCTCTCCCGGTAACAATTTGTGACCCCAACCGACATAAGGGAGGTGGTTTCCGTGCCACCCCTCGAACCGCTTGATGCAGGCGATGGCCTGTTCGAAAAGCGAATCCGGGATTTCCATAGCGGAGGGAGGCGAACCGCCTCCTCCCCGTGGATGAGCCACCAAACTGTTACAAGTCAGAATCAGGCATATAGCCGCTATAATCATTCGCATACCGTAACCGTTCCAAGGTTAGTCAAAGGCTTGTTCACAAGTTCCCCACCGATCCGAGGAATTCTGCCGGTTCCTCCCGTATCGTCTTCCGCGTCATCCTTTTTCTCGTTGTTGAAATCAAAGCTGAGCAGAAACAATTGGGCAGGCTCTCCGTTGTCCTCGAAGTAGATGTCAATACTCTGTTGGTCCTCGCACTCGGAAGTATAGTACAAACGGAACACCTCCCTGTCAAGCGGATAGCGGTCATTGGGCAGCAACACCATCCCGTCGTCCATACGGAGCGAGCCCTTGCCGTCAGGCTGGAAATAGCGGATAGTGTAGCGTGCATCGGAAAACCGACCCTCGCGTTTGAGTTCACACCGGATTTCAACGGTCTCGCCTTTCACGATACGTTTGGGCACGGGCATCGTCTCCACCGTGAAGGGATATCCCTGCTGCACATCCAAATCATTGTCACAGGACACCAAGGCTATTGCCACTACAGCCGCAAGCATTGCCGAAAAGATAGCGGCAAATGCATTTTGTTTATTTCTCTTTTTCATGTTCATTGTCATTTTAATGGTTGTTGTTTCTATTGTTACATCATCCCGTCCCGGTGTTGCAGGTATTCGTTCAAGTCCTTGAACCCCTTGTACAGGGAGGAACAGTCCTCTATCTTGTTGCCGTAGCGTTTGCGGAGGGCTTCCAGTGTCCTCCGCCCCGCCTCGTCCCGGTCCAGATAGCAATTGACCCGGTCGTACTTGTCAAGAAAATCATACGAGCGTTCCAATAGCGCCACAGAGTTCAGTATAAGGTAATCATCGCCGCATCCCAAGCCGAGCACCATCCACGAGAGATAGTCGATGAACCCCTCGAAAAGGTTACAGGTGTCCGAACCGTTGTCAATAAGCGATATGTCTTTCGGTGACATGCTGCCCTTGAACAGGCGGTTGCGCAACTCATATCCGCCGCTGATATTCCTGAACCCGATGGAGAAGTACCGCTTGCCGTGCAGAGTATATCTGACTTCCTCACAGTTCGGTAACGCCACATCGCTGCAAATGCCACGCTCTCTCAGGTAGTTGAGCAGGACTTTGTTATACAACGGGCCGAAGCGGACTTTCACGAAGCAGTTTTCCTCATCGGGCGCGGCTTCTGTACGCTTCTCCTTCGGTCGAAAAACGGTCTCGGGTGTAATACCGCCAAATACTTCCGAAATGAACTTGGCCTGTGACTTGAAATCGTCACTGTTTATAAATTCTCCTGCAAGAGAGAATATATCACCGCCATGCCCGATGCCGAAGTCCTGCCAAACATTCTTCAGGATGTTCACCCTGAACGACGGTGTCCGGTCTTCCCGGTAAGGGGCGGAATACCACCATTCGTTCCCTTTCCGGGCTGTCGGTTCATGTCCCATCCGTGCCAGAAAATCCGTGATGGGAATCTTTCTTATTTCCTCTATGTTCATAAGCCATGATGTTTTAATTGATGATGAATTTCACGCCCAGCCCGAATTGCGTGGTGAACACGGACAGCGAGCCTCCCCACAGGGCACGTTCCCGGATGCTGGCAAGCAGCACGATACGGTCTGTGATATAGGTTTCAAGTTCCAATGTTATCGCACCGCCATAGACGAAGGCATCCTTGGCAAGCAGCCTGGAACCATCGTATAGACTTTTATTGCCCCAATTCATGGTTTCGTAACCCGCCAGAGCCGATCCGCCGATGGAAAGGAACAGTGTCTTGGATGGGTCAGACAGGAATTTCAGGTAGTAACCGCCCTCGGCAGTGAACTGCGCACGAGGAACGGACACATTCCGGTACTCGTGATTCTTCAGCAGGTATTCCGCACCGGCAACCCATCGGTTGGCTTTCTTGGTATATCCCGATACTGCGAATCCCACATAATGGTTCAAGGGAGACTTGGAACCTTCCGCGAATCCTCCCCGCAGTTCCACGCCTTTCATGCCGGGGAGACAGCGTTGGGCGTGTGCCCGCCCTGAAAACAGGGCAAGCGACACAACCGCTATTAACATACAGATGACCTTGCGCATGGCTACTTCACTTTAAGTTCGTTGATTACCTTGGCTCTCACAATGTCTTCACTTTCCACGGTAAACGACTGGTGGCGACCTCCGCTTTTCTCGTTCAGTTCAACCACCAATACCTTGTCGGCAGGAATGGTGAACTTATCGAAAGTGAACACGGTACGTTCATCCTTGTTTCCTGCAACCACCGTGGCATAGTTATGGGCACGAAGCGGAAAGATAATCTGCTCCTGGATGGCAGTACGTTTCATCACTTTCTTATCCACAATCTTGAAAGTGATAAAGTCCACCTCGAAAGGCACATTCGACTGGTTGCGAATCTGCGTATGGAAATAGAGCAAGCCGTTATGGGTGTAAATCCCACGAAGCAGATACTGGATGCCGAAAGCCTTGCTGCCGATATGCTTGACATGGCGCTTGTTCTCCTTGTGGATGCTCTTGTTGATCAACTGCACGAGTTTGGGGGATTCACTGCCCAGTTCCTTTAGATATATGTCAAGCGCGTTGTTCGGACGGTTCACCTTGCTGCCGTCATGGATGAAGTCCTTCATCTCGATGTTCAGCAACAGCGGCTCGTCCGCATACTTGACATTGAACGTGTAGAAACTGCCGCTTTCGGTGATGACCGACATGTTCGTCTCGTCACGGAAATTCTTGACCACCGCTTTCACACGGATGACATTTTCTGCACCATCGGCCTTTCCCGCCACGAGATTAGGCGAACCGAGGTCCACATAACGGACGGCGGACGGGAAGATGATGTGCGTGGTCTTGTCGTAGGTCACTTCCAGCCCATACGGGGGAACCATCCTGTCAAAGGTGAGTTTCCGCGTCAGACCGTGATAGAGGTCTCCATCCTCCTGACCGTGATAGAGTTCCCTGGTCATTGTGACTCTGCCTGTTTCTGCCGATATAGAATCGGCTGCATTCTGTGCAAAAGCACTCACTGCGCCCGTCATGAGGGCAAACATTACAAAAATCTTTTTCATGTTCTCTGAATTTTAATGGGTTATTGATTGTCGTTCTGGTAAAGCATCAGGGTATAGCCGGACTTGAGGTGTACTTTTTCCTCGCGCATCTTCCGGGATATGTATTGCGACACTCCCTGTATGGCGCCCCTGCCGAGTTCGGAAAGCAGCTGGTCTCCGGCTGACTGGTTGGTGATGGATATGCTCGCGCCGAGGTTTTGTCCCAAGTTGGCCGCAACCTCCTTGGCGGCATTCGCTTCCATCGAGCCGGGAATGAAGATGCCCTCCTGTCCGTCATTGTCGTACACGGCAAGCTCCACGGGAATGATGATGCCGTCGTGCTCCACCTGTATGATTCCAATGCCGAGCCTTTCGCCCTGTATGCGCCCCTCGCCCGTGACAAGGAAGTTACGGGGAAGGACATACCTGCCGACACGCATCGGCTCCAAAAGCCGTAGCCTCACACTCTGACCGCTTTTTATGGTCTGGTTGCCGTGTACGCAGGCCCGGATGGTATTCCTCGTATGCCCGTCAGCCGTTTTTCCCACGGCGGTATGGAATCCCGCATTTCCGGTCTGAGCCAGCCTTGCCAGCAGTACGGAATCACTGACTGGTTGTGGGAGCGATGACACTACCGGAGTTGAGACCTGCCCCACGGGAACGGCTTTCGCCTTCCGACCGTTGGAAACAGGCTCTGCTTCTTCCCATTCTCCCGTACCTGCGCCATCCTTGCCCGGCGTATACTTGGCCGCCAATTCGTAGGATTTCTCCAGCAATGCTACCTGCTCCTCGTAGGTCATCTGTGCGGGTTGCTGTACTGCGGCAGCCTGCTTCAATTGCTCCACCTCGGCTTTCAATGCCTCCTTTTCGGGGTCTTCCCTCGGTGTCTCATAGAAACTGCCGAGCGTGGCGTTGATGTCGTTATAGGCGGATGTGGACGAAGATATGGCCCCATTCCTGCGGTTTCCATTGCCACGATAGGATGATGCACTTTCAGATTCCCGATCCTGTGGTATTTCCACAATAGGACCGGTTGTCTCATTCTGCCTGTTTTCATCGGCAAGCGCGGAGAAATCCTCCAGCGTGCGCATCTTCTCATCCTGCCTGCGTTTCATGTCCGCCTGCTCGTAGGCGGCAATCTTGTCCGCCTCGATACCCGCCCCTCTCGGGTCGGGCAGTTCGGAGTTGAAACCGGCGTTCCTTTCCTCCTTCAGCCTGTCCTCCTTGGACGGGGCGAAAATCAGCCACATGCAGCCGACAAACAGGAGGAACATTCCGGCAAAAACCAGGTATTTCCTGATTTCCTGCCTCTGTCTCAATTTGTTTGCATCGTTACTCATTGTCTTTTTTGTTGAACTGGTTAAAAAACTCTTCCATCTCGCGGATCTTACTGTCCGTAAGGGTGTCTGCCGGAACAAAGTCCGGGATATCCAGCGGGGTTATCTCAATGACTTCCCGTTTGACGTCTTCCCGTCCAATGTCGTATATGGCGCGGAAAATCATGTAGAAGTTCCCCAATGCAAACAGGACGGTCAGCACGACGATGGTTATCACTCTCTTTTCAGGACTCAGCCCGGCGCAGACACCACGCAGTTTTTCTTCGGTCAAGTCCCTGATTTTTACAAGCATCTTTTTCATACATTCAAAATTTAACGGTCATATACTCTGATGTCCCTGTTCTCCACCACACGGAAGGCTTCGAGGATAAAGCCGTGCGGATTGTTGTCGCTGCGGGTGGAATTGAGCAGCCTGCCCCGCGTGACGAGGCTGCGCTCCGTCACGCTCTTCTCCCGGATGATGGAAAGGCGGGCATACGTCACCACCTCATACGGGTAGGTGTTGAAGTCGCATTTCACACTGTCAATCCCGATGCGCTGGCTCATGTTGCCGGAGATGACCCGGTTATAGTAACCTTGTTCCGCCAAGTCCCGGTAATGGGCATACGCGGAGCGGTCACACAGGAACATGGCACGCTGGATATTACCTTCAATCGCACTCTTGTCGGGAGCGAGCGAGAAGAACAGTTCATGAAAGCGTCTGACATGCTCCCTTGCCTCTACGGGGCGGTTCTGTTCCAAATCCTGTGAGAGGGCGAGCATAAGCGACTTTCCCTCGTCCAGTACATAGATTTTCTGCCTCTGCGCCTCGGCGAAACCGTATGCCTTCCATACCGAATATCCTACAAGCAGGGTACACGCGCAGAGATAGACGATACCGAACAGGCGCAGTTGCCTAAAACTGGTCTCGATGTTTTTTAATGATTTGAATTCCATTCCAATGTCGTTTTAAGATGATTATTACTACTTGATAAGCCTTCCGGCGATATTGCCTACCGCTGCTCCGGTCGTGCCTGCCACCACGGAACCGGTCTTGGATGCCGTCTGGGTCACGTTCTTGCCGTAATTGCCCGCACCGCCTCCTGCCTGGATAATCCAGTTTGCCACCGTCGGGATGGTGAAATACCCGATGATGCCGATAATTAAGAAAGTGATGTAGACCCCGTTGGAGCCATCCGGTATGAAGTTCGGGTCGGAAAGCCGTTCGATGTCCTGTTGGAGCATCAATACCTGTATCCGGGCCAGTACGCTGCTGAAGAGGTCACTCACCGGAAGCCACAGGTAGATGCTGATATAGCGGACGAACCACTGGCTGAGCGAGGCATGGAAACCGTCCCAGCAGGACAGGGCAAACGAAATCGGTCCAAGAATCGAAAGCACGATCAGGAAGAATGTCCGCAGCGTGTCGATGACAAGGGCGGCAGCATTGAACATGAGTTCCAGCAGTTCGCGGAAGAAATTCTGCACCGCCTTCTTCATATTGTACATCGCTCGGTCCACGTACATCCCGCAGGCCTCTATCGCGTCCATCACCCCAAGTTCGTCCAGCCTGTTGTCGAAGGATTCCTTGTCGATCAGGTAGGCCGTCTCGGGATTGCGCTTCATCGCCTCGAACTCCAGCCTGTCCTTCTGCGCACGGTACTCGTTCATGTCGAAGGTCTGGGATTCCAGTATCGAGTGCGTCCCTTTCACGATGGGCGACATGACACTGTTCAGCGTACCCAGTACGATGGTCGGGAAAAACATGATACATAGCCCCAGCGCAAACGGACGGAGGAGAGGAAAGACATCCACGGGTTCCGCTCTTGCCAATGACTGCCATACCCGGTAAGCCACGTAGAACAGGGCGCCCAGCCCCGCAAGACCTTTCGCCACGCCCGTCATCTGCGAGCAGAGCGGCATCATATCCGTGTAAAGGTTTTGCAGGATCTGATGCAGGTTGTCGAAATTTATTGCCAACAATACCATAAGCGAATCGGATTAGGGATTACCAGTAGCGTTCATTCGGTGAGCCGTAAAGGGCCATCACACGGTCCAGATCGTTCCGCTTCTTGGCACGCAGGTAGGAAACGCCGATATTCTTGTTGGTGTAATACTGTACCAGACTACGGTATTGCAGCATGTCGGTATAACAGCGGTCAATGATATCCATACGCTCCTTGTCGTTCATCGAGAGTCCGTTCTCGTTGACCACTGTTTTCAGGTCGTTCAGCAGGTGTGCGCTCTCTTCCAGCAACTTCGTGTAACCGAGCGCAATGGCACTCAACTCTTCCGGAGTGAAATAAGGGTCACTGAGCATACGCTCGAAACTGTTCACGTAGATGTCCGTGATGTCGCCGACCATGAGGATGGTCTGCTGCACCTTGCGAGCGTCACGGACAAGGTTCTTGACCTTGCGCAGGCCGTCATAATACTCCTTGCCTTGTTTGTAAATCTTCACGGTCTCCTGAAAATTGTTGAGCATGTTGCTCGCGGTGGAAGACGTGTGAACGATGTTCTTGGCGGCATTGATGATGCCCTGGGCAAGATTGCCGGGGTCGCTTACGACCCATTGCGCTTTCGCTGTGAGGCTGACGAAGAAACAGCCCATACACAGCATGAGGATTTTCTTTTTCATGATGTTTCTGTTTTAATTGGTGAATAAAATTCTGTTGAAATTCAAAGTCCCATCTTTCTCCCCTTAGACGGCGGGTTACGGAGGACAGGCTTGTGTACTTGCTTCGGACGTTTCGCCTCCGGCGTCTTTTCCTTCCCTTGTCTGAGGGAAGCGAAAAGCTCATCGGCATACGGTCTGCGTCCTATCATCTTCACAAACCTGGCATCCAGTTCCCGATATGCTTTCTCCGCCTGACAGGAGCATTCCGTGGCAGAAGCGTTTTTGTCTATGCCGTACTTGACGAGAAAGGCGGGGCTGATATGGATAATATCGTGTACGGATTCCGGCATGGCGGCAATCTGTCCCAATTTCTCCAGTTCCTCGTTCATCTTGTCGAGATACGGTGCAGGAGGTTTACCACACAAACTCTCAAAGACCTTTTCGACCGTGCGGGTCAGTCTTGCATCCACTTCCAGAATATCGGGAACTTTTCCCGTTTCTCTTTTCCGCTTGTATTCATCGGGAGCCAACTCTTCAAGTTGATGGAACAGCCGGTAATCCTCTGTAAATCCGTAATGGTCACAAATGGATTTCGGAATGTCCCAATTCTGCATCAATGACCAATAAAGGGACGAGATGACTTCCTCGCGTTTCCTCCGGTCTGATTCCAAATCGCTATACATACTTGTGATTTTTAGATGGTTTATAAGATGTTCTTCTCACGTTTGCTTTCCGCCAACTGCTTGATGGCAAGTTCGATATTGCCACCCAGTTTTTCCGTAAGCCGCATGAGTTCAAGTTTTTCGGTCTCCTCGGTGGTGTAGCACACATATTCCTCAAGCGACACCTCGGTGGCATAGACCGCCGATTGTGTACCTCCCAGACCAATCCAGACCTCCTTGTACTTTCTGGAAGGATTGTTCGCCATGTTGATGGAAAGGATCTGCGCACGTTCCTTGTCAGTCAGACCGAGCAATGCCTGTATCTCATCGAACTTGTTCATGTACTTGCGCTGGTCAAGAAGAATTTTGCAGTCGCTGTTGTTGATGATGCTACTCTTGACAATCGGAGACGAAATGATGTCCTCGACCTCCTGCGTGACAACGACGGCTTCGCCGAAAAACTTTCTGACGGTCTTAAAGAGATACTTTAAATATTCCGCCATGCCCTCCTTGCTGATGGCTTTGCCGGGTAGGTCAGGGGCATTACTGCCCCTTTCCCCCCTCAGAACCGTAC
>OKTL01001323.1_pt1 | contig 10933 bp, 9 predicted proteins | sample 1606211 | NCBI WGS metagenome assembly OKTL01 (sample SAMEA3879538, study PRJEB24766) | human gut metagenome | biome: human-associated habitat; feature: feces | place: USA | collected 1985/1987 | reverse complement strand
GATGATGCTGATGTTCACCTCCGGCACCACCGGCCGCAGCAAGGGCGTCATGCTCTCGGAGCGGAATATGTGCGCCAGCCTGCACACTTATTCGGAGGTGGCAGAAAACTGGATCACCAACCGCCTCCCGGCAGGCCAGAAGCTGCCTCTGAGCCATATGACTCTGCTGCCCCTCTTCCACATGGCCTGCTTCGTCTGCGTTATGTCCTACCCGCCTGCCGGATGGGCTCTGAACCTCTGCGGCGACATCCGCGACTTCTACCGCGACCTGGGCCTGATGCACAGCGACGTCATGGCCTCGGCCCCCATGCTGGTGGAGACCATCTACAATGACATGAAGCGTGGCCGCGTCAGCCGTCTGAACGGCCTGTGGGACCTGTGCTGCTCTTCCGCTGCCCTCGACCCCAAGATGCTGCTGGAGCTGGCCCAGAACGGCTTCGTCGTCAACCAGTGCTACGGTATGACCGAGACCTTCGGCGACGGCATCCTGAACTTTACGCAGGTCGAAAAGCACATGAGTGCCGTGGGCAAGCCCGACGACCACGTTCAGTATAAGCTGGACGAGACCGGCGAGATCTGCATCAAGGGCGACTGCGTGATGCTGGGCTACTACAAGGACCCCGAGGCCACGGAAGAGGTCATCGACGCCGACGGCTGGTTCCACACCGGCGACCTGGCCCGGATGGATGAGGAAGGCTTCTATTACATCACCGGCCGCAAGAAGAATCTTATCATCCTCGCCAGCGGCGAGAACGTCAGCCCCGAAGAGCTGGAAAAGAAGCTGGCCCTCTGCCCGGCCATCACCGAGTGCATCGTGAAGGAGAAGGGCCAGAAAATTTGTGCCGTCATCTACTGCCCTGAGGATAAGCAGGAAGAGGTCAGAGCCTTCGTCATCGAGGTGAACCGCAGCCTGCCGCTGTATAAGCGCATCAGTGCCGTGGAGTTCACCGTTGAGCCCCTGCCCCGCAACGCTCTGGGTAAGCTGCTGCGCAAGTAACAAGTAAGAAGAAACAGTGAAAAGGATACGCCGCGTAGTTGCATTTCTCTGCCGAAACAGGTATTATTACTCTGAGGCAGAATATGTCAAATGCCGGCGTTTCGCTGCAATAAAGAAAAACAGCAAGGAGCGACAAAAATGATAAATACTGTATATGAGCTCATCACGGACGTCATGGCGAAGCAGTACCCCGACCGGGTGGCTTTCCGCTATGTGGCCGCCGATGGCAAGACTGTGGTGGAAAAGACCTACGCCCAGTATGTGCAGGACATCCGCAGGGCCGTTACTTATTTTAAGGAGAATATCCCCGACATCAAGGGCAAGCGTGTCGGCATCATGAGCCGCAACTGCTATGAGTACGGTGTCAACAGCTTCGGCGCGATCCTCGCCGGGGCCGTCGTCGTGACCATCAACCAGAAAAAGACCTGGCCCGAGCTGGAATATGAGCTGGGCCTTGCCGAGCCTTCCCTCATCGTCAACGACGGCATCGACTATGGCTGCCGCCCCGACATCGAGGCCGCCTACGGCGATAAACTCCGCCCGATGGACGCCTTCAAGGACAGCGCGCCTGCAGAGCTTGTTGACTGCGTGGGCCATGATGATTTGATGGTGCTGATGTTCACTTCCGGCACCACCGGCCGCAGCAAGGCCGTCATGCTCTCGGAGCGCAACTTTTTTACCACTGTGGAGTGCCAGGTCAAATTCGGCGACGCCATGCTGGACTATAAGCACGAGCATATGCCCGAGGACAAAAACGACGTCCTGAGCAACTTCGCCATCCTGCCCCTGTTCCATCTGGGTACGTTCATCTGCCTCTTCGTTTGGGCCTGCAAGGGCTGGGCGCTGAACCTCTCCGCCGACATCCGCGACTTCTACCGCGACCTCGGCCTGATGCACAGCGATGCCATCGCTGTGGCTCCCATGCTGATGGAGGCCATCTACAAAGACGTCAAGCGGGGCCGCCGCGCCCGCCTGAACGGCATCTGGAACCCCTGCGGCTCCTCTGCCATGTTTGACGGCGCCATGCTGGCCGAGCTGGCACAGCAGGGCATGATGATCACTCAGGTGTACGGCATGACCGAGACCTGCGGCGACGGCATCATCAACTACGAGCAGGACGAAAAGCACATCCGCGCCGTGGGCAAGCCCGACGACCACGCCGAGTACAAGCTGGACGAGACGGGCGAAATTTGCATCCGCGGCGGCTGCGTCATGCTGGGCTATTACAAGGACCCCGAGGCCACCGCAGAAGTCCTCGACGCCGACGGCTGGTTCCACACCGGAGACCTGGCCCGTGTGGACGAGGACGGCTTCTATTACATCACCGGACGCAAGAAGAATATCATCATCCTCGACAACGGTGAGAACGTCAGCCCCGAAGAACTGGAAAATCTGCTGTCCAAGTGCGAGGCCGTCAAGGAATGCATCGTCAGGGAGAAGGGCAAGAAGATCTGTGCCGTCATCTACTGCGGCGAGGCCGACCAGCAGACCGTCCGCGACTTCATCACCGAGACCAACCGCACCCTGCCGCTCTACAAGCGGATGAGCGCCGTGGAGTTCAGCACCGAGCCTCTGCCCCGCACCGGCACCGGCAAGCTGCTGCGCAAGTAAGAATAAACCGGGCAGGCTGCGGAATACTGGAAAAGAGCCGCAGCCGCCTTTAATGGAATTACGAAAGGAAGATTCAAACTATGGAAAGAACTGAGATCGTGTCCCAGATCCTTGCAATTCTGGAAGATGTTGCAGAAATTTCCCCCGATGATGTCAACGAGAACAGCGTCTTGATGGACGATCTGGACCTGTCGTCCATGGAGATCCTGACCGTCGTCGCCGACCTGGAGGAGACTTTCGGCCTGCGCATCCCCGAAAAGGAGCTGCGCAACTTCGTCACCGTCAGCGATTTGGCCGACTATCTGGCCGCACACGCGGGGGAATAAGGAATGGATGCCGAACAGCGCTCTGTTTTTCAGGGTATCGTTTACTATTACCGCGAAAACATGGTCAACTGCCGCTATCAGGTCACGCTGAAAGATGCCGTGGACGGTGCGCTTTTGCAGCAGGCTCTGGATGCGGCCCGGGCAAAGGCACCCTACTATTTCCAGAAGCCGGTGTGGGAGAAAAAGCTGCTCCACCTCGAGCCGTCGGACGCCCCCTGCCCGGTGCGGCAGGGCAGCGCAAAGCCCGAATTTCCGGACGAGAACGGCTTTACGGTTGCCCTGAGCTATGAGGGGAAAGTCGTCTACTTTGACTGGTTCCACTTTCTGACCGATGGCCGGGGCATAGCACCCTTCATGACCATGGTGCTGCAGTTCTACTGCAACCTGCGGTACGGCACGGCTTTCGAGGGCCAGACCCTTGAGACGGACCCTGCCTACGACATCGAGGACATCCTTGCAAAGTACCCCGAGAGTCAGGTGGCCAACGATATGCAGCGCCCCGTGGTGCAGACCTTTGAAGAGACGCCCACCTGCTGCCGCATCCGGCTGGAAAAGGCGGGGCTTGTGGACGCCGCCCTCCGCTGCGGCGTCAAGCCTTTCAGTACCCTCACGGCCCTGCTCTGTAAGGCGGTGCGGGCGTATCTGGACAAGGACGAGGTGCTCTACAGCTACTCGACAGACGCCCGCGACGCGCTGGGCGCGCCGAACGCCCTCTACAACTGCGTGGCCTCCTTCCAGCGCAAGCTGCCGCTGACGGCAGATGCCCCGCTGGCCGAAGTGGCCGTGGGCGTGGACGCTGACCTGAAAGAGAACCTTTCCGCTGAGCGAAAACTGTTCCGTATTGCGGAGCAGATGGGCTGGGTCTACCGGGTCTACCAGCAGAAAGCCAGCCTCAGCATCAAAAAGCGCATCTTCCAGATGGGCGAGTACATCAGCGGCTTCCCGGCGGACTTCTGGGTGAGCTATCTGGGCGACCCCTTCGCCCCGTCCAGCCCGGAACTGACCCGGTACATCGAGGACTTCCAGACCTGGGTGCCGGCGGACGGCGCTTCCATCGGTCTGGAATGCACCAGCCTGCATGGCATCATCACCCTCTGCGTCAAGAACAAGGTGCCGCGCCCCGGCTTTGCCGAGGCTCTGCGCGCCGCGTTCGAGGCCGAAGGCATCAAGGTGCTGGAAGCCGCAGAGCTGGGCGCAGACAATACATAAGATCAAACCTCTCCGTCACGCCGTAGGCGAGACGGAGAGGTTTCTTTTTATCCAAAACGTAATTTTTATATCAAATTTTCATGCGTCATACTTTTGCGAAAAAATCGCCTGAAAAGCCGATTTTTCCCTTGCGTCCAACAGTTTGCCGTGGTAGGATAGGTCGAATGTGACCGAAACACACTGGGAAATGGACAAAAGTGAGGAAAATCGTATGGAAAAAAATAAGAACAGCGGCGCGGCACTGGCAAGAAAGATGGCGGTGTCTCTGGTTTGCGGTCTGGCGGCAGGCTTTGCCTTTATGATGCTGCGCGAAAAGCTCGTGGCTTCCGGCAACAGCGGCATCTGGCAGACCATCAACGACCTGCTCTTCCAGGACATCACCACAGAGGGCGCGGAACGTGCGCTCGGCCTCTTCTACATCATCGGCCAGCTCTTCATCAAAGCACTGCAGCTGGTCATCATCCCGATGGTCTTCACCTCCATCGCGCTGGCCATCGGCAGCATTGCCGATATCAGCACCATGGGCCGCATCTCGGCCAAGACCCTCTTCTGGTTCCTGCTCTGCTCCTTTATGGCGCTGGCACTGGCCGGATGCGTGGGCTACGCCACCTATTCCATGGGCCTCTTCAACGCTCACATCGAGGGCCTGACGGAAGCCGCCGGCTCCACCGGTTCCAACCCCCTGAATGTGGTGCTGAATGTCATCCCCTCCAACATCGTCACGGCTTTCGGCAGCAACAATGCTGTTCTTTCCTCCGTCTTCCTCGCGGTGGCTGTGGGCCTGAGCATGAATGTGCTGGGTGAGAGCCGTACTTCCACCCTCCGCCGTCTGCTGGGCGAGGTGAACGACGTGGTGGTGGTCTTCCTGAACTTCGTCGTCACAAACTTCGCGCCCTTTGCAGTCTTCGTGCTGCTGACCCGCACCTTCGCCATCTACGGCATTGATTACCTCAAGCCCGCTCTGGTGTATGTGGTGGTCACGGTGGTCCTGCTCTTTGTCTTCCTGCTGGTGGCCTATCCTCTGGTGGTGGCGCTGGGCGCAAAGCAGAACCCCATCACCTTCATTAAGAAGATCGCCAACGTGGCCGTCTTCGGCTTCTCCACCTCTTCCAGCGCAGCCACTCTCCCCCTGAACATCAGGGTCTGCACCGAGGATTTCGGCGTCGATGAGTCCATCGCCTCCTTCGTCCTGCCTCTGGGCATGACCATCAACATGGACGGCACCGCCATCATGCAGGTGGTGGCCACCGTCTTCATCGCAGGCTGCGCCGGTTACACCGTTACTCCCGCCCAGCTGGTCGTGGTCGCTCTGCTGGCTCTGCTGGCCTCGGTGGGGACGCCTGCCGCCCCCGGCGCAGGGGCCGTCATCCTCTTCACCATCCTGTCCGGTGCGGGCTTCGTGAATGACAGCGCCCTGCTGGCCTACTCCCTCATCCTCGCCATCAACCGCCCCATCGAGATGCTCGTCACCTCCCTGAATGTTGTGGGCGACGCTGTGGCCAGCATCTGCGTGGCCAAGAGCGAGGGTCTGCTGGACGAGGAAAAGTTCAACGCATAATTGACCTGTAACATACAAAAGCGCCTTTCCGTTTTACCGGAGGGGCGCTTTTTGCGCAGCAGAAGTCTTCTTTTTTACAGACGGCCCAAAGCCGCCGCCGGGGTTTTACGCCGATTTTGCGTCCGCATGGTTTCGGGCCGGGAGGCTGCGGCGGTAGAATAAGGCCGTTCCCGGTAAATCGAAAAAGAGAGAAGGAGCCATGAGGCTCATGGAAAGAGAGGACTTTCGCATGAAAGAGAATAAAATGTCCCGCCGCAGCTTTTTGAAGGTCGGTGCCGTTGCATCCGCCGCCGGTATGCTGGCCGCAGCGCCTGCCGCTGCCAACGCCGCTGCCCCCAATGCCGCCAACGCAGCAGAGGAAGAGAACGGACTGCTGGGCGTGTTCGGCGGCAAACCCAAGTATGTCTTCCTCTTCATCGGCGACGGCATGGGCACGGCCCAGATACAGTCCGCCCGATTCTATAAGGGTACGGTGGAGAATAACGGCGCTGTCGTCGAGGGCGAGCTGAGCTTCACTCAGTTCCCCGAGGTGGGCAGCGTGACCACCTACGACAGCACCTCCTTCGCCACCGGCCACAAGACCGAGAGCGGCGTCATCAATATGTGTCCGTGGACCCGCGATGTGCCGTATGAGACCATCGCCGAGAAGCTCCACGCCCAGAAGAACTACAAGGTGGGCGTCGTGTCCACCGTCAATATCGACCACGCCACCCCTGCCGCCTTCTATGCACATCAGAAGACCCGCAAGAACTACTACGCCATCGGCAAAGAGCTGGCCGCCTCTGGCTTCGAGTATTTCGCAGGCGGCGAGTTCCAGAAGGTGAACGGCGACGGCACCGGCCCCAACAACCACGAGATCGCTGCCCAGAACGGCTACAACGTCGTCACCCGTCAGGCAGACGCTGCCACCCTCAAGGCTGGTGCAGGCAAGACCCTCATCATCGCCGAGGCACTGGCCGACGGCAAGGCCATGAACTACGCCATGGACGCCGCCGCAGGAGAGTGGCAGCTGACCGACTACGTCAGGAAGGGCATCGAGCTGCTGGACAACAAGAAGGGCTTCTTCCTGATGACCGAGTCCGGCAAGATCGACTGGGCCTGCCATGCCAACGATGCCGCCGCTTCCATCCACGATGTGCTTGAGATGAGCAACGCCGTGCAGGCCGCTGTGGACTTCTACAACGCCCACCCCAACGACACCCTCATCCTCGTCACCGCAGACCACGAGACGGGCGGCATGGCCATCGGCTACAAGACCACCAACTACGACACCTTCCTGACCAACCTCACCCACCAGAAGATGTCTTACGCCAAGTTCGACTCCACCTATGTGAAGGGCTACATCGCCAACAAGACTCCCTTCGAGGCCGCCATGGCCGACGTGAAGGCAAACTTCGGCCTGACCCTTCCCACCGACCCCGATGCTGCCAGTGCAGGCAAGCTGCTGCTGACCGACTACGAGGTGGAGAACCTGCGCAAGGCCTACGAGCGGACGCTGGAAGTCGGCGCTGCCTCCCAGAAGGAGATGAGCCAGCAGGACTATGAGCTGTACGGCACCTACATCCCCTTCAGCATGGCCATCTGCCACACCATCAATCACAAGTCCGGCATGGACCACACCACCTATGCCCACACCGGCGCGATGGTCAATATCTATGCGCTGGGCGCTGGTGCGGAGAAGTTCCGCGGCGTCTTCGACAACACCGAGATCTACCACAAGCTGGCTGAGCTGACCGGCGTACAGTAAGCCTCTCTCTTCAAACGAAAAAGCCTGTGCAGACGCTCCCGGGGCGGGCGGCTGCACAGGCTTTCTTGTGTTCACAGGTGAATGGTATATCCATTGCCCAGCATCTGGACGACCAGCATCAAGGTCGAGACGCCGAAGCATCCGCCCATCAGCAGCAGGCAGAGTACTACAGAGCTGAAGTCGCACCGGCATTCGCCGGGTCGGGCGGAAAAGTAGAGCACCTCACACCCGAGCAGGATGAGACCCGCCGCAGGGAGCACCTGCCAGATGACCATCCACGGCAGGCCGGGAAGGAAGCGGCAGAGCAGGAAGAGCACACCTGCCGCGATGAGGCAGACGCCCAGCGTCAGGGTGCCGACTCGGCGGAGCGGCTTATTCGTCGTGTTCGTGGTCGAAGTCATCGTCCGTCACCTCGTTTTCGTTCACCACCGGGCCGGAGAGCAGAGGAGCGTTCTCCGGCTGCGCGGCCTCGTCGGCGTGATACTCGCAGAAATCGGCATCCTCGGGGACATCCTTGGAAGCATCCGGCTTTTTGGCCGGATGGGGGCCTTTCACCAGCCAGACGCCGCAGACGATGAGGACCACACAGACCACCACATCCGGCAGGCTGTCCATGACGAGATAGAGGGCGCGGAAAACGGGGGAGGAGTGGCCCCAGCGGTAGACGAGGTCGCCGAAAATGTTCATGATGAGGTTCTGGTAGGCGATGAGCGCACCGAAGGCGATGAGCAGCCAGCCCACCAGCTTGTGGCTGTCCAGCAGAGCCCGGGCCAGCCGTCTGTCGCGGGGGTCGAAGTGGATGAGGTAGTCGTCCTCCGGCGCGGTGTCCGCGATGATCTGCGCCCGGAGGTTGAAGGTGTCAAAGAAGCTGTACATCCACACCACCACCAGCAGGAGCAGTACCGGGTTGAGCAGTGAGCTCACCATCCCGATGAGACAGGCCGTGAGGATGAGGGAGAGGCCCCGCTTCATGTAACCCTGATACATCTGGCCTGCGCCGGGGATAAACGCGCAGCAGAAGGTCAAAAATCCGTTTTTCAGCATAACGATCTCCTTGTTTTATGATTTTATGTTTTCTGCCGCGTTCAGCAGGCTTTCCAGCACAGAGGAAACGCGGGTATAGATGTTCTCGCCGGGGCGGGAAGTCACGGGCCTGCCCAGCTTTTCGGGCAGAATCTTCGGGGGCTGTTTTTCCGGCAGAGTGACCTGGACTGTGGGCAGGAGAGCCTGCAGGTCGCTGCCGTGGTCGGTGACGAAGGTCAGCGCTCCGGTACGCCACATGGTCAGCGCCAGCACGGCGGCGACGCCCGCCACCGCAGCCCGGCCATAGGTGCTCTGCATCAGCCGCACCCAGATGGTGCTCATCACGGTACGGCGGACATCCCGGGGCGGGTCGGTGAGGGCGTCGGCGGTCAGAAGTGCGGTGTAACGGTCGGTGCATTTGTCGCAGTAGGCGAGATGTTCGGCGGCTTCCAGCCGTCCCAGCTCGTCCAGCTGCCCGGTGGTGAGGGCGTGCAGCCCTTCGTCGCTCAGACAGCCGTCTTCACGGAACAATTCCATCTTAAAAGCCCTCCTTTCCGGCGGCGCTCAGCTGCGCGGCCAGCATCTTTTTTGCCCGGAAGACCTGCGCCTCCACTGTTTTCTGGGGCCTGCCGCAGAGCCGGGCGGCTTCGGCGGCGGTGTGCTGTTCCAGCAGCATGAGGCGGCAGGGCGTCTTGTAGGGCTCCCGCAGAGCGAGGATGCGCTGCATCAGCTCCTCTTCGCCCAGAGCTTCCAGCACTTGCGCTTCCGGCTCGCTGCCGGGCGGTGAGCCCTCAAGTGCAAGTACATCGTCGCCGGGGGTGTTCACCCGGCGCGCCCAGGCGCTGCGTAAGTAATCCTTGGCTTTGTTGGAGGCGATGCGGGCCAGCCATTGCTTTTCGTATCCGGCAGGACAGCGGTCCATGCTCCGCCATGCAGAGAGAAAAGTTTCCTGCGTCAGATCCTGCGCATAGCCCTCATCTGCCACCAGCTGACGGCAGATGGTGTAGACGAGGGACTGGTACTTCTGTACCAGCCTGTCAAATTCCAGTGCATTCAATGGCTGCTCTCCGCCTCCTTTCTGCCCGGCATTTCAAGCGCTCTGTCTATCTATACGAATCAGTGGGGCCAAAACCTGCAAAATCGTGGGAAAAATTTTGAAAATATGGTAGAATGGCCTTATCAAACCTCACAAAGGAGAAAACACGATGGCCTCTGCCACAAAACAGGCACTTCTGGCGGCGCTCTCCGCCGCCCAGGGCGAATGCATCTCCGGCCAGCAGCTGGCGCAGCAGCTGGGTGTGAGCCGCGCTGCTGTCCATAAGGCTGCGGCTGCACTGGCGGCTCAGGGCTATGCGCTGGAAGCCGCCCCCCGGCGGGGCTATCGGCTGGCGGGCGGCGACCCCTTCTGCGCCGAGGCGGTGGGGGAGTACGACGCCCCCATCTACCTCTACGACAAGCTGGAAAGTTCCAACCGCACGGCCAAGACGCTGGCCCTCGAGGGTACGCCCCACGGCACGATGGTGCTGACAAGTCAGCAGACGGCGGGCCGGGGCCGGCTGGGGCGGCGGTTCGAGAGCCCGGCGGGGAAAGGCATCTATCTCTCGCTGGTGCTGCGGCCCGGCCTGCCCATGACCGAGGCGCAGGCCGTCACCGTCAGCGCGGCGGTGGCCGTCTGCCGGGCTGTGAAGCGGCTCTGCGGGCTGGACTTGGGCATCAAATGGGTCAACGACCTCTATTATAACGGCAAGAAGGTCTGCGGTATCCTGACGGAAGCCGGGGCCGACATCGAGAGCGGCCAGCTGGAATGGCTGGTGGTGGGCATCGGCCTGAACCTGACTTCCCGCCCGGAGGACTGGCCCGAGGAGCTGCGGCCCATCGCGGGCAGTCTCTACCCCGGCGGGCCTGCACCGGTGAGCCGGGCGGCACTGGCCGGGGCCATCGCCCGGGAACTGCTGGGTCTCTGCCCGGCCTTCGACTGTCTGGACGAGTACCGCGCCCGGTGCTTTGTGCCGGGCCACTGGGTCACGGTCTGCACCGGGACGGAGAGCTACGCCGCAAAGGCGGTGGCCATCGACGCCGCCGGGAGGCTCATCGTGCAGCGGGAAGGGGGCCGCACCGAGGCGCTCTGCCACGGAGAAGTGAGTATAAGGCCGTCGCCGCTGGCGGTAAAATAATAAACCTCTCCGTCATCGCTGGCGCGATGCCACCTCCCCTATCGAGGGGAGGCTTTGGCAGGCCGGGCCGCTTTGTACTGACGGCTGAAAGCTGAATATGGCGCAAAATACCGTGCCCTGCTTGCGGGGGCAGCGGCTGCTGGACAAGTTATCTCGTCAAGCCGCTGCTGCCCGCTGTAGCAGGGCACTATTGCTTCTGAAAGATTGAGCTTTGCTCGTTTAGAATGGATTTGACCGACACGCCAGAGGCTCCCCTACTAGGGGAGCTGTCGAGCGGAGCGAGACTGA